>JAEIGA010001795.1_pt1 | contig 34023 bp, 24 predicted proteins | sample 9270691 | NCBI WGS metagenome assembly JAEIGA01 (sample SAMN17057246, study PRJNA624740) | gut metagenome | biome: biome; isolation source: fecal sample | host: Bos grunniens | place: China: Xizang | collected 2019 | reverse complement strand
CTATGAGAACTTTCCATAGTGGTGGTGTTGCCGGAGGAGATATCACACAAGGTCTTCCTAGGGTTGAAGAGTTATTTGAAGCTAGAAATCCAAAAGGTTTAGCTATAATTTCTGAAATTGATGGTAAAGTTTCAATTGTAGATAATAACAAGAAAAGAAAAGAAGTTGTTGTTACAAGTAAAGATGATAGTAAAACATATGTTATTAGCTTTGGTTCAAAACTAAGAGTTAAAGAAGGCGATGAAGTTAAAGCTGGTGAACAAATTACTGAAGGTTCTGTTAACCCTAATGAATTATTAGCAATTAAAGGACCAGAAGGTGTTTATAGATATATTATTGCTGAAGTTCAAAAAGTTTATAGAAACCAAGGTGTTGATATCAATGATAAACACATTGAAGTAATTGCAAGACAAATGTTAAGAAAAATTAGAATTGAAGATGCTGGAGATAGTGAATTCTTCATGGCTTCATTAGTAGATATGATAGAATTTGAACAAGTAAATAAAGCACTTGTTGAAGAAGGAAAGAGACCAGCAACAGGTAAGAGAGTATTACTTGGTATTACAAAAGCTTCTCTTGCTACAGAAAGTTTCTTATCAGCTGCATCATTCCAAGAAACAACTAAAGTATTAACTGATGCTGCTATCAAAGGTAAAGTTGATAACTTAATAGGATTAAAAGAAAATGTTATTATTGGTAAATTAATACCAGCAGGAACAGGACTTAAAAAATATCAAGATATTAGAATAAATACTGAAGATATAGCAACTGTTGAAACAGAAAATAAAGTTGCAATTTCTGAAGAATAATAAAATTTTTAACTTATAAAATAAATGTAGATATTTATTATCTACATTTATTTTTTTGATTTAAATTTAAAATATTATTATTACATAAGTATTTTATTTTTTTTTATTATATGTTATTATAAATATTGAAATACATATTTTCTTACGGAAAGACTAATAAATTAAAAAGATGATAATAAAATAATATACAAAAAATATAATATTATAAAAATAAATATTAGTGCTAATATTTTGAGGAGAAAGATGAAAGAAACAGAAAGTAATAACAAAAAAGATAAAAAAGTAAATATGAAAGAATTAAAAGAAGAAAAAAAGAAAGCTAATAAAGAAAAGATAAAGAAAGATATTGATAAAAAAAGTTTAAAAATTAAAGTTAAAGAATTATTAAATTCGGATAAAATGAATACTATAGTTTTTGCGATGATGCCAATTATATTAGTCATATTTATGATTGTTTTGCAAAATATATGTTTAGATATTTGGTTTTATTTAAAAATAAAAGTTATTGCATTTACAATGGTAGTATTTTCTTTGATGTATGTAATTCTTACTTTATTAACTAAAAATAATAAAAGAGCAACAATAATAATGTCATTTGTTATTTTAATAGTTAATTTAATTAGTCATTTACGTTTTATATATTCAGGAGAAGTTTTAACTTTTTCGGATTTTGTATATGTTAATAATATTGGACAAATTTCTACTTTGATGGGTGAAAATCTTGTAAGCGTAGTACTTGAGATTTTACCTATATATTTATCAGCAATTGCTTTTATAAGTTTATTAATACTAATAAATACAAGATACAAAATTACGATTGATATAAAAGTTAAGAAAAGATTAATGACTTCTTTAATTTGTTTGGTTCCTATAATTGTTATATTTTTACCAATACCTGGTTTAAAAACAATTATGCTAAATGTAATATATGATAAAGATAAAGAATTAGATTTTAAACATAATACTTTAAATGCACAATATTACGCAGAATATGGTTTATTTGGTGGAATGTATTGGGCATATTTGGAAAGTAGAATTGAACCAAGAAGTGATTATAATCCAGAAGAGCTTCAAGCAATATTAGATAAGGTTGACACTACAAAAACTGAAAATTATGGAAGACCTAATATTATAGTTACTTTCTCAGAGTCTTTCTATGATATTACTAAAATATCAGATGATATTAAATTTGACAAAGATGTAACTCCTAACTTACATAAATTGCAAGAAGAGGGATTTGGAATAGAAACTATTTCTCCAACATATGGAGGTATTTCAGCAAATGTTGAATTTGAACTATTAACAGGTTTTAGTTGCAATTATTTTGGAAATGGATATTCACCATTTTTACAATTATTTAGAACACCAAAATATGCTGAAAGATCTTCAATTCTTAGAGAACTTTCAAAAAATGGTTATACATCAAAAGTAGTTTTTGGTAGAGATTATTTTAAATCTGAAAGAGTTTATAAATTACTTGGAATAGATGAATATGAAGAATTAGATGTTAAATCAGCATTTAAAGGATATTATACATCTGATGAATATTTGACAACAAATGTTATTAATACTTTAGAGGCTAAGCCAGATGATGAAAGAATTTTTCATATGACTTGTACAATTGAATCTCATATGCCATTTTTAGAAGATAAATATGAAGCTGAAGAATATGATATTGATATTGAATCTTCTACTTTAAATGACAGTATGAGAGGTGCTTTAAAATCTTATGCTCAAAGCTGTTATGATGCTGATGAACAATTAGGAAGACTATATGAGTATATAATGAATTTTGATGAACCAACAATTCTTATTTTCTTTGGTGATCATTTACCATTTATACCAGATCCAGAAACACAAGAAGATACAATGAATTATTTACAATATTTTAATACTGATGATGAATTATTAAATCTATATAGAAAATATAATACTCAAGGAGTTATAGTAGCAAACTTTGATTTAGGTGATACTTCAAAATGGAATTATTTAAGTGCAGACATGATACTTACAAATATTATAAATAATATGGATATTGAAATTTCAGATTATTATGAATGGTTAGATACAACTTCAGATATATTACCAGCATCAAATAGATATGTATCATGTGATACAGAAGGAAATTTATATTGGACAGAAGAACTTAAAGGTGAAATGAAAGAGGTTTTAGACTTAAGAGAAAATATGCAATATAAAGTTTTAATAGATGGAAAATAATTAAGGAGAGAAAAAAGTGGAAAAGAAAAGTAAATTAAATAAAGTTATGTTGATAGTTTTTGTATTAGCGTTATTTGTAGGGCTAATAACATTATTTATTATATTAAATAAAGGAAATATTTTTGGAAAACGTTTAGTTGCAATAAGTGGAGAAGTGGTAGAAAAAGAAATCACTCATTCTATAGAAATGACAACAGATAAAAAATATTTAGCAATTGGTACAGAAGATGTTGCTAATTTGTTAGTTACTGTTGATGGAGTAGATATGCAAGAAGGCTTTGAACTTGTTGTTTCTGATGAATCTTTAGTTACTATTGAAAACAATGTAGTTAAACCAAATGGAGAAGAAGGAACAGTTGTAATAACAGCAAAAAGTTTGGATTATGGAATAGAAGCTGAAACAACAATAGAAATAGTAAAACCTATTACAAAATTATATGTTCAATCTGAATATTCAAGTATTGATATTGGTGAGCAAATGCAATTAGAATATACTTTCAAACCATCAACAGCTACACCAGTAGTTGAATATTCTATTTCAGATGAAAGTATAGCAACAATAGATGAAAGTGGAATTGTAACAGGTGTTAGTAGTGGTACAGTAACTCTTACAGCAACTGATACAATAACAGGAATAGGAGCTTCTTGTAAATTAAAAATTAGTTCAAATGTACAATAATTTAAATTATAAATTTACTAATGAGGAGGTAAATTATGGTAGATTTTATTAATGGTTTTTTGGACGGCTTTTGGAGTGTTTGGTACACAGAATGGTTTCAAATTATCTTTAGAATACTTGCAATAATTGTTTTATCAGGATTTATTGGATTAGAAAGAGCATCTCAAAGTAAACCAGCTGGTTTTAGGACTCATGTTTTAGTAGGTGTAAGTGCTGTACTTGTAATGCTTTGTGGTACATATTTACATTTAGAATATGGCTCTGATGCAACAAGAATACCAGCACAACTTCTTTCTGGAATTGGTTTCTTGGGTGCAGGAACAATTTTAAGAGATGGTTTTAATGTAAGAGGTTTAACAACAGCAGCAAGTTTGTTAATAGTTACTTGTATTGGTTTATGTATAGGCGCAGGTTTTTATGCGGCAGGCTTTTTTGCAACAATATTTGCTTATTTTATTTTGAGAAAATCACAATTAATTTCTGATAAAGTAGAACATTATAATGATTTTAAATTAGAATTAGAAGTTGAAGAACCAAGAGAAATATTAGGAGAATTACAAAAAATATTAGAAACTTATAAAATTGAAGTTACTACTATGAAAATAGTAGAAGATGTTGATGTTACAACTTTAAAAATTACAGGAAAATATAGAGATGCAATTGAAAAAAATAAAATAATATTAAAATTATTATCTATAAAACAAATAAAACAAGTTGTGGAAATATAATATATAAAAGTCCTTAGTATTTATGCTAAGGACTTTTAATATTTACTATAGTTGCTTAAATTTGACTTTTATATAGAGAAATGATAAAATATACTGTGTTTTTAGATGGCTTGATATGCTAAATTATTAAAAACAAAGGGAGATTTTATGTCCGATTTTAATGGAAGTTATATTGAGAAAATAATTTCAAAGGTAAAAATTTATTTAGCAATAATAGCAATTTTATGCGTTATTTTATGTATATATGATATTAGATGGATTATTCCTTCAATAATTTTAATGGCAATTATTATCATTTATACATTGCTAGAAAATAGTAAAAAGAAAAATGAATTAGTAAATCATATTGAAGAAATTACAATGGATGTTAGTTCAGCAGGAAAGAGTACTCTTGTAAATTCTCCAATACCTCTTATATTAATAGAAACAGATGGAAATATTATTTGGAGAAGTAAAAAGTTTACTGAAGTTTTTGCTGGTGCAGATATGAACACATATTTGAATCCAATTGTTAAAGAAATGAAACTTGATATTATAAATAATCAAAATCAAGAGTTAGTTAAACAATTTAGTATTGATGGAAAAACTTATAAAATATATGGTTCTATTTCAAAAAGTAGAAAAAGAGATAAGAGAAAACAAAAAGAATATGTATTAATTTTATATTTTGTGGATGATACAGATCATACAGGATTACTTAATAGATACAATGATCAAACTACTTGTGTTGGTGTTATAAACATTGATAGTTATGAAGAAATTCTGCAAAGAGCACTGCCTGAAGAAAAAATAGAAATATTAAGTAAAATTGAAAAAACTATTATGGATTGGGCAGCTGAAACTGGTGGCTTAATTATAAAGAATGATAGTAATACTTTTGTTTATGTATTTGAACAACAATATTTAAAGAAAATTGAAAAAGAAAAATTTAATATTTTAGATAAAGTAAAAAATATTTATACTGAAATGAAATTTGCTATTACTTTAAGTATTTCTATATCAACAGAAGGAAAGACAAATTATGATAAATATAAAAATGCTATTGCTGGTATGGAGATAGTTTTAGGTCGTGGTGGAGATCAAGCAGTAGTTAAAAAAGATGGGAAATATAAATTTTATGGTGGAAAAACTTTAGAAACAGAAAAGAGAACAAGAGTCAAAGCTAGAAATATTTCTCGCTCTATATCTGATGCAATTATAAATTCATCAAATGTTATTATTATGGGACATAGAAATATAGATATAGATGCTATGGGTTCTGCTTTAGGTATGTATAGAGTTTCAAAAACTTTAGGAAAAGAATGTTATATAGTAACAGAACCTGAAGGAGATTCACTTGGAAAATTTATTGATGAATTAAATAAAGTATCAGAATATAAAGAATGTATTGTAACAGAAGAAGACGCTATTAAATTGATTTCTAAAGATACTTTACTTATTATCGTTGATACTCATAAAAATAATTATGTTGAATTTCCAAATATATTAAATGCAGTAGAAAAGAAAATAATTATAGACCATCATAGAAAAAGTCCTGAATTTATTGAAAATACAGTTGTATCTTTCCATGAAGTTTATGCTTCTTCAACTGCAGAATTAGTTACTGAAATTATACAATATTCAGCAGAAGACGTTAAATTAAATTTAATTGAAGCTGAAAGTTTATATGGTGGTATCATGGTTGATACTAAAAACTTTACTTTTAAAACTGGTGTTAGAACTTTTGAAGCAGCAGCTTATTTAAGAAAATTTGGTGTAGATATAATCAAAGTAAAAAAATGGTTCCAAGCAGATTTAGAAAGTTATAATGAAATTGCAGATATAGTTAAAAATGCAGAGATTATAGAAGAAAATATTGCATTATCTATTTGCAATAAAGAAGATGAAAATACAAATTTAATTTGCGCTAAAGCAGCTGATGAATTATTAACAATTAGTAATATAACAGCATCTTTTGTAATGGGTAAAATGGGAGAAAAAATTGTTATTAGTGGACGTTCAATTGGTGATATAAATGTACAATTAATTTTAGAAAAATTAGGTGGTGGAGGACACATCACATTAGCAGGTGCTCAATTAGAAGGATTTACTTTAGAAGAGGCACATGATGAATTAGTTATTAGAATTAATGAATATCTTGTAGAAATACAATAAACAAAAAAGTCAATATGAATTTCATATTGACTTTTTTATATTAATAATATTATTTTTATATTATTAATACTAAAAAACCTTGAAAAATTGGCTTTTCTGTTATAAAATATGTAAGTACAAAAATAAATTAAGAAGGGGTGCTATTTAAAATGAAAGTAATTTTAAAACAAGATATAAAAGGTGTAGGGAAAAAAGATCAAGTTATTAATGCAGCTGATGGATATGCAAGAAACTTTTTAATTCCTAGAGGTATGGCTGTTCCTGCAGATACAGGAAATATGAATACTTTAAAAGCTAAAAATGATGCAAATAGCGCTAGAAAAGAAAGAGATTTAAAAGAATCAAAAAGATTAGCTGAAGAATTAAAAACAAAAATGTTGACAATTTCTGTTAAAGCAGGAAGTAATGGAAAATTATTTGGTGGAGTTACATCAAAAGAAATTTCAGAAGCATTGAAAAAACAATTAAATGTTGATGTTGACAAAAAGAAAGTTCTATTAAATGATGTTATAAAACAAGAAGGTGTGTTTACAGTAGATTTGAAATTGCAAGAAGGAGTTGTAGCTCAAATAAAAGTTACAGTAAAAGCTAACTAAGGAAAAATTTAACTAAAATATATACTAGTTAAAAATGTAAAATTTTTGAATAAAGGGGAGTATATATGGAATTAGGAAAAGTACCACCACACGATATACAAGCTGAACAAGCTGTTCTTCGGATCAATGTTATTAGATAAAGATGCTGTTATTAATGCTATAGAAATTTTAAAAGAAGATGCTTTTTATAGAGAAGATAATAAAGCAATTTATTCAGCAATTTTAAGTTTATATGCTAAAAGTGAACCAATTGATATAATTACAGTAAAAGCTGAATTAATTGAAAATGGAAGCTTCGAAAGAGTTGGAGGATTAGAATATTTAGCTTCACTTCCAGAAAAAGTTCCAACAACAACTAATGTTGATAGATATATAAAAATAGTTGAAGAAAAAGCTATGCTTAGAAATTTAATAGGTACAGCAAATGAACTTATAGCTTTAGGTTTTGATGAAACAGAAGACGTAGAAAGAATTCTTGATATGGCTGAAAAAAGAGTTTTTGAAATGTCTCAAAAGAAATCTTCAAAAAGCTATAATTCTATAAAAGATGTTTTAGTATCATCTTTTGCTGAACTTGAAAAATTATACAATCAAAAAGGTAAGATTTCAGGTATTACTACAGGATTTATAGATTTAGATAGACAAACTTCTGGTATGCACAATTCAGATTTAGTAATTGTGGCTGCAAGACCTGCTATGGGTAAATCAGCATTTGCAATTAACATAGCAACAAATGCAGCATTAAAAGCTAATGTTCCAGTAGTAATATTTAACCTAGAAATGTCTAAAGAACAAGTAGTAAATAGAATTTTGTGTAGTGAAGCTATGGTAGATAGTAATAAAATAAGAACAGGCCAAATTGAAGATGAAGATTGGATGAAACTTGCAACTGCTTCTGGTATTTTATCTGAAGCTCCTATATATGTTGATGATACACCAGGTATTACAATAATGGAAATTCGTGCAAAATGTAGAAAGCTTAAAATGGAAAAAAATATTGGAATGATAGTAATTGATTACTTACAATTAATTCAAGGTTCATCAACAAAAAGAAATGCTAGCCGTGAGCAAGAAATTTCTGAAATTAGTAGATCTTTAAAAGTTTTAGCTAAAGAATTAGATGTTCCAGTTATTGCACTTTCACAATTATCGAGAGCTGCAGAACAAAGAAAAGATGATCATAGACCGATGCTTTCAGACTTAAGAGAATCTGGAGCTATAGAGCAAGATGCTGATATAGTTATGTTCTTATATAGAGAAGATTATTATAATCCTGAAACTGAAAATAAGAATGTAGCTGAAGTAATTATTGCTAAACAAAGAGGTGGTTCAACAGGAACAGTTAATTTAGCATGGCTTGGAAATTATACAAAATTTGCTAATCTGCAAAGATAGAATAATATAAATTAAATATTTAATAATTTATAAGAATAATTAATGAATTTAAGTAAGGAAAGATTTATTGTGTTAAAAAAAGTTTTGGAAACAATAACTAAATACAAGTTAATAGAATCTGGGGACAAGATAGTTTTAGGAGTATCTGGTGGTCCAGATTCTATTTGCATGCTTGAAATTTTAAATAGTTTAAAAAAACAATTAAATTTTGAGATTGTAGTAGCACATATAAATCATGGACTTAGGGAAAATGCCACAATAGATGAACAATATGTGGAAAACTATTGTAAAAAATTAGATGTGGAGTATTATATTTTAAAAGTAAATTTAAAAGAGTGGGCAAGGGAAAATAAACTTGGTTTAGAAGAAGCTGGACGAAAAGTGAGATATGATTTCTTTGATGAGGTTTTAGAAAAAACAGATTCAAATAAAATTGCAATTGCTCATAATAAAAATGATAGAGTAGAAACTATTATTTTAAATATTTTAAGAGGCTCTGGAGTCTTAGGGTTAAAAGGAATTGAAGTTAAAAACAATAAGTATATTAGACCACTTTTAGAAATTGATAGATTCGAGATTGAAGAATTTTGTTTGAATAATAATATAGAGCCTAGAATTGATGAATCAAATTTTGAAAATGAATATTCTAGAAATAAAGTTCGAAATATTGTGCTTCCTTATATAAAAGAAGAATTTAATCCAAATATTATTGAAACAATAACAAGACTTTCAGATATTGTTTCAGAAGAAAATGAATTTTTAGATAAACAAACTGAAAAAGAATATCAAAATATTTTAATTAAGGAAATAAATTTAAAAGAAAATGTATATAATAAAGAGGAAGAATCTATAATTATATTAGATTTAAAAATGTTTAATACATTAGATAAAGTTTTGAAAAAACGAATAATCCTTTACGCAATAAAGAAAATCTTCGGCTCTACAAAGAATATTGAGAAGGTACATTTAGAAGATATTATAAAATTATGTAATAATAACATTGGCAATAAATTTTTAACTCCAAATAAGAATACAAAAATTGTAATAAAAAATAAACAAATACATATAAGTTCTATAAAGTAAGTATCCCTAGTAAACTGATTTTTCAGTATATTACAAGGATATTTCTTTTTTTGAAACTATATTGCATTGAAAAAAACAATGTGTTATATTGAAGAAAATTAAAATACTAATAGAGTAATTTTCTCTAAAAATCAGGAGGTATAGTTTGAAAAGTGGAATGAAAACATTAGCCTTATGGCTAATCTTAATAGTTATTTTTGTTATTCTATTAAATATGAGTTTTACTAATGCAGAAACAAAAATGGCTTACTCAGAATTAATCAGTAGTGTAAAAGCAGGAGAAGTATCTGATGTTGTAATATCAGCTGATGGAACAATGGCTGAAGTAACATTAACAACAACAGATGTAAAAAAGGAAGTTACTATTCCAAGCTTAGATAGTTTTATGGATAAAGTAACTGAATATGTAAATGAAGATTCTAAAATCACAATAACACAAGAAGAGGAATCTATTTTAGTTGAATTATTTAGTTTACTTTCACCAATGCTTATATTAGTAATCTTCTTATTATTCTGGTTACTTTTAATGCATCCAAATCAAAATGCTAATAAATCAGTTTCATTTGGAAAAAGTAAAGCTAGAATGATCAACATGGCAGATGCAAAAGAAAAAGTTACATTTAAAGATGTTGCTGGTGTTGATGAAGAAAAAGAAGAATTAGAAGAAATAGTAGATTTCTTAAAAAATCCAAAAAAATATGAAAATATGGGAGCAAGAATTCCAAAAGGTGTTTTATTAGTAGGACCTCCAGGAACAGGTAAAACTTTACTTGCTAAAGCTGTTGCTGGTGAAGCAGGAGTTCCATTCTTCTCAATTAGTGGTTCTGATTTTGTAGAGATGTTTGTTGGTGTTGGTGCTTCAAGAGTTAGAGATTTATTTGATCAAGCTAAGAAGAACTCACCATGTATAATATTTATAGATGAGATTGATGCTGTAGGACGTCAAAGAGGTGCAGGTTTAGGTGGAGGACATGATGAAAGAGAACAAACATTAAACCAATTATTAGTTGAAATGGATGGTTTCGCTAAAAATGAAGGTGTTATAGTTCTAGCTGCAACAAATAGACCTGATGTTTTAGATAAAGCTTTATTAAGAGCAGGAAGATTTGATAGACAAATTGTAGTATCAAGTCCAGATGTTAAAGCAAGAGAACAAATCTTACAAGTACATGCAAAAGCTAAAAGATTAGCTCCTGATGTAGATTTAAGTGTAATAGCTAGAAATACTGCAGGATTTGCTGGTGCTGATTTAGAAAATGTTTTAAATGAATCTGCATTATTAGCTGCTAGAAGAAATAAACCAGAAATAACAATGCTTGAAGTTGAAGATGCTATGGTTAAAGTTACAATGGGACCAGAAAAGAAATCAAGAGTAATTAGTGAAAAAGAGAAAAAATTAGTTGCATTCCATGAAGCAGGTCATGCTGTAGTAAGTAGATATTTACCAACACAAGATGTTGTACATCAAATATCTATAGTTCCTAGAGGAATGGCTGGTGGTTATACTATGTATAGACCATCTGAAGATAAATCATTTATGTCAAAATCTGAAATGGAAGAAAATATAGTTTCATTATTAGGTGGTAGAGTTGCAGAAGCTTTAGTTTTAGGAGATATATCAACAGGTGCAAGTAACGATATAGAAAGAGCTTCTAAAATAGCAAGAGCAATGGTTACAAAATATGGTATGAGTGAGAAATTAGGAACTATTACTTTTGGATCTGGTGGAGAAGAAGTATTCTTAGGAAGAGACTTTGCTAAAGAAAGAAATTATAGTGAAGGAACTTCAGCTTTAATAGATGAAGAAGTAAAAAGAATAGTAGATAATGGATATAATACAGCTGTTAAAATATTAACTGAAAATATGAATAAATTAGAAGCTGTAGCAAATGTGTTACTTGAAAAAGAAAAAATTGATGGTGACGAATTTGAATTAATTATGAAAGACTAATTAAATACTATATAAAACGCCTTTAGATGTTGGTAAACAACATTTGAGGGCGTTTTTTATGCCATTTATTTGAATATTATAACCAGTTATAAAAAAATACTGAAAATTAGTTTATTATAAGATATAATATAGAAAAGGAGGAAAATATGAAAATAGAAATTGATATCAATGAAAAATATGAAGATATAAAAGTATTAATACAAGCAAAAGAAATAAATAATGAAGTAAAAGAAATTATAGAAAAAATATCTGTAAATAAAGAACCTTTAAAAGTATATATAGATGATGAATTATATTTTATAAAGGAAGAAGATGTTGAAACAATTTATTCAGAATCTGGAAAAGTATATGTAAAGACTAAAGAAAAAATTTATCATTCAAAAAATAGATTATATGAATTAGAATTTTTGTTATCTAAAAATAAATTTATTAGAATTTCTAATTCTGAAATTATAAATTTTGATAAGATAAAAAAATTGGATAGCAGATTTTTAGGAACTATTGAAATAAGTTTCTTTAGTGGATATAAAACTTATACTTCAAGACGATTTGTAAAAAGAGTAAAAGAATTTTTAAATATATAGGAGGTATTTGTTATGAAGAAAAATTTAAATGTTTTAATTGGTTTTCCGGTAGGAATATCAGTATTAATGATAAGTTATGTTTTATTATATGTAATTGTTGGAGAAGAATTATATTTATCTGAACTTTCAAAGCTTGTGGATCCTGAAGTTTTAATTAATCAATTATTATGGTCAGGAGTATTATATGTTTTATATTTTATGGTATATAAAACTTTGATAAAAAATATTGAGGATGGAACTAAACCATGCAAGTTTGTTTTTACAATATTTGGTATAGTAGCAGTAACAGCTATAATATCTATATTTGTTGATAAATTTGGAAGGTTTGGTGAAGATATAAGTGCTTTATTAGTGGGAATAGGTATATTATTATTAATGGGAATTGCAATAGTTTATTCAATTATAAATGCTATAAATATAGAGAAAATTAATAAAGCATTAGATAAAAGAAATTGTTTAAAAAAAGATTAATAAAGTACATATTATAAATATAAAAGAGATAATAGTTATATGATTATTATCTCTTTTTCATTACTGAATGAAATTTTAGTAAATTAATATTTAACATTTGTAAAAAATGCTACGGAAATAAAATAAAAAATATATAAAATTGTAATATTATATTTGAAAGTGGGAGAAAAAAGTAGATAAATGAAGATAAATGAAGAAAAAAGTATTTTTTGATATGTTAAATATAAATGTAATAAAAAAATATGGTTTTTGTAATGCTTGATAATAGTGAGTTTGAGGTGTTCGGATAACATAAAGAACCAACCTTGACATTATATTTTTCGATGCTAAAATAAAGGTGTCTAAGGAAAGATAGCAAAATTTACCTAAAGACACAATTAACATTATATTAACTTAGGGGGACTGTATAATGATAGTAATTAAAAGAGACGGAAGAAAAGTAGAATATGATAGTAATAAAATAGTACTTGCTATTAGTAGTGCTAATAAAGATGTTAAAGGTAAAGAAAAGTTATCTAGGAGCGGAATAGAAGAGGTTATTAAAGATATAGAATCTCAAGAAAAAGAATCAATGACTGTTGAAGAAATTCAAGATAGAATTGAAAGAAAATTAATGGAGCTAGGGAAATTTGCGCTTGCAAAAGAATATATTTTATATAGAGATAAACACTCAATAATTCGTCAAGTAAATTCAACTGATGAAAGTATTTTGAGTTTAGTTAGAAATAATAATAAAGAAACTATGGAAGAAAATAGTAATAAAAATGCTATTTTAGTTTCAACACAAAGAGATTTAATTGCTGGAGAATGTTCAAAAGATTTAGCAGATAGAGTTATGCTACCAAAAAGAATTGTAAAAGCTCATAATGATGGTATTTTACATTTCCATGATAAAGATTATTTTATTCAACCAATGCATAACTGTATGTTAGTAAATATTAAAGATATGCTTGATAATGGGACTGTTATGAATGGAAAAATGATTGAAAGCCCTAAAAGTTTTTCAGTTGCTTGTAATGTTACAACACAAATTATTGCAGCAATAGCAAGTGGACAATATGGTGGACAATCTGTTGATATCAGGCACTTAGGAAAATATTTAAGAAGAACTTATGATAAAATTTATAAAAGAAGATACGAAGGATATATAAACAAAGGATATACAGAAGAAGAAGCACACAAAAGAGCGGATGAAGATGCGCTAGAAAGACAACAAGAAGATTTAGAAACTGGTGTACAAATGATACAATATCAAATTAATACACTTATGACAACAAATGGCCAAACTCCTTTTGTTACAATATTTATGTATCTTGATGAAGAAAATGAATACATAGAAGAAATAGCAAAAATAATTGAAGAAATTTTAAAACAAAGATTAAAAGGAATTAAAAATGAGCAAGGAGTATATGTAACTCCAGCTTTCCCTAAATTAATTTATGTTTTAGATGAAAATAATTGCTTAAAAGGTGGAAGATTTGACTATATTACTAAACTTGCTGTTGAGTGTTCTTCTAAGAGAATGTATCCGGACTATATATCAGCTAAAATAATGAGAGAAAATTATGAAGGTAATGTATTTAGTCCAATGGGATGCAGAAGCTTTTTATCACCATGGAAAAATGAAAAAGGTGAATATGTTTTTGAATCAAGATTTAATCAAGGTGTTGTAAGTTTAAATTTACCACAAATAGGAATTATAGCTAATGGTAATGAGAAAAAATTCTGGAAGTTATTAGACGAGAGATTAGAATTATGTTTTGATGCTTTAATGTGCAGACATAATGCACTTTTAGGAACAACTTCTGATATTTCTCCAATTCATTGGCAATATGGAGGAATTGCAAGATTACAAAAAGGTGAAAAAATTGATAAATTCTTAAATAGCTGTTTCTCAACAATTTCATTAGGTTATATAGGTATTTATGAGCTTACAAAGTTAATGAAAGGAGTTAGCCATACAGACCCTGTTGGAGAAGAATTTGCTTTAAGAGTTATTCGCTACTTAAGAGAAACAACAGACAGATGGAAAAAAGAAACAGGACTTGGATTTGCACTTTATGGAACTCCTGCTGAAAGTTTATGTTATAGATTTGCAAGAGTTGATAAAGAAAGATTTGGAGATATTGAAGATGTAACAGATAAGGGATATTATACAAATTCTTATCATGTTGATGTTAGAGAAAAGACGACTGCTTTCAAAAAACTAAAATTTGAAAGTCAATTCCAACCAATATCTTCAGGTGGAGCGATTTCATATGTTGAAATACCAAATATGAAAAATAATTTACCAGCTTTAGAAGCAGTTATTAAATATATTTATGATAATATTCAATATGCTGAAGTAAATACAAAATCAGATTATTGTCATGAATGTGGATTTGATGGTGAAATTATTATAAATGATGATAATGAATGGGAATGTCCACAATGTCATAATAAAAATCATAGTAAATTAACAGTTACAAGAAGAACTTGTGGATATTTAGGTGAAAATTTCTGGAATGTTGGAAAAACAAAAGAAATAAAATCAAGAGTTTTACATATGTAAAATAAATTGACTATTTACTAAAGATTAAAATATACATAGAGATAAAATAGGAGTTACTTAAATGAATTACGCAGATATAAAAGAATTAGATATACAAGATGGTGATGGAGCTAGAGTATCAATTTATGTAAGTGGATGCCATTTTCATTGTAAGGAATGTCATAATAAAGAAGCTTGGGATTTTAATTATGGTAAAGAATTTGGACAAGCTGAAATAGATAGAATTATTGATTTAATGGATAATGATTATATATCAGGTCTTTCTATATTAGGTGGAGAACCTTTAGAACTTGTTAATCAAAAGGGATTAGTTCCTCTTGTAAATCAAGTAAAAGAAAGATTTCCAGATAAAACAATTTGGTGCTATACAGGTTATGATTTTGAAAAAGATGTTTTAAATGATATGTATAAAAAGTTTCCATTTACAAAAGAATTAATTGAAAAAATTGATATTATGGTAGATGGTCAATTTGAAATAGATAAAAAAATTACAGATTTAAAATTTAGAGGATCATATAATCAAAGAAAGATAGATGTTAAAGCAAGTTTGGAATCAAATAGTTTAGTAAAAATGGCCTTTGGTGATGAAGCTAGATATGAAAATAGAGAAGAAAAAGTACCAGCTAAAGCTCCTAAAATTATTTGGATTACAAGTTTTGTTAAAGAAAAAGAAAAGAAATCAAAAATTATTGAACCAGCTCAACCAGTATATATACAACATTATACTCTTCCAAAAGAACAAAAGATAGAACTTATTCATAGTGAAGAATTTGAAAGAATAGCAGCAAAAAGTATATTAAGATAAATAATAAAATTTTGAAGGAGGTTTTGTATGGAAAATATGAAAGTATTTTCTTGTAGTGATTCGGCAGAAAAATTTACAGATGAGGTATGCAATTATTTAAAAATTGAAAAGGGAAAAGTAAAAAGACAAAAGTTTAAAAATGATAATAACTTTGTACAAGTATTAGAAACAGTAAGAGAAAAAGACGTATTTCTTATTCAAACTACTGAGCCACCAGTAAATGAAAGAATAATGGAAATGCTTATAATGGTAGATGCAATGAAAAGAGCAACTGCAAGAAGAATAACTTTGGTATTACCATATTATATGTATTGTAGAACTGATAAAAAAGATCAACCAAGGGTGCCAGTAACAGCAAAATTATTAGCACAATTAATTGAAGCAGCAGGTGTTGATAGAGTACTTACTTGTGATCTTCATAATCCAGCAATTCAAGCATATTTTGATATAAATGTTGATGTTTTAACAGCTAAAAGTCACTTAGAAAAATATTTTGATTCTAAAGATATAAAAGATATGGTAGTTGTTGCAACAGATGCAGGAAGTTCTAAAAAAGCATATAAATATGCAGAACATTTTAATTGTCCAATAGCTTTAATTGATAAAAGAAGAACAGGAAATGATGATAATGCTATTGCAACAAATATGATAGGTGATATAAAAGATAAAACAGCCCTTATATTTGATGATGAAGTAGATACAGCAGGTTCTATAATGGAAACTGTTAAAGTAGTAAAACAATTTGGTGCTAAAGATGTATATGTTGGATGTACACATGGTGTATTGTCAGGACCAGCAATAGAAAGAATTAAAGATTCTGAAATTAAAGAATTAGTTATGACAAATACTATACCATTAACATCAGAAAAACAAATAGATAAAATAGTTGTTGTTTCAATGTCAGAATTATTTGCAGAAGCGATGAAAAGAATTCATGAAGCAACATCAATTGGCGAATTATTTGAACCAAATTAGTGTTAATTAGTATTGACAACCTATATGTTTTTAATGTATAATAAATAACAGCTAAAGTACATATAGAGCTATATATGATGCTTTAAGAAAAGAAATCCCACAAAATGGTTTCGAACTTCGAAGGGGGGGAAATATTATGTCAGAGGTTAAAGTTAATAACGGTAATATCGAAGACGCACTAAAAAGATTTAAAAGACAATGCGCAAGAAATGGAGTTCTTCAAGAAGTTAGAAAAAGAGAACACTATGAAAAACCAAGCGTAAAAAGAAAAAAGAAGTCAGAGGCCGCAAGAAAAAGAAAATTCTAATAAAAATCAAAGCAGTAAGCTTAAAAGCTTGCTGCTTTTTGAATTTTATAAAGACTCGTATATTGGGGGCGTAAAAGATGTTCTAATAATATAAATTGTACATATTATTTTATAGGTGATTTTTATGAAAAAGAAAATACTTATAATGTTTCTTTTAATATTAATAATATTTGGAAATATAGTGTATGCAGATGATATGATTGAAGAAACAACAGAAGAAATAATAAATGTTTCTAGTGAGTTAACTGAAGAACCAGAAATATATTCTAAACATGTATTAGTAATGGAAAGAAGTACAGGAACAATATTATATGAAAAAGATGCTTATTCAAAAACAGCGATGGCATCAACAACTAAAATATTAACTGCTATTGTTGTTTTAGAAAATTGTAATTTACAAGATGAGGTTACTATTTCAAAAAAAGCAGCTAATACAGGTGGTTCTGTGTTAGGTATAAATTCAAATATAAAAATGACAATAGAGAGTCTGCTTTATGGTTTGCTATTAAGATCTGGAAATGATTGTGCAGTTGCTCTAGCAGAACATGTGGGAGGAAACTTAGAGGGTTTTGCTAAAATGATGAATGATAAAGCATTAGATATAGGTCTTACAAAATCTAATTTTGTTACTCCTCATGGTCTAGATAATGAAAATCATTATACAACTGCATATGATATGGCAATACTAACTGAATATGCTCTTAAAAATGAAGTGTTTTCAAGAATAGTAAATACAAGAAGTATTGATATAATGGTAGGAAATTATCCAAGACATATAAATAATACACATGAATTGTTAGGAAATATAGAAGGAGTATATGGTGTAAAAACTGGTTTTACAGGTAATGCAGGAAGATGTTTAATCACAGCGGTAAAAAGAGATAATTTAGATGTGATAATAGTTGTATTAGGAGCAGATACAAAAAAAATTAGAACTTTAGATACACAAAAACTTATAAATTATATATTTAATACTTATGAAATGATAGATACTTATGAAATAGTTAATAATGCTTTTAATGAACAATATATTTCTAAAAATATAAAATTACTTAAATCCGTAGGAAAAATAAATTTGAAGTTAGAAAAGAAGGATACATATGAGTATCCTGTAAATAAAAATGATGTTAATAAAATTAAAACTAGTTTATATCATTTATCCCTAATAGAAGCACCAATATGTAATGATACAAAAATTGGTGAGCTTAGGGTAATGGTTAATAATAAAATTTTATATAGTTTAGATATAAAATCATCTGACAATATAAAAAAGAAAAACTATAAATTTTACATGAAACAACTCTTGTATGACATAAAGAAATGTTTTTAGTAAAATATATTCTTGAAAATGGCAGAAAATCAAAGTTTTTTGAAGATTGATTTATTCTTTAAAACTGAATATTTAATGTATAGCTGGGTATAATCTCAAAAACAATATAAGATATAATTTTTCAGTATGAAAATTGTTAATTCTTATATAATAGGAGGTTGTATTATGAATTTTTTAAAAAAGAATAAATTTAAGATTCTAGGAATTGTCATTTTAATGATTTTTTTATTAAGTATATTTACAAAAAGCTTAGGTGTAGAAGTAAAATTGGTTGATTTTAAAAAAGCAAAGGTTAATGTAAAATGTTTAAATGTTAGATGTGGACCAGGAATTCAATATGATAAAATTGGAAAAATTTATAAAGATGACTACATAGAAATTCTAGGTCAAATAGGAGATTGGTATGTGGTGACTACAGAAAATAATTATGTAGGTACAGTTTTTAAAGAATATGTTGAGCCTATTAAAAATGATAATAGTAATAATGAAGAGGAAAATATAGAAGTAAATTCAGAGGTTTTGGAGGAAAATATAAACAATAAAAATGATGGAGAGGATGCTACGAAAAAGACACTAGAAATATCACAAGAAGAAATAATTTTAAATGTAAGTAATACTGAATTTGAAGATAAGAATGGGCTTACAGAAGAAGAACAAGAATTTTTAAATTTAATAAATGCTAATAGAGAAAATAATGGTTTGCCTAAATTAGAAATAGATAATGAAATTCAAAACATTGCTAGATTAAAAGCTAATGATTTAGTTGAAAATAAATATTTTGCACATGTATCACCGATTTATGGAGATGTAAGTGCTATGCTTACAGATTTTAAAATTAGTTATAAAACGGTTGGTGAAAATATAGCTGGGAATAATAATTTAGTAGGAGCCGTAGAGGCTTGGATGAATTCTGAAAATCATAGATCAAATTTATTAAGTAATGATTATAATTATACGGGTGTGGCGGTTGCAGAAAGTGAAACTTATGGAAAAGTATTTGTTCAGATTTTTGTTGGAAAATAAAATTAAAAAGTAGATATGGTACCATATCTACTTTTATAATTTATTAATATTAATTATCTTCCTTCTCCACCAGCTGTTTTTGGTTGTGGTAATCTAAATGTATTACGAGCACCCTCTAATAAATGTCCATAAACTTTTCTTACAGCTTCTTTTGATGCTGTATATGTATGAGAAAGACCTGTTGAAAAAGTAATAATAGTTTTTTCTGCTTTTTCTATTCTAAATTCTGTTATTAATGCTTGTACATTTTCAGGTACCGCTGGTAATGGTTTATCCAAAGATGGAGTTTTTTTAGAGTTTTCATTAAAGAATTTTATTAATGGAGCATATTTTTTATCATTTAAATCTATTTTTTTCATCATTTTTGTTAAAGTTGTTAAAGTTTGTTGTGTTTTTAATTGTGTTTGAATAGATTCGTTAATTGCAGATAACTTAGTCTCTGTTTCTTGCATATCATTTCTAGCTTTTTCATCTAAATTTTGTATTGTATAATCTATATCTTCAATATGCTCTTCTAGAGATTTTTTTTGTTTTTGTGCTGCTTTAATTTGTTTTTTAACACGTCTTGTTTCTGCTGCTCTTTTAATAGAATCAACAATTGTCCAAAAAATATTTTTCTTTTCTTTTTTTAATTCTTTAATTTCTTCTTTTTTTTCTGATATTTGTGTTTTTGCATCTTTTTTAGATCTTAATAATTTTGTTTTAGAATCATATTTTGTATCACCAGCTTTTGTTCCATATAAATCTTCTGGGACGTGATTTTTAGGAAGCTTTGCATTTAATTGAGCTTTTTGATTATTATATGTTTCACTTAATGTTGTTATTTTTGTTTTGTCTGTTTCTGGCAATCCTAATTTTTTTGCATCAGATAACATTTTTTGGATATTCATATTTTATCCTCCTTAATATATATAATTTATATTTTAAATTTTATTTACATAATCCTATTACATTATAGCATAAATTTAGCAAAAAATCAATAGCTGAAAGTATTGATTTTTCAATATAAATGGGGCAATACGTGTTTTGTGTTACAAATGTGTAAAAAATTGATGTAAAAAGCCAAAAATTTATTGATTTTAACTTGTAAATATACTATAATTATAGTATCGGTTAAAAATGGGATAATTATGTTGAATGAATCTCAAAAAAATAAAAAAGGAAGGTATAGATTATGACTGGTAGAAAAATAAGTAAATTCTTATTTGTATGGTTATGCATTATTACTTTAGTAATGCCGTTTACAGTAGAAGTTTTAGCAGCAGTTTTAACTGAAGAATCAACAACAGTAGTTGTAGAATCTGTTTTATGGCGTCAAGGTGGACCTGAATCAACTGGATTAAAATCTAGTAATTATGATGAAAGATCATATTCTTATGAGGTAAGTGGTAAAAATGTATTAAAAGCAATTCAAGCTGGTGATACAAATTACTTAGATACATTTTATTGTATAAATGCAGAACGTTCGCTTTCAATTACAAAAATGTATGATTATACAAAAGTAGCAGATGATTTTAAAGATTATTCTGATGTAGAAGTTACAAACTGGAGAGAAGAAGTTGGAATAACTGAAGAAAACTATAAAGCTTTAGTTTGGTTATTAGAAAACATTTATGTTAAAAATCAACAAGCAAATTTAAAAGATAGTTTCTTAGAAAAAGCATTTGCTGATTTAATTGCAGAAGAGGCTGATTTAACACCTCCAACAACAGTTGAATTTATTAAAGAAAGATTAACAGATGATGATATCGAAGTTGTTCAACAATGGGCAATGTGGTATTTTACAAATGGAAGTAATGAAGAAAATGAATATTATAATGCTTTATACAATGCATTTGGACAAATGACAGTGTCTTATGAATATTTAGATGATGGTGAATTAGTTCAAATGGAAGATGTAGTATTAGATGCAACTAGACAAAGATATGCAGCTGAATTATATAATTATTTGATTACTTCTGCTAAAGCAGCAGCTACTGCTGAAGAAAATGCTCAAGAAGTAAAATATCCAAGCATTGATAAAACAAAAAATGTTGAGTCAACTGTAGACGGAGAATATTATAAAGTAGGACCATTTAAAGTAAATAGTGGTAATGTAGATTGTTCAAAATATACATTAACATTATCAACAGTTGGTGCTGATATTGAGGCAGTTGATTATAAAATATATGTCGATGGTGAAGAAGTATTAACACCATATACAGAAATATTTGATAAAGAATATTATGTATATATTCCTATGGCAGGAAATACAGTAACAAAAGTTGACTTAAGTTTAAATTATAGATTAGATGGAGAAATGAAAGCTAGTTTATGGGAAGGAACAGATCCTGAAACATCAAATCCATCTCAACCATTAGTGTTATTGTTATATGTTCCAGGTGATTTTGTATATGAAGATATTTCCGGAACAATAGTTGAAAAGAAATATGATTTAGCTTTAAGAAAATTTATAGTTTCAGTAGATGGAGATGCAACAGAAGGAAGAACTCCGGTTGCTAATGTAGATGATTTAGTTGCTGGAGGAAATGTTGGAAAATATGAACATGCAAAAGCCCCTGTAACTGTTAAAAAAGGAAGTAAAATCGTATATGAATTTAGAGTTTACAATGAAGGTGAAATTGATGCAAAAGTTGAAGAGATGATAGATTACTTACCAGAAGGTTTAACTGTTGTAGATAAAACACAAAGTACAATAAACTCTAAATATAATTGGGAAGTTGTTGGTACAACTGAAAATGGATTACAAATTGTAAAAAATACATATTTGTCAGATAAAGCTTCTGTGCCAGCATTTGATAAAGATGGAAAAGTTATTTCATATGCTGTAGTACAATTAGAATGTGAAGTAACAGGTGATTTTGAAGGTGGAACAGTTTTAACAAACCTTGCACAAGTAACAGTTGATAATGGATTAGACAGAGATTCAACAGCAGATTCAATTAACCCTGAAGATATAGATAAAACAACATATTCAGGAAATAAATCTAATAAAGAAGATTTAACTGATTCATCATATTTTTATGCAGGTCTAGAAGATGATGATGATTTTGAAAAAGTTGTTATTGAAGGAGAAGTATTTGACTTAAGCTTACAAAAATTCATAACAAAAGTTAATGACGAAGATTATAAAACAGCAAGAGAACCAAAAGTTGATGTTGATCCTTTAGTAAATGGTAGTGATGATGCCAAATATGAAACTGAAAAAACTCCAGTTCAAGTTGAAGTTGGTGATGTTATCACATTTACTTTAAGAGTTTATAATGAAGGTGATGTGGCAGGATATGCAGAACAAATCACTGATTACATACCAGAAGGTTTAGGTTTCTTATTAAATCACAAAACAAATTATGAAAATTCTTGGACAATTTCACAAGATGCTACATCAGTAAAATTGTCTGAAGTAAAAAATGGAACAAAGAATCTAAAAGTTTCAGATTTTGAAGATGTAGATAGTTTAGAAGATGTTGAAGTAGTTGTAGGAAAAACAAAAGTAACATCAACAGCTTTAGCTTCTTCAAATACAAGTACAGAAAATCTAATTGATGCATTTGATGTAGAAAACAAAAAAATATCATATAAAGATATTGAAGTAACATGTATAGTTGTTACTGAAGATGAAGTAGCATTAAAAAATATTGCTGCTATTACAGCTGAAAGTGATGATGAAAGAGAACCTGTTGAAGAAGATAGAGATTCTAAACCAGAGGATAATATAGTACCAGAAGATTATACAACAGGTAATGAAGATGATGATGATTATGATGTAATTAATACTTCACCAAAATATTATGATTTTGCTCTTCAAAAATTTATAACAGGATTAAATGAAACAGTTATTGATAATAGAGAACCAGTTGTAACTTTAGATAAAGAAGGAAATATTAAATATAATCATACAACTGAACCTTTAACAGTTGGAAATGGTGATTTAGTAACATATACAATTAGAGTTTATAATGAAGGTAATACAGATGGTTATGTATCAGAAATCTCTGATGATATACCAAATGGATTAACATTCTTACCAGAAAATGAAACTAATAAAGAATATGGATGGGAAATGTATGATAAATATGGTAAAGAAACTAAAGATATAAATCAAGCTTCTCAAATTAGAACAACATATTTATCAAAAGAAAATTCTGAAAATAATTTAATAAAAGCTTTTGATAAAGAAGCTGAATTAAGTTCAAATAATCCATCATATAAAGATATAAAAGTAGTATTTGAAATTAATGAATTAGACATAGAAAGAACAATAACAACTGAACAAAGAGTAATAGTTAATACTGCTGAAATAACAGAAATAACAGATTCAGATGGATTTGAAGCAGAAGATACTGATTCAAACCCAGATAATGGTAAGTTAGAAGAAGACGATATTGACCAAGAAAAAGTATATGTAAAATATTTTGATTTAGCTTTAGAGAAAAACTTAAAGAAAATCATTATGGTGGAAGAAGGACAAACAAAAGTAATCGATGTTACAGATCCAACTGCTTTAATGAAAGTTGAAATTCATAGAAAGAAATTAAAAAATACAAGTATTCAATTTGTATATGAAATTGTAGTAAGAAATGAAGGAGAAATTTCTGGATATGCAACAGAAATTACAGATTATATTCCTCAAGGATTAGCTTTTTCAGAAGCAGCAAATACAAATTGGAGTAAAAAAGCTGATAATATAATTTCTACAAATGCATTAGTCAATACATTATTAGCTCCAGGAGAAAAAGCGGCTGTTGAAGTTACATTAGATTGGGTAAAAGATGAAAATAATATGGGCAAATTCGTAAATGTTGCTGAAATTAGTGATGATAAAAATGAGTATGAATCAGAAGATGTTGATTCAACACCAGATAACTTAATTTCAACAGAAGATGATCAAGATGATGCACCAGTATATGTAAGTATTGGAACAGGTCTTGGAGGTCAACCATATTTAATATTAACAAGTGTTGTATTATTAATACTTGCAACAGGTATATTCTTAATAAAAAAATATGTTATAGAATAATAATATAAACTAAAAAGAAGTTCATTTTATGAACTTCTTTTTATATTTTAAATTAATAAATATTTTAAATTTTACTATTAAAATTTAAGAATAAAAATAAAGATTTTAGAGAAATTATTGATTAATTTTTGTACCGAAAAATATGTGTAAAAACTCCATTTTTTTACAGAATAAAATTTAAAAAATGAATTTACAATAAAAATATCATATGATATAATTTTTATTGTAATATACATAAGAGGTGATAAAATGAATCAGATTTTAGAATATAGTAATATAAATAGTGGTGGAAATAAAAAATATAGCGGAGGAAATAGAAATTCCTCTGATAAAATTGTTAAAGTTTTTGCGATAATTTTATTTATATTTGCTGTATTTTTAATTGTAAGTGGAATAATGAGTTTTATGAAAAATAGAGATACATCTGAGGGAACAGCAAATTCAGGAGCAACAAAAATAAATCAAGCTACTATCGAAGCTATACCTGATGAAGAGAACGAACAAGTTCTTATAATAGTAGATCATAATATTGAAATTAGTAAAATTGTATATAAATGGAATTCTCAAAAAGAACATACAATTTCAGGTGACGGACAAAATCATTTGGAAAAACCAATAGATTTACCATCTGGAACAAGTACTTTAAATATTAAAGTTTTTGATAAAAATGGTGGAGAAACATCAAAATCATTTACTTTTGAAACAGCAGTTGGAACAGATATAATAAGTCCTGAAATTACTTTAGGATATCAAGGAAATAAATTGATTATAACAGCTACTGATGAAACAGAATTATCATTTATAACATATAAATGGAATGATGAACAAGAAATTACTGTTGAAATGGATGAAGATGCAGAAGATAAAACAACAATAGTAGAAGAAGTAGACATATTAATGGGTGAAAATGTAATAAGTATTGTAGCGGTAGATGCTTCAAATAATACAAAAACAGAATCACAAGAAATAACAGGAGTTACAAAACCAGAAATTATTGTTAATTTAATTGGTGAGGGAGATGGAGATACATTACAAATTACTTGTAAACATGAAGAAGGTGTTAAAGAAATCTACTATACATTAAATGATAGACCTTACCAATGGGTAGCGCCAGAAGGTGAAAATTATCCAGAAGTAAGCTTCACACAACCATTAGATGAAGGATATAATAGAATTAAATTAAAAGTAACTAGTGTTGATGATATTCCAGCTGAATTTGATGGTGAATGCGATTATTATCCAAATGGTAGACCGGAAGAAGATGAAAGTTCACAAACTACAGAAGATTCAGATTCACAAGATGCAGAAAGTACAGGAGATTCTGATTCAGCAGAATCTTCTGATGAATAATAAACTGATGAAAAAAATAAGGAGAAATAATGGTACAAGATATTTATATTATTGATGATAAAGGTCAATTAATTGAACAATGTAGAGATATATTTAAACATGAAGAATTTAAATTTTATACTATTAATTGTATTGATTTAGATGTTGCTTTAAAAAATATCCCTTCTATGATAATTGTTGATGATGATAATACTGAAATGAGAACTGAAGAAATTTGTCAAAGAATAAGAACTAATGAAGATAACAGTATTACACCAATCATTGTTATATCATCAAATGCAGAAAAAAATTATAGATTGGGTATATTTAGATATTCAATATTATATTATTTATTAAGACCTATTGATAATGATTATTTTTATTATACAGTAAAAAATATGATTGATTTTGTAACTATGAATAGAAGGGTAAGTCCTCTTACTGGTTTACCTGGAAATGTTCAAATTCAAGCTGAAATGAAAAAAAGATTATTGAACAGAGAAGTGTTTGCTGTAATATATTATGATTTAGACAATTTTAAAGCATATAATGATGTATATGGATTTTCTAATGGTGATGAGATTATAAAATTTACAGCTAAAACAATAACAAAACATATGCATAATTTGAAAGAAAATAAAGTGTTTATTGGGCATATAGGTGGAGACGATTTTGTTTCTATAATTGAAAGGGCAGATTATGAAAATGTATGTAAAGAATTAATTGCAGAATTTGATGCTAGAATTCCAGAGTTTTATACAGAAGAAGATGTGGAAAGAGGATTTGTAGAAGTTGCCAATAGAAAAGGTATTATTGAGCAATTTCCATTAGTTACAATTTCAATAGCTGTTGTAGAAGTTGATGATAGATTAATGAAAACTCCTTTAGAAATCGGTGAAATAAGTGCTCAGGTAAAACATAGAGCTAAAACAATGATAGGTAGCACATATGTAATAAATCAAAGAAAATTTTAAAATATAATAAACAAAAAGTTCACACTTAGTGTGAACTTTTTTTGTTTATAAATATATTTTTAAATTATCTATTTATTCCACCATTATCTTCTGGAAAGTCTGGTGTAACTTTACTTTTACCTAATTGTTGTTTTACATATTTTACTGTTGATTGAACAGGTTTTTCTTTATTAATTTTTATTATTATATTAGGATAATAATCTTTAATTGTATTTTCTAAAAAGAATCTTACAATTTTACTGTGTACTAAAACACTTCCACTTAATAATAACATACATTCTGGTTTGTCTGCAAATCCACCTTTTTCATAGGCAGTTTTAATGTTTTTAAATAATTCTATAGAAGCTGCTTTTAATATTTCATTAGCTGCTGTATCACCTTGAATTGCTGCATCATCAGCTAATTTAGAAAAATAGTTACCAACTTTAGCTCTATCAAAAGGTTTTCCGTTTTCTTCTGTTGCACTATATACTAATGAAACAAATTCTGGAAGAGATGTATAATCTAATCCTAACATAATTGCTTTTTCAGCTTCTTCTCCTGATATTCCATTAAGTTCAAATAATTTTTTTAATACTAATTCTCTTAAATAAGAGTTATATTCTTCAACAAATTCACCTTGTGGATTTACATAGCCTTTTAAAGTTTCTATTTCTTGAACTTTAGTTAAAACTTCTTTTCCTATCCAATATCCAGAGCCTTTATCACCAATGTAAGGACCAGCTGCATCAAGTTTTTCTATAGTATATTCTTCTGGAATTTCAGTAGTATTATCATATGGTTGAATATCTTTATATTTCACAGCTCCAACAGTTCCAGTGCCTGCAACAAGTGCTATATCAGCTGAATGTAATAAAACGTCAATATCGTTTGTTACATATAATTTAGGTGTTATTGTTAAAGGTCTTGCTGGAATTGTTTTTAATGTTTCCACAACTTCTCTTAATGCTTTTTCTAAGTCTTCTTTAGTTCCTTTGATTTCAGTTCCTGCACTTGATAAACCTATTCCAACTAAAGTATATTCAGATGGCATATGAGAATAACCATTTGCAATTAAACGTTTTATATTATTTAAAGCTTGTTCTCTATTAGGAACAGTAGATAAATTTGTACCAGTATTTATTTCTTTGAAATATAATTCTTCTTCAGTTTCTTTATCTACAACAATCATTCGTAGATTGCTTCCACCACCGTCAAGGGCAATAATAGCTTCTTTCATATCGAACCCTCCTTGCTTAAAATACAGGTAATTTATATCACGATTTATTTTGAAAGTCAATGAAATTAATGTTTTTATATATAAAAAGAAAAACAAAGAAGAAATATTTAATCTTTGTTTTTTAATTTTTCTAATTTTTTATTAATTTTATATATTTGTTTTTCAGCAAAAAGTCCATTTTTTTGTTTTATTAGTTCTTTTTTTTCTAATAATTTTTTTATTTTAGGATGGTATTTTGGATTAGAACTACCAAGTAATTTGTCTATTTCTATGTGTTTAGTTACTAAATTTAAATAATCTTTATTTTCTTCCATAATTACCTCCTTACATCCTAAATTATAACAGAAAAAATATAAAAATCAATTATATTTTGATGTTTTGATAATTTAAAAACTTTACAATTTATATAAAAGAATATATAATGAGGACAGAAAATAAGAAATGAGGTTTTTATATTGTTAAAAGTTATAGGTAGAATTTTATTTGTTATTCTTTTAATATTAGTAATATTTGCTGGTGTATTTTTTGGAGTTACTATGGCAAAGTTTGATGGTGATTGGAAGAAAACAATAACAGCACTTGGTGCTTGGATTTTTGGAGTGCCAGAAACAAGATATGTTTTAGTTATGGGAGTGAGTGAAGATATAAGTACACCACTTACTGATACAATAATGCTTGCGGGATACAATCCAGAAACTCAGAAAGCTTTTTTACTTTCAATACCGAGAGATACTTTTATAGGTGAAAGTCAGTCATCTGCTAAAGCATCTCAAAAGATGAATGCACAATATAAAAAATGTGTAGATGTTAGTGTAACAGAAGTGGAAGAACTTCTTGGAGTTAATATAGATAATTATGTAGTTGTAAAAACAAGTATGCTTGTAGATATTGTAGATACTATAGGTGGAGTTGAATTTGATGTTCCAATAGATATGAAGTATGATGATCCAACACAAGATTTACATATTAATTTAAAAGCAGGTATGCAGACTATAAATGGTGATAAAGCTGAACAATTGTTACGTTTTAGACACAATAATGATGGTTCTTCTTATTCTTATAAATATGGAGATAATGATTTTGGAAGAATGAGAACACAAAGAGAGTTTATAAAAGCTACTGCTACTCAAGTATTAAATTTTAAAAATGTAGGAAAAATAAATGATTTAATTGAAGATGTTTCAAGTAACTTAGAAACAGATATGGCAACTGATGAAATGCTTAAATATGTACCAAGTCTTGTTTCTTTTGATACAAATAATTTGGTTATGGAACAACTTCAAGGTGAAACTAAAACTTTAAATAAAATTTCTTTCTTTTTAGCTTCAGATGAAGCTAAAGAACAAGTACAAACTTTAATAGATAATATGATGAGTGAATAATTTATGAATAAAAACTTCTATATAGAATAAAAATCTATATAGGAGTTTTTTTATGTTGGTTTTAAGTAGGAAAAAAATTATATTTGTAATTATGCTAATAATGTTAATTATTAGCTGGATATCTATGAAAGAACAGGTAGTAGCTGTTGTTGAAACTTCAGCAGAAACTGTTTCTGAGCGAGTAATTGTTATTGATGCAGGACACGGAAATCCAGACGGTGGTGCTGAAAGTAAATTTGGAGTTGCTGAACAAGAAATAAATTTAAAAATAGCACTTAAATTACAAGAGCTTTTAGAACAAAGTGGTTATGTAGTGATACTTACTCGTTCGGAAGAAAATGGGATATATGATGTAGAAGCTGATACAATAAAAGAAAAGAAAGTTTCAGATATGAAAAATAGAGTAAATATTGGAAATACATCAGAAGCTGAAATTTTTATTTCAATACATTTAAATAAAATTGAACAAGAACAATATTCAGGGTATCAAACTTTTTATCAGAAAAATAATGAATTAAGTAAAGAACTAGCTTTATTTATTCAAGATAATTTAAATTTTGCAATTCAAAGAGATAATAAAAGAGAAATTTTACCATTAACTGGTAAGTATATTATGGATAATATGAAAATTCCTACAGTTACAGTTGAATGTGGTTTTTTGTCGAATTTAGAAGAAAGTGCACTTCTAGAAAATGATGATTATCAAATGAGATTAGCTTGGGGAATTTATTTAGGTATAATGGATTACTTTTATGAATAAAATTATAAATGTATAAATTATATAAAAATGTTAAAAATAGTCTTAAAAACAAAAAGTGGGATGGTGAATTCTTTGAAAGTTTTTAAGACTTTAAATATTTCTGGAACTTTATTAAATAAAGAACAATTAATTGATTATATGGAAAAAATTGCAGAAAGTCATGATATTAAGACTACTTCTGATAAAGATACTTATCCAATACCTAGTTTGCTAGAAAATTATAGATTAATTTTAGAAACATATAGATTATTAAATGAACATATAAAATTAGGAATTAAGATACATTCAGCAGGAGAATGGGTTTTAGATAATTTTTATATAATTGAAGAAAATGTAAAAGTTTTAAAAAAAGAAATAACTTTAAAAAAATATCAAAAAATGCTTGGTCTTTGTCAGGAAAAGTATAAGGGATTTTCAAGAATATATGTACTTGCTTCAGAAATAGTTGCATATACGGATTGCAAAGTAAATCGAGATAATATTTATTTGTGCTTAGAAGCATATCAAAGAAATAAGTTACTTAGTAATGAAGAAATAAATTTACTTAGTACTTTCTTAAAAATTGCAGTTATAAATCAAATTGCAGATATATGTAAAAAAATATATTTATCACAATTACAGAAATTAAAAGTTGAAAGTATTATTGAAAGAATAATTGAAAATAAAGAGCAAAAAGACAGAGTTTTTTCTAATAAAAGAATATATGGTTTTAATATGAGTGAACCTAAATATTCTTTCATAGAGTATATGTCATATAGATTAAAAAAATATGGTAAAAAGACTATAGAATATCAAAAGATATTAGAAGAAGAGGTATTAAAAGTTGGCCTTACAGTTGCAGATGTTATTCAAAAAGAACATTCTTATATAGCAAATTTAAAAATATTAACGGGAAATTGTATAAAAAGTTTAAAAGAAATAAGTAGAATTGATTTTTTTGAATTATTAGGTGATATGAATGGAATAGAAGAGATATTAAATAAAGATCCTGCAAATGCATATAAATATATGGATGAAAATACAAAAAGCACTTATAGAAAAGTGATAGAAGATATTTCAAAAAAATATAAGATATCAGAAATATATATATCAGAAAAAATTATTGAGCTTGCTAAAAAAGAAAAAGAAATAAGAAAATCTCATGTTGGATATTTTATAGTTGATGATGGAATTTATTTATTAAAGGAAAAATTATCTAATAAGAAACCTGAAAGATATAGTAATTTATTTAAAAGTAGATTATATATAGGCGCATTTTGGGGAACGACATTATATTTAGATTTTTTAATTTCATTGATTTTACAAGCATTTTTAAATAATTATATTTTATGGATAATAATGTATATTCTTTTATTACTTCCAATATCTGAAATCGTTATAAGAATAATAAATTATATAATGAGTAAGTGTAAAGAACCTTCTATTTTACCTAAGATGGATTTTGATAAAGGAATTCCAGAAAGTTCTATAACTGCTGTAGTTATTCCAACTATTTTGAAAACTAGAGAAAAAGTTTTGGAAATGGTAAAAAAATTAGAAGTATATTATTTAGCAAATCAATATGATAATTTATATTTTATCCTTTTAGGTGATTGCTCAGAAGAGGATAAACAAGAAATACTAAATGATAAAATTGTTGTTGAAACAGGTCTTGAAGAAATTCAAAAATTAAATGATAAATATTCTGAAAATTTACAATTTAATAAGTTTCATTTTATTTATAGAGAAAGAGAGTGGAATGACTCTGAAAGTAAATATATTGGATGGGAAAGAAAAAGAGGTTTGTTAGTATCCTTTAATAAATTTATTAAGGGAAAAAGTGAAAAGCATTTTTTGATAAATACAATGCAAAAACAACAAAAGAATATGCCTAAGATTAAATATGTTATAACATTAGATTCTGATACTAATTTAATTTTAGAATCAGCTCCTAAATTAATTGGAGCAATGAGTCATATTTTAAATAAACCTAAAATAAAAAATAATAAAGTAGTTGAAGGTTATGGAATAATGCAACCAAGAGTTGGACTAGATTTAGAAGTAGCTAAAAAAAGTAAATTTGTAGAATTATATGCTATGCAAGGTGGTATAGATTTATATACAAATGCAATTTCAGATATTTATCAAGATTATTTTAAAGAAGGTATTTTTACTGGTAAAGGAATTTACGATGTTGATGTATATGAGGAAATATTAAAAGATGAAATACCAGAAAATACAGTACTAAGTCATGATTTGTTAGAAGGAAATTTTTTAAGATGTGGACTTTTGACAGATGTTATGCTTTTAGATGGATATCCATTTAAATATATATCATATATAAATAGAAATCATAGATGGACAAGAGGAGATTTTCAAATTTTTAGATGGTTAAAGTCTAAAAAATTAAATGATATTTCAAAATTTAAAATTTTTGATAATTTAAGAAGAAGCTTGATTAAACCGAGTATATTAGTAGGTTTAATATTATCACTTTTATTTTCTAAAATTAATTTTAAATTTACACTATTGATAGGAATAATATCAATATTTAGTTTATTGATAACTAATATTTTGGACATTGTTAACTTTATTGTATTTAAAGAAAGTACAATAGAAGGAGCAATATATTCTCATAAAAAATTTTCTAAAGATAAAAATATTATATTTTTAAATGTTTGCAGAGGCTTACTAGAAATATTGTTTTTGCCTTATGAAGCATATAAAAATATTGATGCAATAATAAGAAGTATATATAGAATTAATAAAAAGAAAAAATTACTTGAATGGACTACTGCAGAAGATAATGAAACTAAAACTAAAAATACAATTATAGAAATTTATAAAGAGATGAAAATAAATCTTTTATTTTCTATTTTATTTATATTGTTTGGAAATTTCTTATTTAAAATATTGGGAATCTTGTGGTTAATTACACCAATAATCGTAAAATTTATAAGTGAAGAAAGTAATAATGATGTTAAAGTAGCTGAAAAAGATAGAATTAAATTGTTAGATATTGGAAAAAGAACATGGAAGTTTTTTGAAGATAATATTACTGAAGAAAACAATTATTTAATATGTGATAATTATCAAGAAGATAGAAAGGAAAAACTTGTAAAAAGAACTTCTTCTACTAATATTGGTTTAGAGTTTATTTCAATTATTTCAGCATATGATTTAGGATATATAAATTTTGAAAAAACAATTTTTTATTTAACCAAACTTTGTAATACAGTAAAAAGTTTAGCAAAGTGGAATGGGCATTTATATAATTGGTATACTACTGATACACTAGAACCGTTAAAGCCTAGGTATATTTCTACAGTAGATAGTGGTAATTTTGTTGGATATTTGTATATTGTAAAAACTTTTTTAGAAAAATTCGCAGAAAATGAAAATATTAAAAATTTATATGCAGATATTTGTTATTTGATAAATGAAACTAATTTTGAAGTTTTATATAGTAGACAAAATAAACTTTTATCTATAGGTTTTAATTTAGAAGAAAATAAACTTACAGATTCATATTATGATTTTTTAGCTTCAGAAGCAAGACAAGCTAGTATTGTGGCTATAGCTAAAAAACAAGTTCCAGTAAAACATTGGAATTCTTTGAGTAGAACGATAACAATTTTTAAAGGATATAAAGGTTTGATTTCTTGGACTGGTACAGCTTTTGAATATTTAATGCCAAAT
>JAEIGA010001794.1_pt1 | contig 34026 bp, 31 predicted proteins | sample 9270691 | NCBI WGS metagenome assembly JAEIGA01 (sample SAMN17057246, study PRJNA624740) | gut metagenome | biome: biome; isolation source: fecal sample | host: Bos grunniens | place: China: Xizang | collected 2019 | reverse complement strand
TCGGCCGCAACTTCTGCACCAAGATATGGAACGCCGCGAAGTTCCTGGAGATGCAGGAGCAGGGATTGGGACAAGAGACGAGGGACGAGGGACGAGAGGCCTTCTCGCGTCTCGCGTCTGACGTCTCTCGTCAAGGGCACCTTTCTGCCGACGACCGCCACATCCTCTACGCCGCCGACCTCGCCTGCCGCAAGGTCAACGAGATCCTCGAGGCCTACCGCATCCAGGACGGCGCGCTCGCGGTCTACGACTTCTTCTGGACGCAGATCTGCGACGGCTACGTCGAATACGTCAAGGACTCGCCGAACAAGGCCGTGTCGGTCGCGATCCTCCGCGACGTCTTCTGGAAGGCGCTTAGGCTCCTCCACCCCTACATGCCGTTCGTCACCGAGGAGGTCGCGCACCAGCTCGGGTTCCTCAAGGAAGGGGAGACGATCATGCTGCAGGAGTTCCCGAAGGGCTACACCGACGCCGAGAAGTCGGCGTGGGGCGTCACCGAGGAGAACTACGAGTTCGTGAACGCGAAGCGCGAGGCGATCACCGCGATCCGCGCGCTGCGGGCCGAGTACAAGGTCCCGCCGGCGACGTTCGTGAAGGTGGCTGTGGCGACGGACGACGCGAAGGCCAAGGCGGAAGTCGAGTCGCTGAAGAAGGCGATGCGCGCGGAGTCGGTCGAGTTCGTGCCTGCGGGGAGCGATCTCGCGATGCCGTCGAAGATCACGAAGTTCGGCACGATCTACCTCTCGCTCGAAGGCCTCGTCGACAAGGCGGCCGAGGCGAAGCGCATCGCGGGAGAGCTCGCGAAGCTCGCCGGGTTCATCAAGTCGGCCGAGGCGAAGCTCGCGAACGAGAACTTCGTCGCGCACGCGCCCGAGGCGGTCGTCGCCGAGGCAAGGCGCAAGCTCGCCGAGAACAAGGAGAAGGTTGCGCAGCTCGAAAAGCTCGCGAAGCTCTTCGCCTGAGGCATTTACAAAGAAAGGAAAATGAAATGAAGAGAATCATGATTGCCGCGGTCTGCATTGCGGCGCTTGTCGGCTGCACGACCGGCTCGGTCCAGCGCGGCGCCGAGGTCGCGTCCAAGACCACCTTCGCGCGCGACGCGCTGAAGCCGTTCACCGACAAGGGCTGGCTTCCCGGCGCCATCTCGGTGCTGTACAACAACGGCGTGGAGGAGATCGCGTGCGTAGGCTACGCCGACGTCGCCGCGAAGCGTCCGATAACCCTCGACGACCACTTCATGCAGTGCTCGCAGACGAAGGGCTTCTGCGGGGTGACGGTGGCCAAGCTCGTCGAGGAGGGCAAGGTTTCGCTTGACGACCCCATTTCCAAGTACCTGCCCGAGTTCGAGACGCTGTGGATCACCGACGGCTCGACGACGGACGTGAGGAAGGTGACGAAGGCGAAGAACGTGCTCACGCTGCGGATGTGCATGAACCATACCGGTGGCTTTCCGTTCGAGCTGCCCAACTACTGCTCGATGGGCGGATGGTCGCGCCGGATGCCGCTGAGGAGCGTTGCGGTGATGGCGGCGGCGCAGCCGCTCCTCTTCGAGCCGGGCACGAAGGAGCAGTATTCCAATGTCGGCATCGACATCGGCGCGGCGATTGTGGAGGTGGTCACGGGGATGCGCTGGGAGGACTACCTCAAAAAGACGGTGCTGGATCCGCTGGGGATGACGTCCTCCGGTTTCGTGCCGTCGGAGGAGTGGCTCAAGACCAAGATCGAGATGTACGACTGCCAGACGAACGCGCCGGCGGTGTGGCGCGAATTCAACCCGGCGATGGCGCGTCCCTACGGCGACGACCGCGTGTTCGCATCGGCCGGCGCGGGACTCTGGACGACCACGCGCGACCAGCTCAAGTTCTACAAGATGCTGATGAACCTCGGGATGGGCGAGAACGGCGTGCGCATTCTCAAGGAGGAGACGGTGAAGGACATCCTCGCCACTTCGACCCGCCCGAAGGGGATGGGTGGCTACTCCCTCGGCCTTGCCGCCGGCGGCGACAACGGTTGGTTCGGCCATGGTGGCGCGTGGGGTACGAACTGCCAGGTCAACTGGAAGGAGCGCAAGCTCAAGCTGGTCGTGGTGCAGCTCTGCGGCCAGCCGCGTCCGTGGGACGCCGAGCTCGCCAAAGCCGAGGAGCAGTTCTTCAAGGCGACGGTCGGCGAGGGCGACGACTACGTCGGAAGGATGAAGTAAGGCATTTTCGTCATGAACGTCGTGTCGCTGGTCGGACGCCCCAACACGGGCAAGAGCGCGCTCTTCAATCGCCTCGCCAGGAAGCGGGTGGCGATCGTGTTCGACCAGCCCGGCGTCACCCGCGACCGCGTCACCCGCGAGGTCGAGCTCGGCTCCCGGCGGGTGATGCTCGTCGACACCGGCGGCATTGCCTTCGACCGCGGCGTCACCGGTGACCCGCTCGACGTCGAGACGCGCGGCCAGGCCGCGCTCGCGGTGGAGGATTCCGCCGTGTGCGTGGTGGTGGTCGACGCGCGCGAGGGGATCACCCCGCTTGACCAGGAGGTCGTCGAGCGCGTGCGCGACTCCGGCGTCCCCTGCATCGTCGCGGCGAACAAGTGCGACACGGCCGACGACGACTGGCGCGCGGAGGAGTTCGCGCGCTTCGGGCTCGACGTGCTGCCGGTCTCGGCCGAGCACTCCCGCGGCGTCGACGACCTCGTCCAGGCGGTCGTCTCGCGGCTGCCGCCGGCGGAGGCGGACGAGTCCGCGGCGAAGCCGCTGCGCGTCGCCATCGTCGGCCGCCCGAATGTCGGCAAGTCGTCGTACATCAACCGGCTTCTCAACGCGCCGCGCGTGATCGTCTCCGAAATCGCCGGCACCACCCGCGACGCGGTGGAGGTGCCGTTCGCCATCGGCTCCGGACCCGAGGCGCGCCACTACATGCTCGTCGACACCGCGGGGATGAAGCCGCACACCAAGATGTCGAAGTCGAGCGTGGACAACTTCTCGCTCTTCCGCTCCGAGGAGGCGATCGAGGAGGCCGACGTGGTGGTGCTGCTCCTCGACCCGACGATGGGCCCGACGATGCAGGACAAGCGCATCGCGGGGAAGATCCTGGACGCGAAGAAGGCGTGCGTCCTGATGATGAACAAGTGGGACCTCGCGGCGGCGGACGGCATCACCGACGAGAAGAAGGCCGCGGAGGCGGTGCGGACGATGATGCCGTTCCTCGCCTTCGCGCCAATCGTCTTCTGCTCGAACAAGTCCGGCTACAATATCCGCCGCACCGTCGACGCGATCGACCGCGCCGCGGCGAGCGCCGGCGAGCGGCTGCCGACCGGCATGCTCAACCGCGTCATCGAGACGGCGGCGAAGCGCACGCTCTCCCCGATGGTGCGCGGCCGGCGGCTCAAGATCTACTACGCGCTCCAGGTCTCGACCAATCCCCAGACGATCCGGCTCTTCGTCAACGACCCGAAGCTGGTGACACCGGCCTACCTCGCCTACCTCGAGCGGATGATCCGCGCGCGGTTCGGGCTCGAGGGCGCGCCGCTGAGGATGTTCCTGAAGGCGCGGCCGCGCAACGGCCGCCCGGGCGCGAAGGGCGGCGCGGCGCCGGAAGCGGAGGCAGAGGCGTGAGCGCGGCGGACAGGCGGCAGGAGAGGTCCGGCCACTTCCGCGGACCGCGCGAGGAGGTCGGCGGCGGCGAGTGGATCTACGGCCGCAACCCGGTGGAGGAGGCGCTCGCCGCCGGCCGGCGCGAGGCGACGGAGATCGTGCGTCCCCCGCCGGCGCACGACGACGACCAGCTTGCCCGCATCCGCGACGAGGCGCACGCGCGGCGGATCGCGGTGAGGACGATGGACCGCGACCGGCTCGACCGGCTGGTGCGCTTCGGCCACCACCAGGGCGTGGCGCTGAAGGTCTCCGGCTATCCCTACGTGTCGCTCGACGAGATCGTCTCCGTCGCGGCGGACGAGGAGAACGCGCTCGTCGTCCTCCTCGACCACGTCGAGGACCCGCAGAACCTGGGCTCGGTGCTGCGCACCGCCTGCGCCGCCGGCGCGGCTGGCGTGGTCATCCCCGAGGACCGCGCCTGCGGCGTCACCCCGGCCGCCGTGCGCGCATCGGCGGGCGGCGCGGAGCACCTCCGGGTCGCCAAGGTCGTCAACCTCGTGCGCGCGATGGAGGAGCTCAAGGACGCCGGGTTCTGGATCACCGGCCTCGACATGGGCGAGGGGGCTCGCCCCTACGACGAAGTGGACTTCAAGGGCAAGGCGGCGCTCGTCGTCGGCGCCGAGGGCGCCGGGCTCTCGCGGCTGGTGCGCACCAAGTGCGACTTCATCGCCGAGCTGCCGATGCCGGGCGGGTTCGAGTCGCTCAACGCCGGCGTCGCCGCGGGCATCGCCATCTACGAGGTGCTGCGGCAGAGGAGGCGGAGATGAAGCTCGAGAACATCCGCAACTTCTGCATCATCGCCCACGTCGACCACGGCAAGACCACGCTCTCCGACCGCATCCTCGAGCTCACCCACGCGGTCTCGGAGCGCGAGCTCAAGGAGCAGACGCTCGACGCGATGGACCTCGAGCGCGAGCGCGGCATCACCATCAAGTCCCACCCCGTCTCTATGCACTACGAGGCGAAGGACGGCAAGACCTACCTCTTCAACCTCCTCGACACCCCCGGCCACGTCGACTTCGCCTACGAGGTCTCGCGCTCGATGGGCGCGTGCGAGGGGGCGCTCCTGGTGGTCGACGCCGCGCAGGGCGTGGAGGCGCAGACCGTCGCCAACACCTATTTCGCCCAGGACGCGAAGCTCGAGATCGTGCCGGTCCTCAACAAGGTGGACCTCCCGGGCGCGGACGTGAAGGAGGTCTCGCGCGAGATCGAGGACATCCTCGCCATCCCTATGGACGACCCGCTGCTCGTCTCCGCCAAGACCGGCATGGGCTGCCCCGAGGTGCTGGAGGCGATCGTCAACCGCATCCCGCCGCCGGAGACGCGCGGCACCGACGCGCCGCTCCGGGCGCTCGTCTTCGACTCGGTGTTCGACGAGTTCCGCGGCGTCATCACCTACGTGCGGGTGGTGGACGGCTCGCTCGCCGCCGGCACCAACGTCACCTTCATGGGCTCCGGGGTGTCGACGACCGTCCACGAGGTCGGCGTCTTCTCGCCGGGCAAGAAGCCCGTCCCGTTCCTCGCCGCTGGCGAGGTGGGCTACATCGTCGGCACGGTGAAGGACCCGAGCGAAATCAAGATCGGCGACACCGTGACCACCTCGCGCCTCGGCGCGACGGAGCCGCTGCCCGGCTTCCAGGACATCCGCCCGACCGTCTTCTGCGGCATCTACCCGATGTCGACCGACGAGTTCCAGAAGGTGGAGCAGGGGCTCGAGAAGCTCCACCTCAACGACTCCGCCTTCACCTTCCACCACGAAAGCTCCATCGCCCTCGGCTTCGGCTTCCGCTGCGGCTTCCTCGGGCTCCTCCACATGGAGATCGTCCAGGAGCGGCTCCGGCGCGAGTTCGGGCTCGACATCATCTCCACCTCGCCCGGCGTCGTCTACAAGCTGAAGTTCAAGAACGGCGAGGAGAAGGACCTCGACAACCCGCTGCAGATGCCCGACCCCTCGGTGCTCGAGACGGTCTCGGAGCCGATCCTCAAGGCGAGGATCATCACCCCGTCCGCCTCGATCGGCGACGTGATGCGCATCGTCATGGACCGCCGCGGCGCGGTGGAGGGCACCGAGACGATCGACGCGAAGCGGGTGATGCTCCACTGCACGCTGCCGCTGAACGAGATCCTGATCGACTTCCACGACACGCTCAAGTCCGTCTCCCACGGCTACGCGTCGATGGACTACGAGCCGGCCGGCTACCGCGTCTCCGACATCGTGAGGATGGACATCCTCCTCAACGGCGAGACGGTCGACGCCTTCGCGACGATGGTCCACCGCGACAAGGCCCGCGCCCGCGGCATCCAGATGTGCAAGGCACTCGCCGAGACGATCCCGCCCCACCAGTTCAAGATCCCGGTCCAGGCGGCGCTGGGCAAGGAGATCATCGCCCGCGAGGACATCCGCCCGTTCCGCAAGGACGTGCTGGCCAAGCTCTACGGCGGCGACGTGACGCGCAAGATGAAGGTGCTCGAGAAGCAGAAGCGCGGCAAGGCGCGGATGAAGGAGTTCGGCCACGTCAACGTGCCGCAGTCGGCCTTCATCGCCGTCCTCAAGGGCACCATCAAGGAGCACTGACCCCTTGGCGGGCGAGACGGTCAAGACCGAGGCCACCTGCCTCAGGATCAGCCCCTGGTCGCGCACGAGCCACGTCGTCTCCTGGCTCACCCCGGCCGGACGGGTCGCCACGCTCGTCAAGGGCGCGGTGCGCCCCAAGAGCGCCTTCCTCGGCCAGTACGACCTCAACTACACCTGCGAGATCGTCTACTACGCCCGCGCCCGCGGCGACGCGCACGCCCTGAGGGAGTGCTTCCCGCTCGAGCGGCGCGACGACCTGCGCGGCGACTACGCCGCGCTCGCGGTCGCCTCCTACTTCCGCGCCCTCGCCGACGAGCTCGCGCCCCAGGGCCCGGACTGCCGCGACTGGCACGACCTCGTCGTCCAGTCCCTCGACGCGCTCCCCGGCGCGGCGAACCTGGTCGGCGAGCTCCTCGCCTTTGAGCTCGAGGTCCTGCGGCTGATGGGACTGTGGTCCGGCGTTGCCCCGGAAGGCGGCTCCTTCGCGCTCCGGGGGGAGCGCAGATTCGACGTCTCGGCCGCCGCGGCGAAGTGCCTCGCCGCGCCACGGGACGAAAAAAACTTCGCTTCCCTACTTGACGCGGCAAGGGCAATTGGTGTATTCTACACATTCCACGTCGACGTGGCGCCGGAGGCGAGGAGGCTCGCCCTGCAGTTCGCCGCGAAAACCACACAGGAAAGACTGAGGACTACATGAACATCAAGACCATAGGGGCGGCGCTCGCCCTCGGCGCGGTAGTCGCCGGGTGCAGCAAGGAGGAGGAGCCCGTCGAGGCCCCCAAGGCGGAGCAGACTGAGAAGGCGGACGCGGTGGTGCTCGCCGTCGCCGGCGAGAAGCTGATGCGCTCGCAGCTTGACGCCGACGTCGACGCGCTCATCAAGGCGCAGGGCGACAAGATCCCCGCCGAGCAGCTCGAATACGCGCGGCAGATGTTCAGCTCCCAGCTGGCCCAGGGCTTCCTGGTGCAGCGCGCCCTGCTCGCCAAGGCGAAGGCCGCCGGCTATGTTGTGACCGACGCCGAGCGCACCAAGCGCTCCGAGGAGGTGATGAAGCTCCTCGCCAAGCAGCCGGACGCCCCCAAGACGATCGACGAGTATTTCGCCAAGTTCCCGCTGGGCGCGAAGCGCGCGCGCGAGGAGTTCGACGCGGGCCTCCTGATCGACAAGCTGATCAAGGACGAGCAGCTCAAGGCGCCGGCCGTGGACTACCAGGCCAAGGCAGAGGAGATCGTGGCGAACGTCGTCTCCAACAACGCCAAGGCGGCCACGGCCGACGCCGACGCGCTCAAGAAGATCCAGGACCTCAAGGCCCAGATCGACCAGGCTCCAGAAGCTGAGCGCGCGGCGAAGTTCGCTGAGCTCGCCAAGGCCAACTCCAGCTGCCCGTCTTCCGCCAAGGGCGGCGACCTCGGTCCGTTCACCCACGGCCAGATGGTCAAGGAGTTCGACGAAGTCGCCTTTGCGCTCCCCGAGGGCAAGGTCTCCGACCCAGTCAAGACCCAGTTCGGCTACCACCTCGTGCTGGTGACGAAGAAGTTCCCGGCGGTCGAGGCCAAGGACGGCCAGCCCGCCGAGCCCGAGAAGGTCCAGGCGAGCCACATCCTGATCAAGGTCGACGGCAAGCGTCCGGTGCCGAAGGTGGAGGACCTCGTCGAGCGGCTGAAGAAGGACGGCGAGCAGAGTTTCGCCCGCGAGTATATTCTCCGCGCGGTGCGCGAGGGGAACGCCGAGGCCTTCGACGAGGAGTTCAAGCAGTTCATCCCGCCGCCGGAAAAACCCGCTGAGAAGAAGCCCGAGGTGAAGCCTGCCGAGGTGAAGCCGGTTGAGAAGCTCGAATCGAAGCCAGTGGAGGTGAAGCCAGTTGAGGTAAAACCTGCCGAGGCCAAGCCCGTCGAAGTGAATCCGGCTGAGGAGAAGCTTGCGGAGGTGAAGACGGTAGAGACGAAGACGGTAGAGGTGAAGCCGGCTGAGAAGCCAGCCGAGTCGGTTGAAAAGCCGGCCGCGAAATGATATACTACGCGAAATTTTAATAAGGAAAAAAGAATTATGAGCCAGCATGCATCTCTCAAGGGTAAGGGCAAAATCGCCTCCAAGCGCAACGTTCTGAAGCGCTTCGAGCGCGTTGATCTGCTTCAGAAGCGCGGCGAGTGGAAGGAAGGCTCCCGCGGGCTCGGTCTCAAGAAGACCAAGCCCGAGGCCTAATTTCCCGCTATGGGCCTCTCCGTCGGCATCGTAGGGCTGCCCAACGTCGGCAAGTCCACGCTCTTCAACGCCCTCACCAAGCGCCAGCAGGCCGCGGCGGAGAACTATCCGTTCTGCACCATCGAGCCCAACTCGGCCGTGGTCGAGGTGGCCGATCCGCGGGTGGACAAGCTCGCCGAGATGGCGAAGAGCGCCCAGGTGATCCGCGCCACGGTCGAGTTCACCGACATCGCCGGGCTGGTCAAGGGCGCGTCGAAGGGCGAGGGGCTGGGCAACAAGTTCCTCGCCAACATCCGCGAATGCGACGCGATCCTCCACGTGGTCAGGTGCTTTGAGAACGACGACATCATCCACGTCCAGGAGGGCGGGAACAAGTCCGCCCCCATCGACCCGGTGGGCGACGCCGAGGTGATCGAGACCGAGCTTGCGCTCGCCGACCTCGAGCAGCTCCAGCGCCGCTACGAGAAGATCCGCAAGGAGGCCCAGGCGAAGCCGGCGCTGCGTCCCGAGGCCGAGGCCTGCGCGGCGCTGGTGAAGCACCTCGAGGAGGGCAAGCCCGTGCGCTCGTTCCCGCGCGCCGACGGCGACCCGATCCTCCCGGTCCTCCGCGAGCTCAACTTCCTCACCGACAAGAAGGTGATCTTTTGCGCCAACGTGGCGGACGACAACGTGACCGGCGAGGGCAACCCCCACGTCGAGGCGCTTCGGTCCTACGCCTCGGCGCAGGGCTGCGCGCTGACCGTGGTCTGCGCCCAGATGGAGGCCGACCTCGCCGGGCTTTCCGACGCCGAGGCGAAGGAGTTCCTCGAGAGCTACGGCCTCAAGGAGAGTTCGCTCGAGCGCACCATCGCGCTCGCCTACGAGACGCTGGGCCTCGCGAGCTTCCTCACCGCCGGGCCGAAGGAGGCGCGTGCCTGGACCTTCCGCCGCGGCTGGAAGGCGCCGAAGTGCGCCGGGGTCATCCACACCGACTTCGAGAAGGGCTTCATCCGGGCCCAGGTGGTCTCCTACGACGACTACGTGAAGTACGGCGGCGAGGCCGGCGCGCGCGAGCACGGCGTATTGCGGCCCGAGGGCAAGGAATACGAAATGCGCGACGGCGACGTCGTCGAGTTCATGTTCAACTGATCCGCCGCACCTCCCGTCCCTTTCGTCAATTTTGTTGAAACTTCGAAGGAGAATGGGGAAATGGAAACGCGAACGATGATTGCCGCGATCGCCGCCTTGTGCATGGCGGCGGCCAACATTGGATGCGTCGCCGACCGGGCGGCTGCGAGGATGGACCGCGCCAAGCTGCTGGTCGGCGCGTACTGCCTGCAGCCCAATGCAAGGAGCGACGGCCACGTGAAGGCAATCCACGACTGCGGCGTGGACTTCATCATCGGCGTGGACGCCGCCGACCGCGCCACGCTCGACCTCTTCGCCAAGCACGGCGTCGGCGCGATCGTGAACGGCGTAGTGCCCAGCTGGTGGGGCGGCGACGGGAAAAAGGCCGGGAAGATGCGCGATGCCAACCCGCTGGAGAAGTACGCGTCCGGCGCCGCGTCCCTCATGGACCATCCCGCGATCTGGGCCGTGGACATCGGCGACGAGCCTTCCGCGCTCGACTTCCCGTATTACGGCGACGTCGTGCGGCGTATGCGAGAGGCGCTCCCTGACACGCCGCTCTACCTGAACCTCTATCCCAACTATGCCAGCGTGGCGCAGAACACCGGATCGCAGACGGTCAGCCAGCTCGGCACGGCGACGTATGCGGAATACGTGGATGCCTACTGCCGCGAGGTGCCGCTCGACTACGTCTCGTACGACTTCTATCCCTACATGGCGCCTGCGAGCATGGACCAGCTCCTCTCCCGGATGTACGACAACTTCATCGTGGTCGCCGACGCGTGCCGCCGCACCAAGCGCTCCTTCTGGTACATTCCGCAGGTGAACTCCCGCGAGGGGGTTCCCCCCGCCAGCGTGAACCAGCTTCGCTTCCAGGCCAACGCCGCCCTCAGCTTCGGCGCGGAGGTCATCACCTGGGCGTGCTGGTGCAAGGGCTGGTGGACGAACAACGTGCTCGACGCGGACGGCAAGCAGACCGAGCAGTACGAGAAGCTGAAGCTGGTGAACGCGGAGCTCAAGGCGATCGGTCCGCGCTACATGCGGTTCAGGAACGTGGCGACGCGGCTGGTCGGCTTTGCCGCCGGATCGCCGCAGCGTCCGTCGCTGCCATGCCCGGGCGCGCCCGACGACGCCGGATACGTGCGGGCCGCCAACGGCGCGCCGCTGATCGTCGGCGAAATGGCGGCGCGCGATTCCGCCAGCGGCGAAAGGGCGTTCTACGTGACCGCGGCGGACGACCCGGGCGACGCGCACAACGCCTCGTTCGACCTCGTCTTTTCGTTCAGTGAAGCGCACGTGGAGGCCTTCGGCGGGAAGGGAAGCATTCCGCTGAAGCGGCTCCCGGACGGATCCTGCTCCGTGCCTATTTCGTCCTGCGGCGGCGTCTTGCTGGTGGTCAGTCCCGCCGCCCGGTGACAACCGCGGAAAAGCGAGGGAAACGACTATGACGAGAAGGGACTTCATCGGACATGCCGCCGCGGCGGCGGTGCTGGCGGCGCACGGCTCGCTGCGCGCCGAGGGCGCGGCCGTCGACTGGAAGCCGGCGGCGCGCTGGCGCGGCTTCAACCTGCTGGGGATGTTCCGCTGCCCGACGGCTGGCCTCGCGCCCGATCCGCGGGTGGACGGCTTCTTCCCAGAATGGGAGTTCCAGGCTCTCCACGACTGGGGCTTCAACTTCGCACGGCTGCCGATCGACTACCGCATCCTCGTCAGGGGCGACAGCTGGACCAACCTCGACGAAGGGCAGCTCGCGAAGCTCGACGAGGCGGTTGAGTTCGGGCGCAAATACGGAATCCACGTCCAGGTGGCGCTCCACCGCATCCCCGGCTACTGCATCCTCGACGAGACCGAGGCCTTCCCGCTCGGCACCAGCCCGCTGGCGCAGGCCGCCGCGTGCGAGATGTGGGCGGCGCTCGCGAAGCGCTGGAAGGGGGTGCCGAACGAAGTCCTCTCCTTCAACCTCTTCAACGAGCCGACGCGCCACACGGCCGGGGCCAACTACCTGCCGCTCTGCCGCGGGCTCATCAAGGCCATCCGCGACGTCGACCCCGCGCGCTTCATCATGGTGGACGGCAACGCGTGCGCGGCCGAACCGGTGCCGGGGCTCTACGCCGTGCCGTCGCTCGGCCAGGCCTTCCGCGGCTACACGCCGCATGTCGTCACCCATTTCGGGGCGGACTTCATCAAGGGCCTCCCGAAGGAGCCGCCCACCTGGCCGCTTGCGGACGGCTACGGCCCTGCCTGGGCGTGCTGCTCGCCGGAGGCCACCGTCGCCAAGTACCAGAGCGCGCTCGACGCAGGCGAGTTCTGCATGGTCGGCGAATTCGGCTGCCGCGCCTCTACGCCGCACGCCGTCGCCCTCGCCTGGATGGAGCACTGCCTCCGGCTCTGGCAGTCGAAGAACCTCGGCTGGGCGCTCTGGAACCTGAAGGGAGTCTTCGGCGTCCTCGACTCCGGCCGCGCCGACGTCGCCTACGAGGACTTCAACGGCCACCAGCTCGACCGCAAGATGCTCGACCTCCTCCAGCGGTACTAATCCTCCTCCGCCCCTTGTTGTCGTACGCTTGCTGTCTCCTCTCCCCAACCTCTGCTGACGCGTCGGAAGTGTTCCAGTGTTCAGCAGCCAGTAACCAACAACCAGCAGCCAGCAACCACTGACAGCTGACCGTTGGCTGCTGGTTGCTGAAACACTTCCCAATGGCTGCTGATAGTTGCGCCACTTCCAACGCGCCTCGCGTTGGCCCCTGTTCCCTCTTCCCTCTTCCCTGTTCCCTCTTCCCTCTTCCCCATTCCCCTTGCCAGCAGCTGGCGCAATATGGTAAAATACAAGGCATGAGAACGAGAGCCGCCTTTTCCGTCGTCCTTGCCGCCGCGCTTGCGTCCGCCGCATCCGCCGAGATGCGCACGTTCTGCAACCCGGTCGCGATCGAGGACTATCCCGTGGGACTGTTCTGCCGCGGACTCGCGAACGGCTCCAAGCCGTCGCGCGAGCCCGAGACCTGGCTGACGCCGGACGGGCGCACCGTCCAGTTCCGCGAACTCGCCGACCCCTCGATCATCTGCGAGAAGGGCGTCTGGTATCTCTACCCCTCGGGCGATCTCTGCTACAAGTCGACGGACATGGGCGCGACCTGGTCGCACGTCCCGCTCCGCCTCAGCGGCGCCGAGGGCGGCAAGGACCAGATCAGCTACGCGCCGACGATCTGCAAACACCGCGGCAAGTTCCTCCTCGTCGGCGGCACCGGCCACGTCTTCCAGTCCGACTCGCCCGAGGGCCCGTTCACCGACCTCGGCCCCCTGGAGCTGCCGAAGTGGAAGGACTGGAACTTCAACGGCGACCCGCCCGGGCTCTGGGACCCGAACTACTTCTCCGACGACGACGGCCGACTCTACTTCTACTGGGGCTGCACGCCCACGAACGGCATCTGGGGCATCGAGATCGACCCCGCGAACCCGCTCAAGACGATATCCGAGGCGAAGCGTCTCATCCCGTTCGAGCCGCGCACGCAGCCGTGGGAGATCGCGCCGGGCAAGCATCCGGAGATGGGCTATCTCGAAGGCGCGTGGATGGTCAAGCACGGCGGCCGCTACATCCTCACCTACGCCGCGGCGGGCACCGAGAACAAGGAGTACGCGATGGGCCAGGCGGTGTCGTCCAGTCCGCTGGGCCCGTTCACGAAGCCGAAGAACAACCCGTTCTTCCGCAAGACCGAAGGCTTCATCACCGGCACCTCCCACGGCTCGATCGCCCAGGGCCCGGACGGCGACTGGTACGTCGCCTACACCATCAACGCCAACTGCGTGCACTGGTTCGAGCGCCGGATCGGCTTCGACCGCATCTCCTTCGCGGCGGACGGCACCATCGCGCCGTCGTCGGCGACCGACGAGCCGCAGTGGCTGCCGGGGCACGGAGACGGCGCCACGGGCTGGAAGCGGCTTGTCGCGCTCACCGAGCCAAAGTGCGAGGCGGCGACCGACCTCAAGTTCGGGACGTTCTGGCGGGCGGAGCGCCTGCCTGCGTCGGTGCGGGTCGACTTCGCCGGCGAGAAGACCCTGCGCGCCTGCCGCGTCATCTGGCGCGACTGCGGCATGGACGTCGAGCGCGGCGCGAGGCCGGGCGCGTTCCAGTACCGGGTGGAGGCGTTCTGTGCCGACGGCAAGTGGAAGACGGTCGTCGACGCCTCTCAGAACCGGCGCGACCTCCTCGTCGACTACCGCGAGACCGAGCCCGTGAAGGCCACCGCCGCGCGGCTCGTTGTCCTCGGCGCGCCGAAGGGCATCGTCCCCGGCGTCGTCGACTTCTCCCCGTTCGGCGACTGAATTTGCTATAATACACAACCAAAGGACAAACCAAGGAAAGGATGACTATGAAGAAACTGGCATTTGCCGCGCTTGCGGCGGCGGTCCTCTGCGGCTGCTCGGACAACGGCGCGGACAAGGTAAAGATGATCACGGAGGCCACGTTCCCCCCGTATGAGTTCCTGCGCGGACACGAGATCGTCGGCATCGACGTGGAGATCTGCCGCGCCATCGCCCAGAAGCTCGGTCGCGAGTTCTCGTGCGAGACGGTCGACTTCGACTCGGTCATCCCCGCGGTCATCTCCGGCAAGGCGGACCTCGCCGCGGCCGGCATCACCATCACCGAGGACCGCAAGAAGAACGTCGACTTCTCCGTCCCCTACGTGAAGACGGGCATCGTGGTCATCTACAAGAAGGCGGGCGGCTTCACCGGCCCGGAGCAGCTCAAGGGCAAGAAGATCGGCGTGCAGGGCGGCACCACGAGCGAGACCTACGTCCTCGAAGAGCTCAAGCAGGAGCCCGAGCGCAGCCGCTCGCCGGCGGAGTCTGTTGCGGCGCTCAAGTCCGGCCGCGTCGAGTTCGTCATCGCCGACATCGACCCCGCGAAGAACTGCGTGAAGGGCGAGCCTGACCTCGCCATCTCGGACTTCATCACCTCCGAGGAGTACGCGATCGCGATCAAGAAGGGCCAGCCGGAGCTCCTGAAGGCCATCAACGAGACGATCGCCGAGATCAAGGCCGACGGCCGCCTCGCGAAGTGGATCGCCGACTACACGGCTGAGGCCGACAAGCTGAAGGACAAGTAGTTTGCTGCAGGGCCTCATCGACGACTTCCAGCTCTGCTTCGTCAAGAACGGGCGCTGGGAGTATCTCCTGAGCGGGCTCGGCGTCACGCTCGAGGTCGCGCTCGCCGCCATCGTGCTCGGCCTCGCGGTCGGGTTCCTGGTGGCGGTGGTGCGCTCGACCCACGACAAGTACGGCCACTTCCCGTTCCTGAACTTCGCGGCCAAGGCGTATCTCACGATCATCCGCGGCACCCCGATGGTCGTGCAGCTGCTCATCACCTACTACATCATCCTCCGCTCGGTCGACTCGAAGGTGCTGATCGCGATCCTCGCCTTCGGCATCAACTCCGGCGCGTACCAGGCCGAGATCATCCGCGCCGGCATCGTCTCGATTGATCCCGGCCAGATGGAGGCCGGGCGCGCGCTGGGGCTTTCGTACTGGCGCACGATGCTGAGGGTGATCCTGCCGCAGGCGGTGAGGAACGTCCTGCCCGCGCTCGGCAACGAGTTCATCGTGCTGATGAAGGACACGTCGATCGTCGGCTACATCGCGCTGATCGACCTCGCCAAGGGCGGCGACATCATCCGCTCGCAGACGTACTCGGTCTACCTGCCCTACCTGACGGTCGCGGCCATCTACCTCGCGCTGGTGATGACCTTCACCTGGATTCTGGGCAAGGTCGAGCGCTACCTGCGCAGCACCGGCGCCGACCCGGTCCACAACGACTCGTAGGCGCCGCGGCAGCTGCCGCGGCGCCCTGCGCCCTACGCCTCGCGCTTGGCGGCGGCGGCGATCTTCTCCGAGATCGCCTTGCCGCCGACCTTGAACTCCTCGGACTCGAACGGCTTGTCGTTCCAGTCGATGAAGGCCTGCTGCAGCTCCATGAAGAAGCGGCGCGCGGCGGCCTTGTCCGCGAAGTCGAATTCGGCGTCGAGCGCCTGCTCGAGCAGGTCGAACATCACCTTCTGGCGGGCGACCGGGGTGGAGGCGTCGGAGTCGGAGAACGCGTTCTGCTGCAGGTAGACTGCGTCCATGAACTCCGACTTCAGGTAGAGCGTGAAGTCCGCGAGGCTCGTCCCTTCCTCGCCGACGACCTTCATCATCTGGTTGATCTCGTTGCCGCGGCGCAGGATCGCGCGCGCACTCTCCACGCGCTTCTGCTCGATGACGGACGGGTAGTGGCTCCAGGAGTCGAGCGGGTCGATGGCCGGATAGCGCCGCGCGTCGGAGCGGGCGCGCGAGAGGCCGTGGAAGCCGCCCACCACCTTGAGCGTCGCCTGGGTGACGGGCTCGTCGAAGTTGCCGCCGGCTGGCGAGACTGTGCCGCCGATCGTGACCGAGCCGGTCGAGCCGTCGCGCAGGCGCACGCGCCCGGCGCGCTCGTAGAACGCGGCGATGCGGCTCTCGAGGTAGGCGGGGAACGCCTCCTCGCCCGGAATCTCCTCCAACCGTCCGGAAAGCTCGCGCATCGCCTGCGCCCAGCGGCTTGTCGAGTCCGCGAGCACCAGGACGTTGAGCCCCTGCTGGCGGAAGTACTCGGCGAGCGTCACCGCGGTGTAGACCGACGCCTCGCGCGACGCCACCGGCATCGACGAGGTGTTGCAGATGATGATCGTGCGCTTCATCAGCGACTGGCCGGTCTTCGGGTCGATGATCTCCGGGAACTCCTTGAGCGTCTCCACCACCTCGCCCGCTCGCTCGCCGCACGCGGCGGAGATGACGATGTCGACCTTGGCGTAGCGCGCTGTGGTCTGCTGGAGTACTGTCTTGCCGGCGCCGAAGGGTCCGGGGATGCAGTAGGTGCCGCCGACGGCCACGGGGAAGAAGGTGTCGATGGTGCGGACGGTCGTTTCGAGCGTCTCCTCCGGGGCGAGGCGTTCGACGAAACAGGAGATCGGCACCTTGACCGGCCAGCGCTGGAGCATCTGCACCTCGACCTTGTCGCCAGACTCGTCCTCGAGGACGGCGATCGTCTCGGTGACCGTGTAGTCGCCGGCGGGCGCGAGGCTCTTCACCGTGTAGGCGCCGCGGAGCGAGAAGGGCACCATGATCTTGTGCCCGGGCATCGTCTTGTTGTCGAAGATTCCCTCGGTGACCCAGCCGAGCGGGTCGCCGGCCATGACGCGCGCGCCCGGCTCGGCGGTCGGGTGCCAGTCCCACTTCTTGTCGCGCGGCAGCCCGGGGAGGTACATGCCGCGCTGGAGGAAGTAGGACGCGTCCTTCGAGATCTTGCCCGCCTCCTCGGCGAGCCCGGCGAGCGGGTTCTGGAGCCCGTCGTAGACCTGCGCCAGCATGCCCGGGCCGAGCTCGGCGGCGAGCAGGTCGCCGGTGAACTCCACCCGGTCGTCCACCATCAGGTCGCCGGTGGAGTCGAACACCTGCATGTCGCAGCGGGTGCCGCGCACGCGCACGATCTCCGCCATGAGGCGCTTGTCGCCGCAGATGGCGTAGCCCACCTCGTTCTGTGCCACCGCGCCGTCGAAGGCGACGGTGATCATGTTTCCGTTTACGACTACTATCTTTCCTGTTGCGGTCATTGGGTCTTCTCCGTTCAGATTTTCTGCTCCTGGGCCTGCCCGAACCCTGGCGTGGCGGCGTCGGCGATGGCGTCGAAGGCGGCGTTGCCGGCCGCGGCGTCGGCGCGGTCGCGCCGAAGGGCGATCTTGAGCCGCAGGGCGTAGGCGGCGAGCGCGCCTTCCCCGAGCGGCGACGCCGGCGGCACGAGCTCGCCCGCGGCGTCCCACCAGACCCGGTCTATGAGGTCCTGGCGCTTCGCGACGTCGCGCTCCTGGAAGCACGCGGCCGCGCGGTCGCGCCAGTAGAGCGAGCATCCCTCCGCCGCCCGCGCGTCCTCCGCGCCGCCGCGCGCCGCGGCGACTGCGTTCCTGAGCTGGGTGTCGAGGTCGTCGAACCGCCGCTCCAGCCGCTCTATCAGCGCGTCGTCGCCCACCGCCTCGCGAAAGCGTTCCCACGAGATCGGCGCCTTCTCCCCGAAGGCAAGCGCCGGCAGCCCGGCGACGATGTAGTCGATGGTCATTTAAGCAGCTTCGCGAGGTCGGGGCGCATCCTGCGCGCGATTTCCTCGGCAATCGCCGCCGCGGTGAAGTCGCTCTCGACGCGTCCGCCTTCGGTGCGCACCGAGAACCCGGTGCCGACCGACTCGTCCAAGACGACGGTGATCTGCGGGTTCGAGGCGAGGCGCGCCTTGACGGCGGGGACGAGCTTCTCCGGCAGCGCCACCTCGGCGGGCCCGGTCACGGCGCGCACGGCCTCGGCGACGATGTCGCACGCGGTGCGCTCGTCGGCGAGCGCCGTCTCCACGTCCTTCGCGAGCGTCCGCTCCAGGAGCGTCCGCACGGCCTCCTCGACCTTGAGCACGACGTCCCGCGCGCCCTGGCGCACGGTCTCGGCGGCGCGCGTCGCGTAGTCGGCGGCGGCCTTCTCGGCGTCGGCCTTCGCCTTCGCCGCCTCATCGCGCGCCTCCTTGACGATCGCCTCGGCGCGGGCCTTGGCGGCGTCGACGATGCGCTTGGCTTCGGCGTCGGCCTTTTCCACGCCGTCGCGGTTGATTTTCTCCAAAAGGCTCTGCAGATCTTCCATGTTGCTCCTTTTCCTCTCCCCGCTTGGGGTCAATTGACGTTGATTATACCCTTTTTCGCCCTTAGAAGTCAATACCACCCATCCCCCAGCCTCCGCTGACGCGTCGGAAGTGTTTCAGTATTCAGCAACCAACAACCAGCAGCCAACAACCAGCAGCCAACAACCAGCAGCCAGCAGCCAACAGCCAGCAGCCAGCAACCAGCAACCAACAACCAGCAGCCAGCAACCAGCAACCAACAACCAGCAGTCACTGACCGCTGAACACTGGCTGCTGATCATTGAATTACTTCCAACGCGGCACGCGTTGGCCCCTGTTCCCTCTTCCCTCTTCCCTCTTCCCTCTTCCCTCTTCCCCGTTCCCCTCCCAAATATGGTATAATACTCCCCTGCAACCAAGGAGACGGAAAACAACATGAACATAGCAATCGGTTCGGATCACGGCGGGTTTGAGCTTAAGGCCTTTCTCGTGAAGGAACTTTCATCGTCGAACAAGGTGTTTGACAAGGGCCCGGCTGGGCGCGAGAGCTGCGACTATCCCGACTACGCCATCGCGGTGGCGAAGGACGTCGCCTCCGGCGCGGCCGACCTCGGCGTCCTCATCTGCCGCTCCGGCATCGGCATGGCGATGACCGCCAACCGCTTCCAGAACGTGCGCGCGGCGACCTGCGCCACCACCGAGGCGGCGACCCTCACCCGCCAGCACAACGGCGCCAACGTGCTCTGCCTTGGCGCGGACACGGTCTCCGCCGAATACGCGCTGGAGATCGTCAAGACCTTCCTCTCCACGCCGGTGGACATGGACGCGCGCCACGCGCGCCGCCGCTGGAAGCTCGAGCGCGCCGACCGCCTCTCCGACTGCTCTGGCCTCATGCACGACGACCCCGAGGTCTTCGCCGCGATCGAGGCGCAGACCCGCCAGGAGGACGCCGAAATCAACCTGATCGCCTCCGAGAACACCTCTTCCCGCGCCTGCCGCGAGGCCGCCGGCTCGGTCCTCATGAACAAGTATGCCGAGGGCTACCCAGGGAAGCGCTGGTATTCCGGCTGCCTTCCCGTCGACGCGGCGGAGGAGCTTGCCCGCAAGCGCGCCTGCGAGCTTTTCGGCGCCGACCACGCCAACGTCCAGCCCCACTGCGGCTCGGCGGCGAACATGGCCGTCTACTTCGCGACCATCAAGCCCGGCGACACCATCATGTCGATGTCGCTCGACCAGGGCGGCCACCTCTCGCACGGCTCGCCGGTCAACTTCTCGGGCAAGATCTACAACATCGTCCCCTACACCGTCGACCCGAAGACCGAGATGCTCGACTACGACGCCATCGAGCGCCAGGCGCTCGAGGTGAAGCCCAAGATCCTCCTCACCGGCGCCTCGGCCTATCCGCGCACGATCGACTTCCAGCGCATCCGCGAGATCTGCGACAAGGTCGGCTGCATCATGATGGTCGACATGGCGCACATCGCGGGCCTTGTCGCCGGCGGTGCGCATCCCTCGCCCGTCCCCTACGCCGACTTCGTCACCACCACGACCCACAAGACGCTCGGCGGCCCGCGCGGCGGCATGGTGCTCTGCAAGGAGCAGTGGGCCAAGGCGCTCGACTCGGCCGTCTTCCCGGGCATGCAGGGCGGCCCGCTCGAGAACATCATCGCCGCGAAGGCGGTCGTCTTCAAGGAGTGGATGAGCGAGGGCAAGAAGGGCTACGCCCAGCAGGTCGTCAAGAACTGTCAGGTGATGTGCAAGACCGTGCAGGACCGCGGCTACCGCATCGTCTCCGGCGGCACCGACAACCACCTCTTCCTCGTCGACGTCAAGAAGTCCAAGGGCATCACCGGCAAGGAGGCCGCGGCGGCGCTCGACGCGGCCGGGATCATCGTCAACAAGAACACGATCCCCTACGACACCGAATCTCCCTTCAAGACCTCCGGCATCCGCGTCGGCACGGCTTCCGCCACCACGCGCGGCATGAAGGAACCCGAAATGATCAAGATCGGCACCTGGATCGCCGACGTCCTCGACAACATCGCCGACGAGTCCGTCCAGGCGCGGGTCAAGGCCGAGGCGGCGAAGCTCGTCGCCGGCTTCCCCGTCCCCTAAGATGGCGAAGGTCGCGGTAGTCGGGGTGGTCGGGCGGACGAACGCCGGCAAGTCGACGCTCGTCAACGCCCTCGTGGGCGAGAAGGTGTCGATCGTCTCCCCCGTCGAGCAGACCACCCGCAACACCGTCCGCGGCATCGTCTCCGAAGAGCGTGGCCAGCTGGTGCTGATGGACACCCCCGGCCTCCACAAGGCCGTGGGCGAGCTCGGCCGGCTCCTGAACCGCATGGCGCGGCGCAGCGCGGCCGGGGTCGACGTCGTGTGCGTCGTCTTCGACGCCGGCGACGAGCCGCGCATGGAGGACGTCGGCTGGATGCAGCGGGTGTCGCGCGAGCGCCCCGAGAAAGTGCTCTTCGTGCTCAACAAGGCCGACCGCGCGCCGTTCTACGAGCGGATGTTCCATGACGCCTGGGAGGAGGTTAATCGGGAAACGGGGAACGGGGAACGGGTGGAGCCAAAATGGGTCAAGTGCATTGCCTCCACGCCCGGCGGCGCGAAGCCCGTCCTGGACGCGCTCTTCGACTTCGCCGAGGAAGGCGAGCTCCTCTTCGACGAGGACACTGTCACCGACTATCCGCGGCGCCTGGCGATCGCCGACTCTATCCGCGAGAAGTATCTCGCGAAGCTGCACCAGGAGCTGCCGCACGAGCTCGGCGTGCTGGTGAAGCGCATCGACGAGTCGGAGCGCGGCGGCCGCAAGATCTGGCAGATCGCGGTCGAGATCCTCGTCAACCGCGCCTCGCAGAAGCCCATCGTCATCGGCCGCGGCGCCGAGACGGTGAAATACGTGCGCAAGTGCGCGGAGCGCGAGGTGGGCGAGATGTTCGGCGTCAAGGCCGAGATGGAGCTTTGGGTCAAGGTGGAGCCGGGCTGGATGAAGGACAAGCACCTGCTCGCCGAGATGGGCTATATGGGAGGGCTGGTCTGATGCGTCGCCTGCCGCTTGCCGCCCTGCTTCTCCTTTCGCTGTCCCCGGCGTTCGGCGACGACCTCTCGGTCGCGCGCCAGGCGCTCCGCGACGGACTTTGGGAAGTCGCCCGCGCGCATGCGTCCGCCGACGCCGGCGAGGAGGCGAAGCTGATCGTCCTCGAGAGCTACGCCAACGAAGGCCGCTGGGACGAGGTGAAGGAGTCGCTCGCGAAATGGGGCGAAGGCCTCAAGTCGCCCGGCTTCGGCTACTACCGCGCCATGGTCGCCGGCGACTGGGCGCGTGCGGTCGAGCTTCTGAAGGCCGGCGGTTCCGCCGCCGGCGCCGAGGAGGCGCTGATGCTCGAGGCCGACGCGCTCTCGCGCCTGGGCGACCGCGCCAAGGCGGAGCGCCTCTGGCGCGCGGTGGTCGCGTCCACCAACGCCGGCGCGCGCGCCCTGGTCGTGGCCGCCGCCAACCTGAACGACCCTGCCGCGCTCAAGCGCGCGCTCGACGCGGCGCCGACCGCCCCGCTCCGCACCCTGGCGAGCATCCGCCTCGGCATGGCGCTCGCCAAGGACCCGGCGACCGCCGCCGAAGGCGAGAAGATCGTCCGCGCGGTGGCCAAGGAGTCTCCCGACGCCCCCGACGCCCAGGAGGCGTTCATCGCGCTCGGCCGCGCCAAGGCCGCCGCCGGCCAGTGGAAGGACGCCGCGGCGATCTGGGCCGACGCGATCGAGATCTGGCCCGCGGCCGCGCTCCGCGCCGACGTGCAGCAGAGCCGCGGCGAGACGTTCCTCAAGCTCGGCCGCGGCGAGGATGCGCTCGCGGCGTTCGTCCGCGCCGAGGAGCTGTCGAAGGACGACCCTTCCGCCCGCGCGGTCGCCATCCTGCGCCAGGGCGACGTGCTGGCCGACCTCGGCCGCGGCGCCGAGGCGATGGCGCGCTACCGCGCCGTGCTTTCCGAATACCCCAAGACCGAGATCGCCGCGAAGCTGAAGCGCGCGGTGGAGGTGATGGAGCTCGAGTCCCGCGGCCGCGAGTATTTCCGCGACTACCGCTTCGCCGAGGCGCAGAAGTCGTTCGCGGCGGTGGCGGCGGCGGACCCGAAGCGCAAGGACCGGATGGACTATTTCGAGGTGCTCTGCCTCTACGGCCAGGGCGACGACGCCGCGGCGCGCGCCAAGGCGAAGGAACTCGCCGACGGCAGCCCCGACGCCGCGGTCAAGGAGGACGCCACGCTCTGGCTCGCCAAGTTCTCCTACAACTGCGGCGAATGGAAGGAGGCCGCGAACCTCTTCCTCGCCTGCGCGGCGATGGCCTCCCGTCCCGCCGCCGCGGCCGAGGCGCTGGTCTGGGCGGCGCGCTCGCTCTTCGCCGACGGCGACTTCAAGGGCGCGATCACCGTCTCCACCCGCATGGTCGAGAAGTATCCCGACTCCCCGGCCAAGGGCGATGCGCTGCTGGTGCAGGGCGAGGCGCTCATCGAGCTCGCGCGCTACGACGAGGCGGTGCTGGTGCTCGAGCGCGTGGCGCTGTCCGAGGCCGCGCGCCCGGCCGACCGCACCCGCGCGCGCCTCCTGAAGGCCGACGCGCTCTTCGCGCTCGGCGCCGACAACCCCGCCCGCTACGTCGCCGCGCTCGAGGCCTACCGCGCGATCGCCTTTGACGGAGCGCTCGACTCCAGCGGCCGCATTTCCATCGCCTTCCGCATCGGCCGCGCCCTTGAGAAGCTCCGCCGCTACGACGAGGCGGTCGAGCAGTATTATTCGCAGGTGGTGGTCGCCTACCGCGACGGCCGCGCCCGCGGCGAGCGCTTCGACGACGACGCCCGCGCGGCGTTCTCCCGCGCGGCGTTCCGGCTGGCCGACGAGTTCGAGTCCCGCGGCCGCGAGGAGCAGGCCGTCGGCGTGCTCAGGCTGGTGGCGGCGAGCGACGTGCCCGCCGCCGAGGAGGCGACCCGCCGCCTGGAGAGGATTTCAAAGAAGGGGAGGTTCCTATGACAATTACCGGTGGACCCGTGTTCTGGATACTGCTGGCGCTGGTGGCGTCGTCGGCGTTCGTGTGGCTCGAGCGCCTCGTCGACCTCCGTCGCGCGCAGATCAACGTGCATGACTTCCTCAAGGGCGTCATCAACGTCCTCGACTCCGGCAACGACGAGGAGGCGCTCGCGATCTGCGAGGACGAGCCCGCGCCGGTCGCGGCGGTGGTGGCGACGGCGATCCGCCACGCCAACGGCAGCGCGCGGCTCTTGCGCGACGCGGTCGACTCTGAGGGCCGCGCCGCGGCCGGACGCCTCGACCGCCGGCTCGCGGCGCTTGCCATCGTCGCCCAGATCGCCCCGCTCCTCGGCCTCTTCGGCACCGTCATCGGCTTCATCAAGGTGGTGATGCGCGTCTCCGGCGCCGACCTCGTCAGCCGCGCCGACCTCGTCAGCGGCGCGATGGAGGCGCTCGTCTCCGCTGCGCTGGGCCTGGCGGTGGCGATTGCGGTGACGGTGATGTATGGCTCGCTCCGCGTCCGGCTCGACCGCATCGTCGTGGAGCTCGAGACCGCCGCCAGCCAGATCGTCGGCTACCTCGCGACTCGCCGGGAGGAGCAGCGCAAATGATTTCCTGGGGCTGGAGACCTGCGCGCACCGAGGGCATCTGGCGCCACGGGCTGCCTGCTATGCGCCCGTTCGTCGCCGCCGCGCCGTGGCTGGCGGTGGCGCTCATCCTCGCCATGTTCTACGTGCTTGACGGCGAACTCGTCGCCGCGAAGGGCGTCCTCTTCGACCTGCCTGCCCAGGGCGTCGCCGAAGGCGAGCCGGCGGGGCTGGTAGCGCTCGTCCTGCCGATGCACCACGAGACGCTCGTCTTCTTCGACGACGCCCGCTACATGCTTTCCGACGACGCCTCCTCCGCGGCGTTTGCGCGCCACCTCTCCGAGCGCGCCGCCCGCACCGACAGGAAGACGATGCTCGTCCTCGCCGACCGCCGCGTCGCCGGCGGCGAGCTCATGAAGATGGCGGCGCTCGCCCGCCGCAGCGGGCTCGACAAGGTGCTGTTCGCCGAAAAGCGGGAGGGCGAAGGCGAATGACCAGTCCCGTCGCCGAGCTCCTTCGCGCCGTGCCGGTGCTGGCCACCGTCGCCGCCGTCACCGCGCTCTTTCCGACCCGCTCGGTCGGGTTCGTCGCCGCCGACCGCCGCGCCGCGGCGCCTTCCGCGGCGTTCGTGGTGCTTACCGAAGACCAGGAGGACGCCGCGGTCAAGGCCGCGAAGACGGCGTGGCTCGCCTCCGGCGGCCGCCGCGCCCGCGGCGCCGGCGGCTTTGCGCTCGGCGAGCTGCCCGAGACCGAAGGCGGCCCCATCCTCGGCTCCGAGGCGCTGCTGCCGCCGGCCGCGCCGCCGCCGCGCGTCGCCTGGGAGCGCTCCGCCTGGCTGCCGTCCGCCGCCGCGCCCGCGCCGCAGCCGATTCCGCCCGGCGAGCGCGTCCGCCCGCCCGCCTTCTCCCGCGAGGAAATGCTTTCAATCGAAACCAGGAAAGGGGATATGCCATGACCGACAAGCAGGCCTTCGACGCGTTCCGCGACACCGGCGCGCTCCTTGAAGGGCATTTCGAGCTCCGCTCGAAGCTTCACTCCAACCGCTACTTCCAGTGCGCGAACGTGCTTAGGTATCCGCGCATCGCCGAGAAGCTCTGCCGCGAGGTCACTCGCCGCGCGGTCAAGAGCGGCAAGCTCGGCAAACGTATCGACGGCGTCATCTCGCCGGCCGTGGGCGGCATCCTCGTCGGCCACGAAGTCGCGCGCGAGCTGAACGTCAAGTGCATCTTCGCCGAGAAGGTGCAGGGCAAGGGCGTGGACGCGACCGGCAAGCCCAACACCGTCCTCGCGCTCCGCCGCTTCGCGATCAAGAAGGGCGAACGCTACGTCGTCGCCGAGGACGTCGTCACCAAGGGCGGCCGCGTCCAGGAGACGATCGACCTCGTCAAGGCGGCGGGCGGCAAGGTGGCCGGCGTGGTGGTGCTGGTCGACCGCTCCGGCGGCAAGGCGAAGTTCGGGCGCGTCCCGATGTTCCCGCTCGTCCGCATGACCCCCGAGACCTGGACTGCCGCGGAATGCCCGATGTGCAAGGCCGGCTCCAAGCCCGTCCACCCCGGTTCGTGATTTGGTATAATACACGGCTATGATGAAGAAGATCAAGACCTGGTGCCGCGGAGTGGTCAAGGGCTTCCTCGACAACCACTGCTCGATGCACGCCGCCGGCCTCACCTATTTCTCGATGCTGGCGATGATGCCCATCCTCTGCTGCATCCTCGTCGTCGCCAAGGCGGTCGGGGTCGACGACTACGCCCGCAACCACATCAACTCGCGCATCGACGCGCTCATCACCCACATCGAGAAGGGCCAGGACGACGAGCTCGCCGCCGCCGCGGGCGCGTTCTCGAGCGAGGAGGACGTCCAGAAGAAGCGCATCGCCGCCGAGGAGTTCGCCGCCCAGGCGCGCACCATCTCCAACGCGCTCTTCGAGCGCATCGACGCGTTCGACGTGGCCACCTTCGGCTGGATCGGCTTCGGCATCCTGCTCTGGACGGTCATCTCCTCGCTCGGCATGGTGGAGATGAGCTTCAACCGCATCTGGGGCGTCCCCAAGCCGCGTCCGGTGTGGAAGCGCGCCTACGTCTACCTTCTCGTCATGATCGTCATGCCCGTCCTCGCGGCAGTCGCGATGTCCTTCCCGATCATGGGCGCGGTGAAGAGCGTCATCACCGCCACCACCGGCGTCACCGACTACACCAAGTGGGTCGGCGACACGCTCCTCTGGCTCATCGACTCCTGGGCGGTCAAGTTCGCCATCGCCTTCGTCACCGCCACCTTGAACTTCGCCTTCATCTTCTGGTTCATGCCCAACTGCCGCGTGCCGTTCCGCGCTGCCGTCCGCGGCGGTGCGGCGACCGCGATCCTCTTTGGCTGCTGGATGAAGGCCTGCGCCGTCGCCCAGGTCGGCATCGCCAAGTCCTCGGCGCTCTACGGCTCCTTCGCCTTCATGCCGATCGTCCTTGCCTGGCTCTACATGAGCTGGCAGATCGTGCTGCTGGGCGCGAACATGGTGCGCGAGTTCGCGCGCTCGTCCGAGGAGGCCGGCAAGTGAAGATCCTCGTCACCGGCGGGAAGGGAATGCTCGGGCGCACGCTCCAGCATGAGCTTGCCGACCACGAAATAGTCGTCGCCGACCTGCCGGAATGGGACATCCTCGACGCCGACGCCTTCACCGCCAAGACGGCCGCCGCCAAGCCCGACGTCGTCGTCCACTGCGCCGCGATGACCCGCGTCGACGACTGCGAGGAGAAGCGCGACCTCGCCTTCCGCCTCAACGAGGAAGGCTCGCGCAATGTCGCCGTCGCCGCCTCCGCCTGCGGCGCGCGGCTGATCGCGATCTCCACCGACTACGTCTTCTCCGGCGAGCCGCCGAGCGAGCCCTGGGCCTGGGGCGAGACCGACGTCCCGCGCCCGCGCACCGTCTACGGCGCGTCGAAGCTCGCCGGCGAGCGCATGGTGCAGATGGTCCTGCCCGAGGCGGTCATCATGCGAATCGCCTGGCTCTACGGCCCCGGCGGCCCGTCCTTCGTCCACACCATGGCGCGCCTCGGCGCGCAGGACGGCGATCCGCTCAAGGTGGTGGACGACCAGGTCGGCAACCCGACCTCGACCAAGGCGGTCGCGGACGCCATCCGCTTCCTGCTCGGCAAGCCCGACGTGAGCGGGGTAGTCCACGCGACCTGCGAAGGGCAGGTCAGCTGGTGCGGCTTCGCCAAGGAGCTCTTCCGACTCCTGGGGCTCAAGCGCGAGATCGTTCCCTGCACCACTGCGGAGTTCCCGCGCCCTGCCCCGCGTCCGCGCAACTCGGCGCTTCGCAAAAGCGTCCTCAACCTGCTCGGCTACCGCACGCCCGCGTGGCAGGACGCGCTCGCCGACTTCGTCCGCGGCGAATTCGGAGTTTAACAAACAAAGACAACCAACGGCCGCAACGGCGGCAAAACGAAGGAGACAAAGAAGATGGACCAGAACCTCAAGGGCAAGACGGCAATCGTCACCGGCGCCGCGCGCGGAATCGGCGCGGCAATCGCGAAGGAGCTCGCGTCGCGCGGGGCGGACGTCGCAATCTGCGACCTCAAGGAGGAATGGTGCGCCGACACCGTCGCCGCGCTCACGGCGCTGGGCGTGAAGGCGAAGGGCTATGGCGTCAACGTGGCGGTCTCGGCCGAGGTCGACGCCTGCGTCAAGGCCGTCCTCGCCGACTTCGGCAAGGTCGACATCATGGTCAACAACGCCGGCATCACCAAGGACGGGCTCCTCATGCGCATGTCCGACGAGGACTGGGACGCCGTCCTCAACGTCAACCTGAAGGGCACCTTCCTCTTCACCCGCGCTGTCTCGCGCCCGATGATGAAGAACAAGGCGGCCGACGGTACGCAGCTCGGCGGCTCGATCATCAACATCGCCTCCGTGGTCGGCATCATGGGCAACGCCGGCCAGGCCAACTACACCGCGTCCAAGGGCGGCGTCATCGCGCTCACCAAGACGACCGCCAAGGAGCTCGGCTCGCGCAACATCCGCTGCAACGCCGTCGCCCCCGGCTTCATCCAGTCGAAGATGACCGACGTCCTCCCCGACGAAGTCAAGAAGGCGTACATGGACACCATCCCGCTCCGCCGCTTCGGCACCGCCGAGGACATCGCCAAGGCGGTGGCCTGGCTCGCCGGCGACGACGCCGCCTACGTCACCGGCCAGATCATCTCGGTCAACGGCGGCATGATCGGCTAAGGAGGTCGCTGATGAAGATTCTCGTCACTGGCGGAGCCGGCTACATCGGCAGCCATACCGTCGTCGAGCTTTTGAACGCCGGCCACGAAGTCGTCGTGGTCGACAACCTCTGCAACAGCTCGAAGAAGTCGCTTACGCGCGTGAAGCGCATCACCGGCAAGAAGCCCGCCTTCTACCGCGTCGATATCCGCGACGCGAAGCGCCTTGACGCCGTCCTTGACCGCGAAGGGCCGTTCGACGCGGCCATCCACTTTGCCGCGCTCAAGGCCGTCGGCGAGTCGACCCAGATTCCGCTCAAGTACTACGCCAACAACCTCGGCGGAACCTTCACGCTCCTCGACCGCCTCGGCGCGCATGGCTGCAAGAACATCGTCTTCTCCTCCTCCGCCACCGTCTACGGCGAGCCGAAGACCGTGCCGATCCGCGAGGACTTCCCCACCCCCGGCTGCACCAATCCCTACGGCTGGACGAAGCTCATGATGGAGCAGGTGTTCAAGGACGTGCAGAAGGCCGACCCGGCGTGGAACGTCGTGCTGCTTAGGTACTTCAACCCGATCGGCGCGCACAAATCGGGGCTGATCGGCGAAGACCCGGCCGGCATCCCCAACAACCTCCTGCCGTATGTCGCCCAGGTCGCGGTCGGTCGCCGTCCCGAGCTCAACGTCTTCGGCGACGACTACCCGACGCCCGACGGCACCGGGGTGCGCGACTACATCCACGTCGTCGACCTCGCCATTGGCCACCTGAAGGCGATCGAGAAGCTTGAGCGCGAGCCGAAGCTCGGGCTTAAGATCTACAATCTCGGCACTGGCCACGGATATTCCGTGCTGCAGGTCGTCAAGGCGTTCGAGAAGGCGTCGAAGCGTCCGGTTCCCTACAAGATCTGCCCGCGCCGCCCCGGCGACATCGCCGAGTGCTGGGCCGACCCCTCGCTCGCGGCGAAGGAGCTGGGCTGGAAGGCCGAGCGCGGCATCGACGAGATGTGCGCCGACGCCTGGCGCTGGCAGAAGAAGAACCCGTATGGCTACGCCGGGAAGGGCGGCAAGGCGGAGTGACGGCGCTCGACGCCATCCTTCTTGGCTTTGAAGCCGAGCTCGAGCTCGAGCGCGAGCTCGGCACCCGCACCATCCCCCTCGACCGCACCCTCCTCTCCCCGCCTCCCACTGGCTGCTGGCCACTGGCTGCTGACCGCTGTCCACTCCCCCCCTCCTCCCCCACCCCCGTTCCCCATTCCCCGTTCCCCGTTCCCCGTTCCCCATCCTACCTCTTCCTCCACCACCGCCCGCTTTCCCCCAAGGCCACGGCCATGATGGAGCGCATCTACGCGGCGCTGAAGCTCGCCCCCGGCAGCGCCAGCGTCGTCACCGAAGGGCCGGTTCCCGCGGCAGACAAGGTGGTGGTCCTTGGCGGCCTGGCGCTCAAGAAGTTCCTGCCTGGGGCCCAATGCCAGCCGGGCTCCTGGGTCAAGACGCCCTGGCCTGGCGGCCATGCGCTGGTCACCTATTCGCCCGAGTATATCCTCCGCTTCAGCGAGGGCTCGCGCGAGCAGCTCGCGGCCAAGCGCCAGCTCTGGACCGCCCTCAACTCCTCTCCCCCCGCCTAACCCGCCTCCTTGCTGTCGTACGCTTGCTGTCCCCTCAGGCCAGCGGGCCTCCGCCCCCGCCTCTCCTCCACTGGCTGCTGGCTGCTGATTACTGGCTGCTACCCCCGTCCTACTCGTCCTCCCCGTCCCTTCCGCGCCTCCCCCTTGCTGTCGTACGCTTGCTGTCCCCTCAGGCCAGCGTGCCTCCGCCCCCGCCAGCGTCTTGCCCGGCGGCGTCCCTGCCGCCTCTCCCCCGACCCTCTACCCCCCCCCAAAAAAAATCTCACTTACCCCCCCCTTGACACTTCAACCTCCGATAGGCTATAATACGCGCATCTCAACCGCCTCGCCTCTCTGCCGCAAGGCATGACGCGCATATTTGGCGGTTATTTATTTTATATGGCGACGGTTAGATATACAAAGCCCTACAAGTCGGTTGATCAGCTGATTGACCTGTTGAAGACGCGCGGTCTCGCATTTGACGGAGGCGAGGATGTGGCGCGTCGCTTTCTTTCCTGCGTCAACTACTACCGCTTTACCGGCTACGCGCTTCCGTTTCTTGCCTCGCGCGAAAGCTTTCGCCCAGGCTCAAAGTTTGCATATCTTCATGCTGCCTATTTGTTCGACCGGCGGCTACGTGACATCATGTCAGATGCGCTTGAGGCGGTTGAATTGACATTTCGGTGCCTATTCGCCAGGGTTTTCTCGAAATCGCACGGTCCGTTAGGCTATCGCGATCCAGCGGCGTTTCATCCGTCGCGCCAACCAGAGCTTGCAAAAGTCATTGACAAGCTTGATTCTGAGTTCGAGCGTTCCGATGAGACGTGTGCCAAGCACTTCCTGTCCGTATACGACGCGCCGCCGCTTTGGTCTATGGTTGAGGTCGCCAGTTTTGGCGCGCTCGTCCGGCTGTATCGCATCTGCTCGCCAGCAGACCAGAACGCCGTCTCGTCGCTCTATGGCGTCCGCGGCGACCGTCTTGCGAGCTATCTTCAGCATCTTGTCGTCGTCCGCAACCTCTGTGCACATCATTGCCGCATGTTCGACAGGCGGTTTTCATATCGATTCCCGAGGCCTCTTGCTTGGCGCAACATCCCCAATGTCGACACCGCGACGCTGTTTTCGCAGTTTGCGCTGGTGTATTGGCTATTGAAGCCCACTGATTCTTCTGTGTTTGATCGTGACGCATGGCGCAGAGAGTTGTGCGACTTTCTGCGAACCATGCCGCAAAACCCCGTCTGCGACCATCGTTCCAGAGCCGGCATCCCGCCCGATCCAGAAAACTCCCCATTGTGGTAATATCCTCCTGCCCGGTCCTGCCTGTCTCCCGGAGCCTCTTAAGCGGCGGAGCGGGGAGTAATGCGAGTGAGGAGGCGGGTGCGGGTCGCCGTAAGAGTGGTCTTATGCGCAACCAGTGATAGGATTCAGGCGGCCAGTGTAAACCAGTCCGGTCGTCCTAAGCGCGAAAGGCGACGAAAGTCACCCGCGACGAGACCGAGCAACAGCATCCCCTTCGAGCAACATCATCTCAATTTACCTTGTATTTTATGCATTTGTCCGCCATTATTACCTTGGATTTTGAGCGCTAGACGAGCTTTGCCCACTTGACTTCTGGCATCTAAATATGATAAAGTATGCGTTAACTACAATTATTTAAAGATAATAGGAGGATGATTGGTGATGTACATAAACCGCTCAATAGACACCTATTTCGAGGAATGGGCTGCGGAATCTGACCGCAAGCCGCTTCTCCTTCGCGGTGCAAGGCAGATTGGCAAGACGACAGCTGTTCGCCACCTGGCGGGAAAGTTCGATTCCTTTGTGGAAATCAATTTTGAAGAAGAAGAAGGCGTCATGGCCATTTTTGACCGCGACTTGGATGTCAACCGCATTCTTTCGGCAATTGAAACGCATAAGGACGTGAAAATCGAACCGGGGAAAACCCTGCTATTCCTCGATGAGATACAACTCTGCCCGCGCGCGATTGCATCCTTGCGCTATTTCTACGAGAAACTCCCCGCTCTTCATGTGGTCGCTACAGGTCCGCTTCTTGAGTTCGCCTTTAGCGACATGGCGGAGTTCGGCGTAGGCCGTATCCGCAACCTCTTTATGCATCCTCTGTCTTTCGCTGAGTTCGTATCGGCGATTGGCGGCGACGTTGCGCTTGGTCATGCGCGCGAGGCGTCGCCATCAAGTCCTTTTTTTGACGGTGGACACGAAAAGATGCTTGAACGTCTCAAGACATTCATGATTGTCGGCGGAATGCCGGCCGCCGTGCGCAAATACATCGAAACCGGAAGCCTCTTGGAAGCCCAGCGTCAGCACCGCGACATTCTCGTGTCGTTGCGCTCGGACTTCGGGAAATATAAAAAGCGCATTCCCGCATCGCGGATACTCTCGATCTTCCAGTCGGTCCTCGACCAGACTGGCGAGAAGTTCACCTTTACCGACTCGGAAGCAGGAATAGACTATCGCCAGGCAAAGGAATGTACAGCACTGCTTGAAATGGCGCGGCTTGTCTATCGCATCGATGCCACCCACGCCAACGGCATACCGCTCGGCGGGGATGTGAAGAAGAAAGATTGCAAATTTCTTCCTCTCGATACCGGGCTCTATCTCACGGCGGCAGGCCTTGATCTTTCAACCTGGATTCTTGATCCGCCCGCAAAATTCGTGAATCGCGGGAAACTCGCTGAAATGTTCGTTGCGCTCGAACTTGCCAAGTCCGGGTCGCCGCTGGACGAAAAGAGACTCTTCTACTGGCACCGCGAAGCCAGAAACTCGAACGCCGAAGTGGATAACATCGTTCAGTTTCGCAACCGCGTCCTGCCTATCGAAGTCAAGAGCGGGCGCAGAGGGTCGATGACGAGTCTGCGGTTGCTTATGGCGGAGAAGAAACTCTCGTTTGCCATCCGCACGTCCGAAGAGAACTTTGGTGTCATAGACGGCAAGGTATATGTCATACCGCTCTACATGATAGGGGAGTTCGAGCGAATCCTCCTCGCCGCCGGCGTAGGGAACGACGACCTCTAATCCGTTCCTCTCTTATCCTCCGTAGCCTTGGCGAAGGAGGACCCCCCAACCACCTAACCACCGAACCGCCAAAGAAATTTTTGCACCTGGGTTGACTTCCGAACGCAAAATATGGTATAATAACGCCGTTTTTCAATACAGGAGAAATACATGACAACTACATTGAGAATAGATGATGCCCTGAAGCGCGATTGTGAAGTTGTGCTTGAGGACTTGGGTTTGAGCATGTCGGGTGCTGTAACGCTATTTTTGAAGCAAGTCGTAAAGCAAAGGGCAATACCGTTTGTCATATCTTGCGACAGGTTGCCGAGTGAGAACTACGCGAATATGCGCGCCACAAGTCTTCGAGAGAGGGGGAATGCCGCAAGGCGTTTCGCCGCTGAGATGCGCGAATCAAGCGATCGCGAATGGTCGATGGATGAAATTGACGCCGAAATCAATGCATCGCGTCAATCTCGCCGCAAAGTCCGATAGTGATTTGTGCCATGTACGCGGTAATAGACACCAACGTAATTGTGGCATCTCTGAAGACCCGTCGCCATGACTCGGCGACTGCCCGCGTTATGGATGCTGTTTATTCCGGGCAGGTGATTCCGCTTGTGAATAGCGAGATACTGGCGGAATACAGGGATGTCTTGAATCGTCCGCATCTGAAGCTTGATTCTGCCAAGTGCGAATACATAATTGCCCTCATTGCCGACCTTGCGGAGCAATTTGCCCCCGTGCCCACCGACGCGACCATGCCGGACGAGGATGATAGAGTTTTTTTCGAGATGGCTCTTGCAGGGCAAGAGATTGCGGAGACTCGCCTTGTTACAGGCAATATGAAACACTTCCCTCCAGATGACATTGTTGTCTCCCCTGCCGAATTTTGCGATATGCTTGGACTCTGACCAACCCCTGACCAATCCTCTGTCGCAGACGCCGCAATCTCCTTTGCGTCTTTTGCGACTAAAATCCCCCGCTCCCCGCCGAGCCGCAAATTTTTTCACTTACCCCCCTTGACACTTTGTCACCCGATAGGGTATAATACGCACCAGAAACTTGGAAGAGGTGTAGTTTGTGCAGACGTTGAGCAAGTGACTCGATGCTGATGCAACCCCGCCAAAGCCAAGCAAACAAAGGAACAAAGCCATGAAGAAACTAATGTTTATCGCGAGCGCAATGCTTTGCGGAACAGTGCTGGCCGCATTCGACCCCGCCTCCACCGCCCTCACTTCCGGCGTTGTGGGCTACCAACAGGTCGTCATCCCTGCCCAGCAGTTCACCATGATCGGTGTCATGTACGCCGACATGACCAACGGTGCCATCAGCGTCCAGGACCTCTTCCCCGATCCGCTTGGCCAAGGCCTTACCGGTGCCGCAGGCTCGGCAAACGCCGACCAGTTGATGTAT
>JAEIGA010001793.1_pt1 | contig 34027 bp, 29 predicted proteins | sample 9270691 | NCBI WGS metagenome assembly JAEIGA01 (sample SAMN17057246, study PRJNA624740) | gut metagenome | biome: biome; isolation source: fecal sample | host: Bos grunniens | place: China: Xizang | collected 2019 | reverse complement strand
TGAACAAAGGAAGAGCCGAAAGTTCTTGCAAACGAGTGAATGGAAGTTTACTTACATTTTAAACGAGAGCAGCAGAAGTTCGCAGATAGCAATGATGCGTCCCGTGTGCCGGGGCTTTTGCTTCTTTTGCCCGGCAAAAGAAGGATACAGATAGTACTACCCCAAATGATTGCAACCAAAAATTAAGGGTAAAACAGACTTTTGAACTCCTACGTCTTCAACCGCTGACGCGTTTGATAAACCTCGCAAACTCGGCACTCCTTCAGAAAGGGAATTAGTTCCAACCATTGCACTCAAATTTGCATCAACAAAGGAGTGGGGACTTATACAAGTTTAAATGTCGAATTTTTTAAAGAATTAAATACGTTTACCGGACACCTATAAATTAATATAATAAAAGTATGACATCCACATCGTAATCGAAGTGGATGTCATACTTTTATTTAATGCAAAAGCCTTATACTAAGACTCCTTGAATTAGGCCAATTATTTCTTGGCAGGAATCTCCTCTACAGGCTGCTCAATTATAACTGTGGCATTCTCGTCTTTCTTCTTTCCAAGATATTCGGGGAGGTCGAGACCAGCCATATTGAAAAGTTCGTGGAGAGGGGGAACACTCTTCATAAGACCTGAAAGGAAATTGGCTGTCGATCCCTTGCCATCGGCACCACCTGCGCCATTATCCCAAACAGTAACCTGATCAATCTTGATACCCTTGATAGCTTCAACCTGAGTCTTGACAAGTTCGGGCAGTTTCTCAAGCAGCAACAGCATATATGCCTTATTTGCATCGCCCTCGGCAGCTTCTACCATCTTTTCGTAACCGGCAGCCTGCTTCATAAGAATCTCATAAAGACCCTTCGCCTCAGCCTCCATCTTAGCATAGATAGCATCAGCTTCACCCTTTGCATTTACACGTTTCTGCTCGGCCTCAGCCTCGGCTGCGATAATCAGACGCTGCTTTTCAATCTCCTGAGGCACAATAACATTGGCAACCTCGGTACTACGCTCACGCTCGGCACGTGCAAGCTCGGCATCACGCTCGGCTGCGTATGCCTCTTCGAGTGCCTTAGCCTGCTGAACCTTTTCGGCTGCACTTGCAAGACGCTGTGCTTCTGCCTCACGTTCGCGGCGATAAGCCTCGGATTTTGCGATTTCAACCTTAGCCTCATTCTCTCCTTTGACAGCCTGCGCATTGGCTTCGGCGGTACGGATACGAGTCTCGCGCTGAGCCTCTGCCTTACCGATTTCACCGACCTTCTCCTGCTCGGCAACTCTTACCTTTGCTTCGTTGATGGCGCGTGCCGCAGCCTCGCGTCCGAGAGCCTCGATGTATCCCGACTCGTCCTTGATGTCGGTTACGTTTACGTTAATAAGGCGCAAGCCTATTTTCTTAAGTTCCACCTCGACATTGGCTGAGATATTTTCGAGGAATTTGTCGCGGTCGTTGTTAAGTTCCTCGATGCTCATTGTAGCGATTACCAGACGCAACTGACCGAAGAGAATATCGCGGGCAAGTTCCTGAATCTGAGCAGGTGTCAGTCCCAAAAGGCGCTCTGCGGCAGCAGTCATATATTCGGGGTCGGTAGAAATACCTACGGTGAAACGGCTGGGTACGTCGACACGGATATTCTGACGGCTGAGGGCATTGGTCAGGTTTGCGTCGATTGAGATAGGAATAAGACTAAGATAAGCATAATCCTCTATCACAGGCCACACGAATGCACCACCACCATGAATACACTTGGCCGAGCTTTTTCCTTTACTTCCGTAGATTACCAGAATTTTGTCTGAAGGGCAGCGACGATAACGATTGATGATAGCCACAACCATTACAAAAACAGCTGCTCCAATAATAATAGGTAAATACATAGCTTATTAATTTTGAAGTTATTAATTGCGTTTTACGAGTAATGTGGATTTTCCGATAACTTCCACCACGGTGACGACAGCACCCGAGGGAATAAGTTCCGAGTCGTCAGTCACGGCATCGAATTCGCGTGCTGAACCATTGAGTGAGAGTTGAATTTTGCCTTTACCCGAACGAGCGGCAGGAATACGCAGATACACATCTGCCGTACGTCCCACACAAGCATCAGCTCCAACTGCACTGTTACTTTCAAGTTTCATCAACTGTTTGAAGATGAAGATAAAAATGAGCACAAAGCCCACACCCACCAACAACGAGAGGAATATGAGCAGCAGATCACTCTCGATATAAGAGCGGAAACTGATACCAGCCCATCCGAATCCCACAAAGAAATTCACAATGTTTTTTATGGTGAAAAGGTCGGCACCCGAACAATCGTCAAGACCACCGTCCACACCCACGTCCAAATCCAGGTCACTCATGCCTATCAGTGACAAGATTGTCTGGACAAGCATGATAGCAGTAGAGATAATAGCAGAGCCCCAAAAGACCTGCATCAATGTCGTCTGCTCGTTAAAAAATGAAAATATGTCGTTCATAGTTCAGTCTGTTTAAATACCATACGTTTTTGTTTTTAAAGTTTCAACCGCTCCCGATCAGCCCTTTGCTGCAAGATAGCGTTCAGCCTCGAGCGCAGCCTTGCAGCCCGAAGCAGCTGCTGTAATTGCCTGACGATAGTGCGGGTCGGCAACATCGCCTGCAACAAAGACACCGGGAACCACTGTGCGTACACCACTTGCATCGCTGGGCACAAAGTAGCCTGTTTCGTCGGTGGCAAGATACTTTCTAAACACCTCGGAATTGGGAGTGTGACCGATAGCAAGGAAGAAGCCGTCGATGGGTAAGCTGTAGTGTGTTTCGTCGGGCTCACCTTTTCTTTTTACAAGGCGTACACCCTCTACGCCATTCTCACCAAAAAGTCCTTCGGTATTATGTTCGAATAGAACCTCTATCTTGGGATTATTCATTGTGCGTTCCTGCATGGCCTGCGATGCACGAAGGAAGGGCTTACGGACAATCAGATAGACCTTGCTTGCCAACGACGCAAGATAGTTTGCCTCTTCGCAAGCAGTGTCGCCACCACCGACAACTGCAACCACCTTTTTGCGGTAGAAGAAGCCGTCGCATGTAGCACACGCGCTTACACCCATGCCTGCATACTTAGTTTCATCGGCAATGCCCAGATATTTGGCAGCTGCACCGGTAGCAACTACGACTGTTTCGGCATATATTTCCGTACCGTCATCTATTGTTACAGTATAGGGAGAGGTTTCAAAATCCACCGCAGTAACAACACCCGAACGTATATCGGCACCTACATTCAGTGCCTGTTGGCGCATATTATCCATCAGTTCGGGACCGGTGATTCCTTGCGGGAAACCTGGGAAATTCTCAATGACGGTAGTCTGTGTCAACTGACCTCCGGGCTGGATGCCCTCGATGACAACAGGTGAAAGATTTGCTCGTGCTGCATATATTGCTGCGGTATATCCGGCAGGACCGGAACCTATTATAAGACATTTGGTTACTTCCATAATATTGGTTGTTTAGATTATATTTATCTCATATCTACGACCTCTGCTCCACGGTATTCCTTTACGCGACAGCGGAACTCTTTGATAGCAAATTTACATTTTGTTTTGTATGTATCTACTACAATATCTGCCGATGAACCATTTTCATAATCCACTTTAAGTTCAACGGGCTGACCGGTCTGTTTGTTGATGAAAATGATTGCTTTACGTATCTCGCTGTCACGGGCTACAGCTGTCATTTTCACGGCATCGACCTTTGCTGTTGCTCCGGCAGAATACAACTCACATCTAAAGCCACTCTTGTAGAGCTGCATTATGTGAACAGGCGAAAAGGCACGGGCGTCGTCGGCATTGGGTTCAGAAACATAAATCTCGTTATTCTGAACAATGTAGCTCCATTGTGTTTCACCGTCGCACCATAGCTTCATCTGGTCGGTGAGAAGAGCATACTTCTCGCCATCCATTTTCATCACTCCCTTATCATCGTAAATTTCCTCACCTGTTCCATCGTTCATTGTGATGGTAAAGTGCATCTGCACACCTGCATCGGCTTTGATTTTGGCCACTGCAGTATCGAGTATTCTGGTAGCACCATTCTCCTGAGCCGCAACAAAGAGCGGAGCAAGTATCAATGGCAACAAAAATAATATCTGTTTCAATCTTATTTTGTACATAATTTTGATTTTTTACTGATTGAGCAACGCTTTCAGACGGAATTCGAGGTCTGCTTCATCGGCGCATAGCACCTGACGCGGCTTTGCACCATCCTGTTCGCCAACAATTCCTGCCTGACAGAGCTGATCCATTATGCGACCTGCACGGTTGAATCCGATATTATACTTACGCTGCAACATAGAGGTTGAACCCTGTTGATGCACAACAACCGTACGTGCTGCATCGGCGAAGAGCGCGTCGAGCTTACCGGCAGATATTTCGCCATGAGCAACAGAACCGCCTGTTGCATCAATATCCGACTCATCAGGGTCGGGAAGAGCATATGCCGAAGTATATCCCTGCTGTCGAGAAATAAAGTTGCAGACCCTTTCAACCTCTTTTGTTTCGACAAGCGCACACTGCACACGAACGGGGTCGTTGCCTGCGAGGAAGAGCATATCTCCCCTACCCTGCAACTGGTTGGCACCTGTACGTTCAAGGATGGTACGCGAGTCGATGGGCGAAATTACGCGGAATGCCATACGCGCCGGGAAGTTGGCCTTGATGGTGCCGGTAATGATATTTGTTGTCGGACGCTGTGTAGCGATTATCATGTGCATACCCACGGCACGTGCCTTTTGGGCAATGCGGGCAATAGGAAGTTCTATCTCCTTGCCGGCCTGCATCATCAGGTCGCCATACTCATCGATTATCACCACTATATAGGGCATAAAACGGTGTCCCTGCGTGGGCAACAGTTCACGATTGAGGAACTTCTCGTTGTACTCTTTCAGCGAACGCACACATGCTGCCTGCAACAGTTTGTAGCGGTTGTCCATCTCAATACAGAGAGATTTCAATGTACGTACCACTCTGTTCACATCGGTGATGATGGATTCCTCTTCGCTCTCAAGTTTTGCAAGGAAGTGTTTTTCGAGCACATTGTAAAGGCTCAATTCCACCATCTTGGGGTCGACCATCACAAATTTCAAATAGGCCGGATGCATCTTGTAGAGCAACGAGGTGATGATAGCGTTGAGTCCGACAGACTTACCCATACCTGTAGCACCGGCAACAAGCAGGTGAGGCATCTTGGCAAGGTCCACCATGTATATTTCGTTTGAAATTGTCTTTCCCAAAGCTAAAGGAAGTGCCATTTCGCTCTCCTTGAACTTACGACTGTTGAGCAGCGACACCATAGGCACAATCTGCTTATTGCTGTTTGGGACCTCGATACCGATTGTACCCTTTCCGGGAATGGGGGCAATGATACGTATACAGAGAGCTGAAAGCGACATTGCAATATCGTCCTCTAGTCCGCGAATCTTGGAAATTCTGACACCGGGAGCAGGTGTTATTTCATACAGCGTGATTGTAGGACCAACAGTAGCCTTAATCGAACTTATCTCAATGTCGAAATTTCTGAGTACCTCAACAATCTTGTTTTTGTTGGCAGTCTGCTCCTCCATGTCAATAGCCTGCACAGGAGACTCATATTTATCGAGAAGGTCAAGTGTAGGGGCTTTATAGTAGCTCAGTTCATCCTTGGGATTAATGGGTTCAAGCATCTTGCCACCTGTATCGTCATTCTCACCCTGCTCGACATCGAATAAAATTTCATCATCGTCAGCATCGTCAGCAGGCGCTACAGTAACTATATCTTCATCCGGTTGTGTAGTCTCTGCCTCATCGTCAACGGGGAGTTCCACTGTAAATCCATCCTCCTCATCCTCGTCAATATCACCAGCATCAGCAGTTTCCTCGATAGTTTCATTCTCTTCAACCGGCGACTCTTTACCGGCAGCATCAGCTATTTTTTCACAATCTTCTATATCCTCGGCAGTTTCTGTTTTTTCTACATTGTCTTCACTTTTTTCCTCTTCGCCACTCTCCTCCTCAGCAGACGAAGGCGCTGGTTTCAATTTCACAACCTGTGAAGCGCCGAAACTGAAAGCAGCCTTTATCCACTTGATAGTATCGCGAGTGAGATATATCATAAATAGAAGCAAAGTAACCACCAACAGCAGAAACATACCCAACGGGCCAATCTGTGAAACAAGCCATGCAGAGATATTTTCGCCATGCAGACCTCCGGGTGAAATAAAACTACCCTCCATCAGATTGCCAAAAGCGAAACTGAAGAAAATAGAGCCCCAGACAACAGCAAACACCGAAGCCAGGAACCACTTAGAAAGAGTTGGCTTACGCCACTCAAAGAGTCTTGCGACAAGAGCGCATAAGAAAGGAAGTATAGCAAATGCAGCCCAGCCAAAACAGCCGTTCATCAGAAACATAGCCATACGTGCGCCCAGCGAACCTGTGTAGTTCTCTATGCCATTATCAGTTGCATTAAGATCGACACCCGAACCAACCTCAACATGGCTATTGTCTGCTCCACCGGACATCATAAACGACACGAACGAAGAGGTCATGAATATCAAGAACAGCAATACGCATATTCCAACAACCACACACGAAGTTCTGCCCGTAAGTTTTCCCCACCAACGTGCAAAAAAACCAGGTTCTTTTTCTTTTACTGATTTATTTTTTTCTTTAGCCATAATTCCCTGTATAATGATTAAAAGTTATAGAACAGAAAAAGAGCGCGAAGCAATGCACTCCACCCCTTTCTGTTACAAAGATAGTGCAAGGTGAGCGATAAAAAAATAAGCTTGATTGTTTTTTTATCCCGAATTATAGCACAAGCGAGAGTAATAGGTGAATTTATTCACATATTTTACCGAGCGCAGCAGATAATCGACGAAGTCAACCCGAAGCCTATCTTATCAAAAGATAGTAACAAACGAGCAAAAGTTTGTGCAAACGAGTGAATAAAATGAAATTTTATTTCCAACGAGTATAGCCAAACTTCGGGAACTCAAAACAATAAAGTTTGCTTCATTTTTAGTATTGTTTAGACTATTGTCAGCGTCAGCAAATGAATTTACCTATTGCTTTATTGGCACCATGCAACATAGCATTGAATCTTCGTTGCTAATATGCAGGAAAGTTACTACATTTGCATAAAATTTTCGCAAGCAGCCACATCCACTCTGCTTACGACTATAAATACAGAAACATTATGACAAACAAAGAAGATATAGTATTCTCGCGCAACACGGTGGAATTTGTCACCGTGGCAGCCGAATATTGCGCCTACATAGAACGCACCAATCAGCTGCAGCGCAAGGAATTTGTAGGAACAATGCTGAAGCTCTTGCCACTGCTGTATATTAAAGCACAGATGCTTCCTGCTGATGAGCCACTGAACGACGAAGAACTTGAGGCATTCGTTACCGAAGACAGCTACGAAGTGATACGCATTACACTGGCCGACCTTTTGGCGCAATACGACACATACCTCGATGTATTCGTAGCCGAAATGAAATACAGCGACACACCTGTCACAAAAAACATTTCGGAAGACCTGTCTGACATATATCAGGACATAAAGAACTTTGTCATACGTTTCCAGACTGGTATAAACGAAACAATGCACGATGCGATAGTGGAGTGTCGCGACCATTTCTGTACCTATTGGGGACAAACATTGGTAAACACCCTGCGCGCACTGCACGAGATTGAATATGGTACTCCCAACGACGAAGAAGATAATGACGCGACAGAAGAAAATGAGTATCTTTAACCCGACGATAGAGAAAAGCGCAGTCTCGCAATTACCGACAGTTTCATTTGCCGGACGCATCATAACCATTGACAGCGAAGCTGAGGCCGAACGCGCAGCACGAGCCTTACTGAAAGAGAGTATTCTGGGAATAGACACAGAGACACGCCCCTCTTTCCGCAAAGGTGTACACTACAAGGTGTCGCTGCTGCAATTATCTACGGCGGACACTTGTTTCCTTTTTCGTCTATGCCGCACCGGATTGACAGATGCACTTGTAGAACTCCTTGAAAACAGCAACGTAAAGAAGATTGGACTTTCACTGCACGATGATTTTCACGCTCTTAAAGAGAGACGCACATTCACACCCGGCAGTTTCGTTGAGCTGCAGAAATATGTTTCTGATTTTGGAATCGAAGAGATGAGTCTTCAGAAAATCTATGCAATAATCTTCGGTGAGCGAATATCCAAGAGCCAGCAGCTTACCAACTGGGATGCGGATGTACTTACAGACAAACAGAAACTATATGCAGCCACCGACGCATGGAGCTGCCTGAACATATATAACCACCTTGAACAATTAAAAAACAACAAATAACGACTATGGAAAAAGCCGTAATCCTGAAAAGAGGCAAAGAAGAGTCACTGCTCCGTCAACACCCATGGATATTTTCCGGAGCCATACAACGCATTATAGGAAAGCCCGAAGAGGGTGACATCGTAACAGTCTACACCAACGACAACAAGTTCATAGCCCGCGGCCACATACAGGTAGGAAGCATCGCTGTGCGCGTCCTCACATTCATCGACGAGCCCATCAACCATGAGTTCTGGAAACAACGCATTTCAGCAGCATACGAAATGCGCCGCAGCATAGGTATCGCATGCCGCGAGGACAACGACACATTCCGTCTGCTGCACGGCGAAGGCGACAACCTTCCCGGCCTTGTCATCGACATCTACGACGACACAGCAGTAATGCAGGCGCACAGCGTAGGAATGCACACCTGCCGCAACGAAATAGCAACAGCACTGCAGGAGGTATTGGGCGACAGAATAAAAAACATCTACTACAAGTCGGAGACCACACTGCCCTACAAGGCAGACCTCAATCAGGAGGATGGCTACATAATGGGTAAAAGCGCGAGCAATGTTGCCACAGAATATGGTCTTAAATTCCATATCGACTGGCTGCGCGGACAAAAGACAGGCTTTTTCATTGACCAGCGTGAGAACCGCGCACTGCTCGAAAAATACTCAAAAGGCCGCAAGCTGCTTAACATGTTCTGCTACACAGGCGGATTTTCAATCTATGCACTGCGCGGAGGAGCAGAGCTTGTACACTCGGTGGACAGTTCGGCTAAGGCCATCGACCTTACAAATGCAAATGCCGAACTCAACTTCCCAGGCGACACACGACACGCTGCATACGCAGAGGATGCATTCGACTATCTTGAGAAGATGGGTGACAACTACGACCTTATAATTCTTGACCCACCTGCATTTGCAAAGCACCGCGACTCGTTGCGTAACGCCCTCATAGGCTACCGCCGTCTGAATGCAAAAGCTATTGAGAAGATTAAGCCTGGTGGAATCATCTTCACATTCTCATGTTCACAGGCAGTCAACAAGGAGAACTTCAGAACAGCAGTCTTTACAGCTGCAGCAATGGCTAAACGCAACGTGCGCATACTGCACCAGTTGACACAGCCTGCCGACCACCCCGTAAACATCTACCACCCCGAAGGCGAATACCTCAAAGGATTGGTTATATATGTGGAATAATACTCGATAAATATATCGCGACCCCATATAAAAATGAAAGCCGAGAACTTTTGGTTCTCGGCTTTCATTTTTTCATATTACGTTGTTTATAGCTTCACTTTTATTGTCTTGTTCTTTGTGCGTACAATGTATAGTCCATTTTCAAGAACAATAGCTTCACCTGCGTAATTACTGATTCCCCTTACAAGTGTTCCGGCAGTAGAGTAAACAGATACAGCGCTATTCTCTGCACCTGACACAATGATGCTGTTGCCATAAACCTTAACCGTTACATCTGTGTCGGCAACCGAAACAATGTCAGTTGTGATATTTATATCGAACAGCGCCTCCTTCATTCGTTTTTCCATATTCAGGCTATCAACAGCAAGAACATCTTTTATTTGTGCCTTATAAGACTCTTCGGCAGTATTTTGACTATTGTTCAGTTCTATATTGAAAATGGGATTATCACCTACGAATGAGGTTCCGTTCTTATTGTATGCCACAATGCGGTACTGTCCGTTTGTGATTTGTGCATAAACTACGGTGTCTCCCTGGGCATAATTTTCTGCTGTAATATTCGCAACAGATAGTTCTGCCGGTATTATAATATCTGCTTGAATTGCCCTTATTTCTTCAAGTGAGTCATTCTGCAGATAAACAGGAATAGTGGTAATATTTTCTGTGCTGCTTCCGTCAACAGCCATAAGTACTGCTTTTGAAACAGGGGTATTGTAGTGGTACAATGATGGAACAGGCTCGCCGTTTGCAAGCAGTGTCACTGTATTGTTAAGGTCCTCAGCATCTATATTTCCACTCTTGTCGCTATCGGCCTTCTTCATATTGAACCCTTCGTTTTCAGTCCTACCGTTAAGGTAATCGTTGAGCAATGCAACGTCGCGTATTGTCAGCAGGTCGTTGCAGTCGACGTCGCCAAGCAGTGTATGGATTAAGTCTGTTATATCATATTTTTTGAGGAGCGAAGATATGTAGTCGTGACGATTCTGCATCCAATTCTGCATATGCGCAATCTTGAGTCCATATTCGTCTCCATCACCCCATAGATTATAGTTGTTTTCGAACGAGCGTTCCACAAAGGAGTAGTAGTCGCCTATGTACTCTTTCACCTCTACAATGTGTTTCGCCTCGATAAACTCTTTCCACACTTTGTAGTAGTGCATAAGGAACTCTTCGTTGGCCATCAATGCCTGGAAGAAATTCTTTCCATATCCACCCATTGAGAGAAGCTGCAACTTATAGTCTATATTAAAGTAGCTTCCTGTGTTCTCGTAGCCGAATGCCCAGTCAAAGTCCCACAATGGTCCGAACATGATTTTAGATTCCGGTGAATACATGTCTCCCTTCCACAGGTATGTACTTTTGGGATGGCAAAGCTCTTTGTTAAGCACCAATTCGTTTACAAGAATAAAGCGTGCGGCAACATCTAGGTCGAGGTATTTGCCAAGCTCGCCGTTGTTATAGTAGAGAGCATCTTCAAATTTTGCAAAATCGTCCTGAATTGCAATATATCTTGACACCATCTCTTCGTCGCTGTAGTCGGCAAGGTCAGGATCCTTTATGTTTACGGGGAGATTGAACTTTTCCGACCTGAACTTGAAGTCCTCGTCAAAGTACGAGTCGAGTTCGAGTATGTATCCAAGATCTTCTTCCTCGTCAACACTATTGTTGCTGAGTCCTATGTGCTCGGTAAACATGTAGTTTCCTTTGTATTCGCCATTGATATAAAGTTCTACGGGGATAATGTGGTTGGTGTAGGGAACTTCGATAAGTTGTCCCACCTTCATGGCTATGGCATTTGCCATAAGCGCTCCTCTCTGTGCATTGGCAAGCAACACCCAGCTTTTGCCTTTTGTAAGGCCGAAAGGTTTCACTTTCGATTCGAACTTAAGCCTGTATGGCTTTTTGGCATAGCCCCATGTTGAGTTTCCGCGACCTTTAATCTTTACAGAGTCGGCAAAGTCATCGTACATTTCGAATCCCGAAATAGTTATTTTTGCATCGAGGTATGTCTCTTTGTTGATGCTCGATGCAGAATGCATCATGTCGATGTCTATGCGTGGAACAGCGCAGTAGTCTGCAAGCAAATCGGGAACGACAGTGTATATACGGCCAAAGGGTACTTTTACATCAAGGCATGTATCCTTTATTTGTACATTCAGCATTACATTATAGCCGGGATAGGTTACTGTATATTCCACATCATCGTCAAAGCGGTTGCGTGTTTGTTTGCTTGTCTGCAGTTGATTGCCAATGTATGCAACAGCCCGTTCCTCGCTGAGTTGGAAACTTGCAGTCAGGCTCTTTCCTATCGAGTTAAGACTCACCTCTATCTCTTCACTCGAGCAATCGCCAATAACGTCTACATTCAGATTGGGATTGTATTTGTTGTTGAATTTGTATGACGCCATATATGGCAACTGCGGTATTTCGTTGCTTATGCCTGTGTATTCGCTCGTGTGATACTTTATTGTGTTGCCCGAAGTCAATGACACATACAGTGTGTCACCCTCCTGATATTGTTCCTTTGCAAGTGTGTTCAAGGGGTATGCGTCAATTCCGCCGTCGGCAAGAGATATGAACATACAAGGCTCTTTAAACACATCAATGGTGTTGTAGATGATATTTGTAATATCATCATCGTCATCGTCGTCATCATCATCGTCGTCATCGTCGCCGATAACAATCATATCTTTTGTAAACCTGCAGCCTTTAGGAGTAATTCCGCACAATGTGGGGCTGAACTCATGATCGCTCATGTTGGGACGTCCGTACCACTCCAATGAGAATTCCTGAATGGGTTTCTCGAATGTCAACTCTATATAGTGGTATTCATCGGGCGCACCAGCGGCATAATTTGAGTGGAAATAGTTGTTCAGTATTCCATCGTTGAGTGCGGAGAGTCCGTCACCATCCCTGCCGTTGAACTCATTATGGTCGCAATTCGAAGTTGCTGTATATGCTACGGGGTTACCATCGGCATCAAGCACTCTGAATTCGCCAAGTACAAAGAAGCAAAAACCATTTGCTTGTCTGTCTGGCTGGTTGGTCTCTACAACAGTGAAACGTAACCCTTCGGTCTCTATGTAGGGAGTGAATTGTTTTGTTTTTGCATAATTCTGTATCACCATCTCTCCATCTTCTTCGGTAGTGACAACTTTACCGCCGTTGGGTGTAGATATTGTGTAGTTCCACGGTTCCAACATATCTTTGGTAAACTCGCAGCCTTTTGGGGAAATTCCGCACAAAGTGGGGCTGAACTCATAGGCACTCTTATTGGGACGTCCGTACCACTCCAATGAGAATTCCTTAACGGGTTTCTCCAATGTCAGCTCTATATAGTGGTATGCGTCAGGCGCGCCATTTCTATAATTTGAGTGGAAATAGTTGTTCAGCACTCCATCGTTGAGTGCAGAGAGTCCGTCACCATCCCTGCCGTTGAACTCATTATGGTCGCAATTCGAGGTTACTGTATATGCAACCTGGTTGCCATCGGCATCGAGCACTCTGAATTCGCCAAGTACAAAATAGCTGAAACCATTTACTTTTTTAGACTGGTTGGTCTCTAAAACAGTAAAACGTATTCCTTCTGTCTCTGCGCCGAGAGAGTATAGTTTTGTCTTTGCATAATTCTGCATTACCATCTCTCCATCTTCTTCAGTGGTGACAACTTCACCGCCGTCGGGTGTAAATATTGTGTAGTACCAGGCAGAATCAGAAAACTCGGAAGTTTGTGCAGCTTTTGATGCCTGCACTCCCAATATGCTCAATGCAACTGTCAGAATAGACAAAAATATACGTTTCATAAATCAGAACTTAGAAGTTGTTTAAATTTTATTTTAATAAGATAGGCTGCGCCTCGGAATAACATTCAAGTAAACTTGATATTCTTCTCTCGGCTTGCACTATCTTTCGGAATTATTTGAGAGCTATTTTGAGTAGATTTTCTTTCACATTTTGCAGGGAATAGCGGGCTATTTCCAAAAAACAAGAAAGAAAAGATGCCAAAATAGGCTCAAAGAAGCCGAAACTTTCATCACAAATGTAGAAATATTTTTCAAGAAAATTTAAACAGCTTATTAATTTTATTGATGATAATCAGAATTATATAAAATTGGCTACTGCGGTATCTAAAAAAAAGACCCTCACTTTGTCATTTACCAATGATACCTGACAAAGATAAGGGTCTTTTTTTTATTTAAAAATATTTATTCCACGTTTTTAACAATCAACTTTTCTTGTTGATGATATAAAACTCCGGTTATACAGCTATTATCTCTTGGCACCGAAAGGAATATTGATACCAAAAGCAACGCTTGCATTCATATTCTCCAAAGGAATAAACTGCTTGCCAACTTTGCTGATGAAGCAATCTGTGCCCATAAAGAGATTGAAACCTGTCAAATGAATATTAGCCATTGCACCAAAGCCGGTACCGTATGTAGACGATGTTCCACTGACAGCAACATCAAAGAATTTAACAGGGGCCCAGTTCAACATCAACGACATCTGATTGTATGAGTAAATATCCTCGAAGCCGTGAGTATAAAGCAGACCGGCACTCAACTTGTCATAGAAAGGCATCTTATATTCTGCACCGAGGTTCAAAGTTGCGCCAAGACCACAACTCTCCGAGCCTTCACCTTTATCCTCGAGAGTGAAGAAATCTTCGAGGTCGTCACGAAGCGATTCAAACTGATCCTCGATACTGGTTCCGGGAACATCGTCATGAATAGCTATATTGTCAAAACCGTTGAACAGATAAGGATTCTCGGGTGAAATTCCTGCCTTTGCCACCTTTTTCCAGTTCATAAAACCAATGTCGTTCAATGCCGCAGATACAGTCAATCCCTCTGTCAGCACATCGCTGAGGTCGTATGTCGCACCAAGATCGATTCCCAGACCAAAGCCATTGAGTCCGGGAGTAATATCATCGTATCCGTCAACTGCAGTCTTGCCATTTATGCTCTTCTCCTCGGAGTAAGTATAGTGGCCACCAAGAGCAATATTTGCATTACCACGAGCATTTATTCTCCACTGCTGACCATTCATCGAAATATCCATACGGTCAAACATAACATCGGCATATGCAACACCGAAGAGGAATTTCAAACGAGCACCGACTGTCAGTTCCTCAGTAATCTTGTGAGAATGTCCGAGAGCAAGGTCCAGATAGTTTCTGGTGTTGAAGTTAAGCTCGCTGAAGCTATACTCGCCTGCACCCATTGACTTCATGAATCGGAACATGTCATAGGGCAGATTCATGCTTGTACGGGAATGTATGCCGACATCAATGGTGTTGTAACCGCCAAAAGCGAAAAAGCCGCCGGATAGGACTACAAGGTCGATGTTTGCACGCATCTGATTCTCTGAATCAATATCACCAAGAAAATCATCGGCACTTACCGAAGGGTGCATAAATGTCACAAGGTCGCGTCCATTGGGTGCATCATACACAAAGTTTGCAAGTCCCATATTACCGGCTGTGTTTATTCCTATATTACCAAGCACAGGCAGTGCAATGTAATTCTGGTCGTTCACCAGAGCTGCATTCAAACGATAGCGATAGGGATTGCCCTGAAGGAAATATCCTGTTCTGAGAGCAGACTGTGCAAAAACACCTACTGCCATAAGCAACAGCACAGCTACTGCGCCGAAGCGTTTCACAAAATATATGTTTTTCATAATAGTATTCTTCGAAAATGTTTCTTAATTCTTAATCACACTGACCATTAGTTTAGGTCAACAGATATTTGTTCGTCAATGGTGATTACAGCATCCTTAATCTGGATATATTCGTTTGAATTGAATGTACCTGAGCCACTTCCGGCAAATTTAAGGTCGAGCTTGTAAAGCTTGTCAAGTTCGCCGTTCTTCACACTGAGATTTATTGAAACAGATGACTTTACAGCTTCGCTGACAACACCATCTTTCATTCCGTTACCCTTTGCAATATCACCTGTCACAGCAACTTTCACATTCTCCAGTTTCCTGCCATTCTTGTCGTATGCAACAATCGAAGGTACAAATTTAGCCGGAACAGTGTTGTAAACATCGAAAGAGACTGTAACAGAGTTAATATCTGTCACATAGTCCGTAATATCATCGGCATTCTCGCCAAGAACATCGTCAACAGTTTCGGTATATTCAAGGTTGAATTCGTCGAATACCATAGGAACACTCACCTGATAACTTCCTGAAATCTCCATATCCTCTCCGAGTGTAACTGTTGTATAATTCTCGTTGTCGAGACGTGCATTGAGCTGCACATCAAGTGTCTCGGGAATTTTCTTTACAAGATTGTTAAGCTCGGGAATTACAACAGTTGTATATCCCTCCAGCTGTGTGTCGTAGCGGTTAATATAGAAGTTGTTTGTTGCAGCCGGAGCAAATGTCAGTGCAGTTGCAACTTGTGAGCCTTCGATAAGATTACCACTCTTGTCATATCCGGCAAATGTTGCATCTGTAAAGATGTTAGCCGCAACAGGATTCACCAATGTAACAAAGATACGGGGGTCGCTAAAGTCGAGATAAGCATTGTTCAGGAAGTCAAGGTCGTCGCCAAGATTAACGTCGACAGTTTCGCTTATGGGGTCGATGGTGGGATCGAAAACACCTTCAACCGTAGCAATCTGCATCTCGTCGATAGCAAGGCGAGGTTCAATGTCGATGTGCTGGGCATGCGATACATTGTTAAAGGTAAAGAACACTGTATCGGACTCAATTGCACCGTGTACACGCAACTCTTCGCTAATGCTTATTTTTCCATCCTCAACAGCAAGATAACCGGCGGGAAGTTTAGAGAAATCGAGTCCAATTATCGAATATTCCCTTTTTATACCCATCTTCTGTGTAGAAACATCATAGTTCAGATAACCATCGACAACCAACTTGCCATCTGCGACATTGTCCTCGGGTGCAAAAACAATATATTCAGGAACATCTATAGTAAAACCTTTATCATTCAGATCTTTTGAATAGATATGCAATCTGCCTGTCTTTGCCAAAACATCGTCAGAGAGATGATTTGCACTGTAGACATCAAGTTGTAAGGTCATTTTGACAGGTTTCTTGAAAGTCATACTGCGAAGTTTCTTCATTTCCTCAGGAACATCCTGATTAATATTGAACTCTGTAACGTTCTCTATATTTTCTTCGCGCACCAAGTGAGGGAAAAGACCTTTTTTGATTTCCTCCTGAATCCATAATGGCAATCCTGAAAACTTAGAGAGGTCGACAAGTTCAAAATCGTAGCCTTTGGGATTTGCGACAGGATTGATTTTTATGTTTACGTCATTCACTTTGAAAGACTCAGGATTCAAAGTACCCTCTTTATACACCGAGTAGTAGCCCTGTGCATCAATTTTAATTACATCTGTCTCGGCTGTATCGATAAGTTCTGTCAGCATTATTTTTTCGGTAGAGCCAACGGGCACAGCAAAGCCTTTGCCGACTCCAACAGTCATATCCAATTCTTTGGACATGTCGTATTTATCGTCAATGCTACACGATACAAGCATTGCAGCCGGCAAGATGCAGGCAACGATAATACGTTGCAATTGAGTGATTTGTTTTTTCATAATAATAGTTGTTTTATTTGTATTTATTTTTATTATCTTTTCTCGTCAATTATATCCACTACACTTTCCGTATTTTCATCTTTAGGTAGATGTCTACTGATGAATATTGTGTTTATCATATCTGATACAGCACTGAAGATTGCTGCGACACCCAAAATAAGGAATGGCAGCGAGGCGACCTTGAATGGATAGAGCAAGGTTACTATTCCTGCTGAAAATATCAACAGTGGTATTATATACAGATAGTAACCGGTTTTCGCTTTTCGACTGACACGCAACAAAGCTATTATCTGCATAAACCCAGCTATTGACAACATTACACCAAGTACCCACATGAGAATAGCCACAAAGAATGCAGGTTCAAAGAGCATCCACAAGCCAAGAAAAAGACTGCCTGCCGAAACAATACAAACTGCAATAGTTTTTGGATTCACAGCACCGGCATTGTGTTTAAACATTGGTATCATTGCCATAACAAGCGCGATGAGTGCTGGTACGGAGAAAAGTCCACCCACGCACATTACAATTGCAGGCATTGCCTGCTCTCTAAAGACCAACAATAATATTCCTATTGCAGCCATTGACAGACTGCGTACAGATAAATTCAGCATTTTTAATTATTTTATTATAGAGAACAACAAAAAATTGCCCAAAGATTCTCTTCGTCACTGCGCAAAGATATAAAAAAATAAAAATAGCAATGACAAATAACTAAAAAACATTAAAGAATATATACAATTGTATAAAAAACATCCTCAGGGGATGTTTTTATTTCCCTACTTATATTCTGTTACCTTTTAAAAGATTTACCATTCCAGCGGAAAAGTATATCCTGTATTCCTTCTGTTACAAATGCCGAATCGGCAGACGACATATAAGACGGCATCGTGTATCGCGCAGTAAGTGTCGGTTCCGACGACGATAAGATGTATTCTATAAGTTCGATATCGGCTATTTCCAACTTTTTCGCCAACAACGAATCAGCAGGGAAAAACTCTTTAATGGCAGGACGTGAAAAGAGAGCCGAAAGGTTCTTTACCTCAGCCCACTCCTTTGTGTAGAAACGGATACGGCTGTCACGAGCTTCGGCACTGATGGTATTCACCAGACAAATGAGTGTATCACCCGAGGAAGAGGGCAACAATTTCATTTGCATTTCGCTGTTCGCACTCACCTTCATACGCAAATAGTCGGAAGTAAGCAGCAACAGTTCCGACTTTCCATCGAGAAGATTGGTTACCCTTGCCTTCATTCCCGCATCTATAAAATCAACACAGTCAGCACGATTGTCCACAGTAAGAAGTGGTATTATGGAATCTGGCATACCGACGAAGAGTGTGCGCATATCCTGCGCCCTGAGAGCAGGCACAAAGACAAACATTATGCTTAATATGTAAAATAACTTTCTCATTTCGAGCCCAAATATAAGAAGAACAATCCTATTAATATCAACAATAGGTCAAAAGCTTTGCTTTTCAGATTCTTTTCACGCAAAATCATAGCCCCGAAAGCAAACGACACAATGACACTGCCACGACGTATCATGGAAACAACTGCAATGAGCGCGCCCTCTTCGGCCAAAGCTGAGAAGTAGCAGAAGTCTGCCACTCCCAGAAAAAGCGAAATCAGCGGAATACTCCAGCGCCAACGTAACGGAGTGGTTCTTTTTCGAGTGGGCCACCACAGGAGCAACATCACAGCGGCCATCAGCAGAGCCTGATAGAGGTTGAACCACGACTGCACCAGCATGGGAGCAAGAAAGCTCATCAGGTACTTGTCGTACAAAGCACTAACTGCACCCAACATGGCAGCAGCAATCACCAACGCCACCCATCTGTTGTGTACAAAGTCTATTCCTTCGCGCTTGCCGCTTTTACCCAGCAACAGGAACGACACTATTGCCACAGAAACACCTATCCACTGGTAGAGGTTCAATTGCTCGCCAAACACAAGCAAAGCACCAAGCAGCACCATCACCGGACGTGTAGCCTGAATAGGCGACACTATGGTTATAGGCAAATGTTTCATTGCAAAATAGCCACAGATCCACGAGCTAAGCACTATCACAGCCTTAAGCACTAGCAGCAGATGCACTTTCAACCCCGCATCGGGAACAAAGAGCATAGGGGTCTGAATTTCTCCCGCATGCGAAAGAACTATAAATGGAAGAAAAATCAAAGCCGAGAAAAGAGTATTCAGAAAGAGTACAGGAATCACAGCATTCTCTTTCAGTGATACTTTCTTACAAAAATCGTAACAGCCCAGAAGTGCTGCCGACATAAACGCCAACGCAACCCACATCATAGGAAAAGATTTTCGGGATATTCTACTTCTTCGAGAAAGAGTGCCTGCGCCACAGCCGAGTCACCAGCCTCGCATCTCTCTTTTTTCTCTATTATTTCACGGAAACCATCAATTGTTATTTTTCCGCGACCTACCATCAACAGAGTTCCGACAATGGCACGCACCATATTACGCAAGAAGCGGTCGGCCTTAATTTCGAATACCCACTCCGTTGGCGATAATTGGGTCCACTGAGCATGGGTCACACGACAATTATTGGTTTTTGTATCGGTATGCAGCTTGCTGAAACTGGTAAAGTCGATATATTCCAACAGAGTGGCAGCAGCCATGTTCATAGCGTCAAAATCGATGTCACCCGTAACACGGCAACTGTAACGACGGTTGAAGGGATTCTTTGCCGTCGACACATAGTAGCGGTAACGGCGGGAGATTGCATCGAAACGGGCGTGAGCATTTTCTGTTACCGGTCTTATTTCATGAACGGCAATATCAGGCGGCAACATTCTGTTAAGGCGATAAACAGTCTGACGGCAATCTATCTGCTCCGAAAAGTCAGCATGTGCAACCATAGACGAGGCATTGACACCTGTATCGGTGCGACCTGCACCGGTAATTGCCACCGGGCGTCGCATCAACAGCGAAAGTGCCTTTTCCAATGCCTCCTGCACTGTTGCAGCATTAGGCTGTATCTGCCAGCCATGGTAGTTGCAGCCATCGTATGAGAGGTAGATAAAATATCTTGCCATCAGCGTTCGTTTTTCATTATGTATGTGTGGCACGCCACAAGACCTGCTGTTTCGGTACGCAGACGTGAATTTCCGAGACTGACGGGACGGAATCCAGCCTTGATAGCAGTTTCAACCTCCTCTTTGCTGAAGTCGCCTTCGGGACCGATAAGCACCGTTGCATCCTCGCCGGGTACAATGCTGTCGGAAAGCAGTTCTTTGCTATCTTCGTAACAATGGGCAATGAATTTCGCACCTTTGTGGTCGGCTTTGACAAAAGTCTTGAAATCTGTCATCTCCTCCACTGTTGTCTTGTGGAATTTCAGCGATTGCTTCATTGCAGAAACCACTATACGCTCTATTCTATCGGTCTTTACCACCTTACGTTCCGAGAAGCGGCAGTTGAGAAATACCACCCTATCCCATCCTATCTCTGTTGCCTTTTCGGCAAGCCACTCCATACGGTCCATGTTCTTTGTAGGAGCAATGGCAATGGTAAGGTTTCCGTTCCAACCCTTTTCAACCTCACGCACCTCGACAGCCTCAACGTGGCAACGTTTTCCGGCTGTGGAAGTTATTGTCACCTTGAATATTTTTCCTTTACCATCGGTTACTTCAAGTTCATCACCCACCCCAAGGCGCAGCACACGCAAACAGTGTGCAGCCTCTTCCTCGGGCAGTTCCCATGTTGTCTCAATATCAGGAGCAAAAAAGAGCGCCATAATACTATTTCTTAATCGTTAATAACAAAAATCAATTATTCATTCCCTCGGACGATGCCTCGCGTACATCACTACCCTGCGCCCTGGCATCGAGTTCCTCTTTTACCTTCATCGCAAGTTCGTAATTCTCGTCTTTGATAGCACGTTGCATCACCTCGCGCAGTGTGTCGGTTCCTGCCAGAGTAATGGGGATTGATATTGCATTCTCCCACTCCTCTTTCACGCACAGCATGTTCAACAGTTCGTCCTCAATATATATTGGTGCTCCGCAACGCATGGCCACAGCCACCGCATCGGATGTACGGGCATCAAGTTTGAATTCATGCTCACCATTCTTAAACACAAGATGTGAATAGAATGTACCTTCTGCCATTTTATATATAGTTGCATTCAGCAGTGTCGCGCCACAAGCATCGGCAAAACTTTTGAAAAGATCGTGAGTGACGGGACGGGAAAAATGCACGTTGCGTTTGGCAAAAGCCACCGCCTGCGCCTCCGACGGGCCTATCAGCACCGGAAGTTTACGCACTCCGTCTTTCTCCTGCAACAACATGATGAAAGCACGCTCACCCGAAGCACGACTCAATATTTCCGTAACATACAATTCTACCATACTATTTATACAGCTTCTAATTTACATTATTACTTTCCTCCTTGAAAGAGAAGAAGAAAAGAACAGCTATAACTGCCGCGTATGCGGCAAATATATACCAAGCCATCGACCACCCTGCGCGAGCAAGTGAAAAATCGACAACCTTCTGCGCCACCAACATACCGATAGAAGCCCCAAGTCCATTGGTCACGAGCATAAAAAGCCCCTGAGCGCTCGAACGCATATCCTTGTCAACGCAGCGGTTCACATATAGCGAGCCTGAGATATTGAAAAAGTCGAAAGCAATGCCATACACCACCATGGAGAGCACCAGCAGCCACACTCCGTTACCGGGATTACCTGCCCCCAGCAACATAAAGCGCAAAGACCATGCGACCATTGCAGCCAGCATCACCTTTTTTATTCCGAATCGTGACAGGAAGAATGGAATCAGCAGTATGCATAGGGTTTCAGAAATCTGCGACAGCGATGTCATTATCACAGGATACTCCACAGTAAATGTTCCTGCATAGCGTGCATCTACTGCAAAACTGCTGAGATATGCACCTGCATAACCATTTGACACCTGCAAGGCGCAACCCAAAAGCATAGAAAACAAAAAGAAGAGAGCCATTTTCCTGTCGACGATACATTTGAATGTGTCAAAGCCAAGGACAGACTTCAGAGTGCGTCCGCTCTTCACACGACGCGGCGGACAGTCTGGCATTCTCAGCGAATAGAGGGCCATCAGCACACCCCAGAAAGATGCCATAAGAAATTGTGCCGGAGAATCTTTCATACCCAAAAGATCTATCAGCCACATCGATACTATAAAACCCACTGTACCAAAAACCCTGATACGCGGAAAGCTCTTTTCCGCTTCACGCTGTTCGCCGGCAAGCACTGCATAGGAAACAGAGTTTGTCAAGGCAATTGTCGGCATAAAGAATGCCACACTGAACATGTATGGAACAAAGAGGTCGGCGAAACTGATGTTGATGCCTTTGACATAGCCCATAAGCCCGATGGCTGCAAGGAAGAGTGCTGACACAAAATGGCACAGGGCAAGCAATTTTTGTGCCGCCACCCATCTGTCAGCGACAACGCCCATAATTGCAGGCATAAAGATTGATGCCACACCCTGCATAGCAAAGAACCATCCAACCTTGTCGCCAAGACCTACCTTAAAAAGGTATATACCCATCGAAGTGAGGTATGCGCCCCAAATAGCAAATTGCAGGAAGCACAATGTCACTAACTTTATGGTTATTCTGTCGATCTTCATTCCTTTCATCATCTGTGGTATTATCGACCCTTTATTTACAGAGCCATATAACATTCAAAACAACTCTTGACGCAAATTGTTACCATCAACTTTAAATTGGAGGAGTTCAACAATCCTCCAATTTAATAAGGTTTATCGTCAAGCAATGTTGATTACCACGAATTTATTATCGAGTTAAGCGAATTCACACGGTTGAGGAAGGCACTCTTCAAACGGTCGACAGCAGCATCGTACGGAAGCGATGTATCTCCATTGACACTGTTTGATATTTTAGGCCAAAGTTTATTGTTGAATTCCCACGAAGCGCGGTTGCTCTCACGCAACTCCTCGATGTACCTGGATATAGAGGTGAATGGACCTTTCAACACTTTCCATCGCTCCTTCACCATCTGTTTGAACTCTGGATGCGAGAAGAGCGCTCCGAACCACATTGAGTTGTGATTCTTCAGGCTGCTATGGGGAGTAAATGTTTCCCAGTCGTGGTCCCACGCAGGTCCCATGAAGAGTTTGCCGTTCTTATCCTTGTGCATGTAGCTGCTCTTCGGGTGGTTGAGTTCGGGATTATATATTGCCTCGTTCAACAGATACCAGTCGATAAGACTGTTCATATCGACATACTGTGCAAAGCCTTCGACAGAGCCGTTATAAAGTTCTCTCTCTGCTTTATTATAATAATCCTTTATGTACGAATGCTGATAACTATTCATATCTTCATCGTCGGGCTGCTTTACATTCACCGGCATACGATAGTAGCTTGTCTTGAACTTCCACTCTGCGTCGTAGTAGCTGTCGAGTTCGAGTATGTATCCGCCTGTAATATCTTCGCCACTGATGGCATAAGGCGACATTTCGTTGATGTTGACGCGGTTCTTGTCGATGCGGATAGCCTCGCAAAGATAGTAGTTGCCGACAGGCTCGCCATTGAGTACAAGCTCGACGAAACGACCATTGGGAGTCCAGTCCATCGAAGTCATTCTCGCAAGCTCAAATGCCACCGCATTTCTCATCAGCGTGCGGTCTATGTAGTTTGCAAGCAGACACCAGCGTTTGTGCTTGGGCATTCCAAGAATTGATTTCTTGGCGTTCAACTTTATGTTATACGGCTTTTTGGAGTAGCTCCATGTACTGTTTCCACGTCCGCGAATGTTCATATAGTCTGTACCCGAATCGAAATTCACCGAACCGTCAGCATTGTAAACGACCATAGTGGATCTTTCGGCCCATTCGGTCTTGCTGTTGATGAGTCGTCTGCCATCTGTATCTATTACAACGATAGGCAATCCTGAATTCTTTATCACGATTACATATTCCCTGGTGCCGCCACCCTCGTATTCGAGTTTCATTTTCACAGGATTGGTAAAGTCTACAATACTGTCAACAGAAACTATCTCTCTTCCATCGATACTTACCTTTACCTTCTGTGAATTTGCCACAAAATATGGAGCAAGTTTAAAGGTTGTAAGATAGGGAATATTGAAACGGAGTGTATCGGCAGAGGCCAAATCGTCGATGTCTGCAGTAAAGGTACGTCCCATCAGCGACTCGTTTGCCGCATCCGTTGCACGCAATTTAAATGCTACAAATTGCACTCCCGAATTCTGTTTCAGCATCTCTCTGCTGAAGACGATTCGACTGACATATGCAGAGTGGAACATTGTGTCGTTGACGTGTATGTAGCGCTCATTTACTGAAACAGTATCATGCTCGAGATACTCGTATGCCAGCACCTCGCCACTTTTCAACTGCACAAAAATTGAGTCGTTTGCTGCTTTTACACCCGGAAGCAATGCAAAAAGGAAGAGTATGCCTATAAATATTTTTTTCATCATTGCTTGATAAATTTAAATGTAAAATCAGATATCTTTACAAGATAGGTGCCACTGCCGTAGCTGGAAATATCGACCACTACCGTTTCGTCGCCATCGGGCTGCACCGCAGCACAAAGAATACCTTTCAACGAATAAATGTAGATGGTTGAAGAGGGGTTGCCCGAAATATGCAGTTTGCCGTCGCGAACAGCGAAATTGACGCGGTTCTCTAGAGTTTCTGTTATTTCGGTGGGAATATCATTGTCCCAAAAGATTTGTGCCACCTTTTCGAGTACAAAATTGATTTTTGTAGACGCAGTGTGTACACGCAACAGGCCGTCAGAATGCCAGAAACGAGGATTCTCTTCGAGGACAAACGAGTACAAAGAACCCGAATAGTTCATCAGATGAAAAGGTGTTTGTGCAGGTGCTTTCAAACATACAGCCAACAACATCAACACACCGAAAATTAATTTGTTTTTCATATATTATTTATGGTCTTTTCATTTGGTAGTGAACCTCTTGCTACATAAAGCAGTAAAGTTCGCACAATAAAATTCTAAGGTTACCACTCCCAGTCGAAACGTAAAATATCCTCCTCGACCAGACTGTCACCCATCTGCACCTCCACTATCTGAAGGTCGGTCAGAGCCTTGATGGCATGCTTCTGTCCCTTTTTGATGGCAACAACATCGCCACGGGTAACATTGCGTATCGCTCCATCAATCACCACCACTCCTTCGCCATCGACTATGGTCCACATCTCTTCGCGATGATTGTGAAGCTGGTAGCTGATATAGCGTCCGCTTTTGAGTTGAAGAACCTTTGTAAGTGACATGTAGCCATCGTTGTAGGTTGTAGTATCGAGCACACGATAGCTACCCCAGCGACGTTCTTCGTACATGGGGCGAGGCGAAAGGTTATCAACATAGTTCTTGATATTTTCGCTGTACTCCTTGCCACAGACGAGGATTCCATCGGGACTTGCCGCAACAACCACATCAGAAACGCCATTGCAGAACACGGGCATACCCAATTCATTGACAACATGAGTATTGGGAGCATTTTCGCCTATCACGACATTACCGATGGCATTGGAGCTAAGCTCCTCGGTCAAGGAGTTCCACGTACCAAGGTCTTTCCATTTTCCATTGAAAGGAAGTACGGCAACCGATTCAGCCTTTTCGGCAACTTCATAGTCGAAACTGATTTTGGGAAGTTCTCCGTATCTGCTGCGCAGCTCCTCGAACGAAGCGGCAGAGATATATTTCTCCAGAATATTCACCATGTATCCAAGGCGGAAAGCAAACACGCCTCCGTTCCAGAAAGCATTTTGGGCGAGAAGCTCCTCGGCACGCTGCACATCGGGTTTTTCCGTGAAACGTTTCACGCGAAGAATATCCTTTCCACTATCCTCAGACATGGGAACCACATATCCGAATTTGGTTGAGGGGTAGGTAGGAGTAATACCCATAAGCACCAGGTCTGCCGCATCATTTTCAACCGCAGCCACCATATCTGCAATCACATCGAAATATTCAGTTTCGGTGTAAGGGTCGCAGGGCATTATAACCACAACTTCGTCGGCAGAGCAACCCTTTGCCATGGATAGATAGCCCGAGGCAAGAGCTATTGCAGGGAAAGTATCCCTTCTTTCGGGTTCTGTGACAGTGTCTACATTGTCACCCAGCTGATTTATTATAATATCGTGCTGTGCCGAGTTTGTTGCAATTGTAATGGTTCCCGACAGACGCGACTCGCCTATCTGACGAACTACTCGCTGAACCATGGACTCAACATTACCGTCGGGCGATTGCAGCAGTGGCAGGAACTGTTTGGAACGTGCATTGTTTGATAGCGGCCACAAGCGTTTGCCCGAACCGCCGGACAATAATATTATCTGCATAATTCAATTATTTATTTATCGTTCGGCACGCATCGGATTGTTAAGAAAATCCTCGTACGCCACCTTAATTCCATCTTTCAATTCGGTTTTATATCTCCAGCCCATAGCCGCGCTTTTCGATACATCAAGCAATTTGCGTGGAGTGCCATTGGGCTTTGAAGTGTCCCAGAGTATCTCACCGTCATAACCTACCACCTGTGCAACAAGTTCGGTCAGCGCCTTGATGGTTATCTCTTTACCGGTTCCTGCATTCACTGTTTCGTTGCCGCTGTAATTGTTCATCAGAAACAGACAGAGGTCGGCAAGATCATCCACATAGAGAAACTCGCGCAACGGAGTACCGTCGCCCCAGCATGTTACGCTGTCTAGTCCGGCCTCTTTTGCTTCGTGGAAACGACGGATGAGTGCCGGCAGCACATGGCTGTGGGTGGGGTGATAATTGTCGTTGGGACCGTACAGATTAGTGGGCATTACGCTTATAAAGTCTGTACCATATTGTCTGTTAAGATATTCGCAATATTTGAGACCGGAGATTTTTGCAAGAGCGTATGCCTCGTTTGTTTCCTCGAGCGAGGAGGTGAGCAGACAACTCTCTTTCATTGGCTGAGGAGCCAAACGCGGATAGATGCACGACGAACCGAGGAAAAGCAGTTTCCTGCACCCGTTCTGCCATGCCGAATGTATGACATTCATTTCGAGAATCATATTCTCGTACATAAAATCGGCAAGAGCATTGCTGTTTGCTACTATTCCACCGACTTTGGCAGCTGCAAGGAATACATATTCGGGGCGTTCGGTCGCAAAGAAGCGTTCAACCTCATCCTGACGACAAAGGTCAAGCTCCTTGTGGGTACGGGTGACGATATTTGTGTAGCCACTGCGCTGAAGCTGGCGCACAATGGCCGAACCTACCATTCCACGATGGCCTGCCACATATATTTTCGAATTCTTCTCCATCATAGGATTTTACTTTACGATGCCCTTTTCAAGATATTCGGCAAGATTTGTGCGTATATGTTCACCGGCACGTTCCACGGCAACTTTTGCCATGTCTGCATCGACCATTATTTTCACCAGTTGTTCGAAGGTGGTCTTGGTGGGATTCCAGCCGAGTTTCTTGCGAGCCTTTGTAGGGTCTCCCCAAAGGTTGACTACGTCGGTAGGACGGAAGAAGTCGGGTGAAACCTCGACAAGCACCTTACCGGTAGCCTTGTCGATACCCTTCTCGTCGATGCCTTCGCCTACAAACTCAAGTTCTATACCCACATGTTTGAAGGCAAGATAACAGAACTCGCGAACCGAGTGCTGTTCGCCTGTTGCAATGACAAAGTCCTCGGGTGTTTCATTCTGCAATATCAGCCACATGCACTCCACATAATCCTTGGCATAACCCCAGTCGCGCAGCGATGAAAGATTGCCAAGATAGAGTTTCTCCTGCTTGCCCTGCTTGATGCGGGCTGCGGCCAAAGAAATTTTACGGGTAACGAATGTCTCGCCACGACGTTCGGATTCGTGATTGAAAAGAATTCCCGAGCAACAATACATGTTATATGCTTCGCGGTACTCCTTCACAATCCAGTAGCCATAAAGTTTTGCAACCGCATAAGGGCTATAGGGGTGGAAAGGAGTCTCTTCGTTCTGCGGCACCTGCTCCACTTTACCGTAAAGTTCGGAAGTAGATGCCTGATAGATGCGACAGGTAGATGCAAGACCGCACTGACGCACTGCCTCAAGCACGCGCAAAACACCAGTAGCGTCTACATCGGCTGTAAATTCGGGGGCATCGAAACTTACCTGTACGTGGCTTTGCGCAGCAAGATTATATATTTCGTCGGGGCGTACGGAACCTATGACTTTCAACAAGCTCATAGAGTCGCCCATATCTGCATAGTGGAGGTGGAAACGGGGATGTCCTTCGAGGTGGGCTATACGTTCGCGGAAATCAACGGAAGAGCGACGTATGGTGCCATGAACCTCATAATTCTTGTCCAATAGAAATTCCGCAAGGAACGAACCATCCTGGCCGGTAATTCCTGTTATTAAAGCTACTTTAGACATTTCTAGGTTTATTTTATAATATATTATAATATATCGTGCAAAGGTAATATAAAATATCCAAAGGACAACAAGAATATACAAAATGAATGATGCCACACAGCATTATTCCGGATTAATTCCGGCAGAAGCCGATTTTTAAAAGATTCTTCCGGTTTTTCTTAACCCGAACATCACTCCACGATTATTGCCATAAAGTTCGCCATCATCGATTGCAAAAGCACCCGACACGCCAAAACCTTTGGCCCATCCGGGGGCATAAGAGAGTTCGACCAGCACCGACAAGCACCCCTTAACCTCCTTAAAGGGTTTGTCGTACGTACCCCAATTGTGCGAACGGGTGAGCTTTACCGTATACGCAAAGTTATCGAAAGGCTTACCCGAAAGGCCTAGATGAAAAGCCTCTACACGATTATTATATATTTCGAATCTGTTGTCAGCATTGTAGATGCAGGATGTGACAAGCGGAGTACCCAACATCATTCCATACTGCTGCCAACTGGGATAGGCATAATGCCAGTAATAGTGGTCGGCAGCACTTATCTGGTCGGGAATTTCAGTTGTCGTATCGTGATATATAGGCCCTGCCTGGTCGCGGGAATTAAAATACTCAACTACAACATTATCAATCCATTTAAACTGTTTCAACTGCAGTTCCACGCCTACAAGCCCATCCTTCCAAAGACCATATTCCCAGAACATCGCTGAGTGGTCGTCGAACATATGTTCATAGTATCCGCGCAACGACCAGTTCTTCTCGTTCCATTTGAGCGACAAATGGTAACTGCCAACGTGATTACCCGCTACATTCAACTGGTCGTAAACAGAGTAAGCATTGCTGCCTGATGCAAAGAAAAAGGCATCAACAAAACCCTTGAAACCAGCAGGAGGATTATACGTTTGGCCCGGATTGTCCATAAAGTTGTAGATTGTTCCGCCAAACTGCGACGAAAATTGCGCACCACCCTCGTATGTCAAAGGAAATTTATCCTCATTACCCACTCGCCAAAAAAGAGATTTCGAGTGATATAGAATATTTTTCCCATAACGCGTCCCATCAGCAGCCCAAGACTGTTGCCAGCTACCATCACCGAACCATCCATAGGCCACATGACCGCGCAGACCAAACCAACCGTTCGTACCAAAAAAATCTTTGTACTCCGGAACCTCCAGACGCACCTGAGGAATAGGAGCAGCATTGCCAGACTCCACCAACGCACCTGTAGAAAGGTTAAAGTTTTTCAATTCACCGATGCGCTCTTTTTTACCAACACTCAGGCGCAGCCATCGCCACGAAACATCAGCATAGGCTTGATGAATATAGAGATCTGATGTCATATTTTTTCCACCTACAACATCAGCGCCATAGTTTACACCCCAGTCGTCATTCAGCGCCGCAGCACCCGAAAGGCCTCCACGCATATACGCCCATTCATTAGTGAGGGAGGATACACCATGACGATTGGTTGTGAACCAAAAAGGAGAAAAGTTGCCATCAGAAACTACCCCAAAAGTAGCAACATTATATTCAAGTGTTTTCTGGGGGAAAGATATACCCGGCATTAAAAAAGCCAGCAACAAAACATATATAATTCGTTTCATAGACAAATGAGAATCGCGCATGCGACAAAAAGTTGTCGCACACTCTTTTGTCTGCAAAATTAATTCATAATTCTTGTATTGACAACATTTACCCTATAACAATCAGGGTTGCCAGTTTGTTCGCGCCAACTTTACCTATTTAGATTATTTAACATTTTACAAACAACAACACCTAATGAGAAGTAATAAATCCGCAAACAGCCCTGCTGCATACATGTATATTTTTGCCAACAAAAAAGAGATTATGAAAAACCACATTCTATTCAGTAACAAAAACTGGAAACAGGAGTTGCGCAAGAACATCGAAACAGAGAGAAACCGCGCCATGTCGGTCGAAAGAGAGATACAGAAGGAGATCACCTTCCTTCAGGATGAGATTGCCGACGCCTTCACAGAAATCAGCGATGAACAAAAAAGAGTAAACGAGGAGATTCAACGCTCGACCGAATGCGACGAACAGCTACAGAAAAACATTGACACAGCTGAGGCAAAAATTTCAACAGAAACATCGAGGGCACAGAGCGCAGAAAACAAAATCCGAGCATGCATACCCGTCAGATTCGACGGTATACTGACCGCCTCTGTCACCCCGAGAGACGAGCTCCCCGAGAGTATAAACGCCATACTCTACTGCGCGCCACTCAACTGTTTCGTAGCACGCTCAGATTCAGGAGAATATTACAACTCCTGGGAGAATAAAGAGCTGTACATGAGCAACAATTCCATCCACAAAGGGAAGATATACATCTGCGGCAGCAAACTTTACGTATGGAACGAGAATAAACTTTCAGACATCACTGAAAGCCTGAAAACATTAATAGAAGAATTGAGCGCAAAAATTGCCATATTAGAGTCAAAAATCAAATAAAGCCAAGGGAGGTTGCGTGCAATCTCCCTTGGCTTTATTTGATAAATATCTTACACACTAAGGTATCCGCAAATCAATCATTGTTTGATTTTCTCAACATACGCTCGAAAGAATCAGGAACAGGTGTCTCGAAACGCATATACTTGCCTGTCACCGGATGGCGGAAAGCCAACAGATAGGCGTGAAGCCCCAAGCGCTGCAAACTCTCATCGCTGCTGCCATATTTAAAGTCACCTACTATAGGATGTCCCATATCGGACAGATGAACTCTAATCTGGTTCTTGCGACCTGTTTCAAGGTCAAGTTCCACAAGCGAATACCCATTTGCACTACGCAACACATTGTAGTGTGTCACAGCAAACTTACCGCCATTATTCACCGGACTTGAATGAGTGACAAAATGTTTATCCTCGGTCAGCCACGACTGAATTACACCTTTAGGTTTTTCCAGTTCGCCACTGACAAGAGCTACATATCTGCGGTCTGTCACAAGCTGTTGCCAACCCTCTATCAGCGAACGCTGTGTCATTACATCCTTAGCATAAACCATCAGTCCCGACGTATCTCTGTCGAGTCGATGTACAAGATGTGATGTACAACGTGAACCACCCTTTTCGAGATAACGGTTAAGCACATTCTGCACTGTCTGCTGACGCGTATTGTTGCTCATCGAAAGAAGTCCCGCACGTTTGTCGATAACCAACAGATAAGGATCTTCGTAGACAACACCAAGGTCGTTGCTCTTGAATGACATTTTCTGTTTCGAACGGTCGAGCTGTACCACCTGCCCGGGACGCAGTTTTGTAAGAGCATGAGTGGTTATAATATTATCCACCAACACCAAGCGATTGACTAGCAAAGCCTTGGCGCGATTACGGCTAAGACCGTTCATTGCTTTCATGATAAAAGCAAGCAATTCTATCTCTTCATGCACCTTAAAGGTCAGAAGACTGTTTTTCTCTCCCCTTTTCATCGTTATATACAGATTTTATTCTACCTCGTCCCTACGCACAAGAAGCACCACATTTTCAACATGATGTGTGTGGGGGAACATATCCACAGGATTCACAGCCATTACCTTGTAATCCTTGTCGAGCAGAGCAAGGTCGCGCGCCTGAGTCGCAGGGTTACAGCTTACATACACAATTCTTTTGGGCGCAGCAAAAAGCATGGCGTCGATAACATCTACGTGCATTCCCGCACGGGGTGGATCGGTAATCATCACATCAGGACGTCCATGCTCTTCGATAAATTCACGGGTCAGCACATCTTTCATATCGCCCGCATAGAAAAGCATATTGTCGTGTCCGTTAAGCGAAGCATTCACCTTGGCATCCTCGATCGCCTCGGGAACATACTCAATACCCACAACACGCTTGCAATGACGCGCCACAAAATTTGCAATAGTACCAGTACCGGTGTAGAGGTCGTAAACCACCTCATCGCCTTTGAGCGCAGCAAAGTCACGTGTCACCTTATATAAATTGTATGCCTGACGGCTGTTAGTCTGATAGAAAGATTTGGGGCCCACCTTGAAACGCAATCCTTCCATCTCTTCGTAAATAAAGTCGGTGCCTTTAAACGTATGAACCTGAAGGTCGCCGAAAGTATCGTTGCATTTATTGTTCACAACGTAGAGCAACGAAGTAACCTCGGGGAAGGAGTCTGCACAATAGTTCAGAACCTTTGTCAACTGCTCCATGTCAGCATCATTTTCGATGCGTGCCTGTACAAGAAGCATCACTTCGCCGGTGGTCGATGTACGGATCATTATGTTACGCAGCACTCCGCTCTGCGAACGAAGGTTGTAAAAAGGTATCCCCTCGCGCACTGCAAAGTCACGCAATCCATTGCGTATCTTATTGTTAAGCGGCTCCATAAGCGCACACTCCTCAATATCGAGAACCTTATCGAAAGCATCGGGAATATGGAATCCCAACGCGCTCATATTGTCATATTTTACATCCTTTTCGACCTCTTCGCGAGTGAGCCAGCGTTTGTTGCTGAAGGTAAACTCCAGTTTATTTCTGTAGCACTGAGTCTTTTCGGAACCCAGAATGGGAGTAATATCGGGCAGCTCAACCTTGCCGATACGCTTCAATGCATCTACAACCTGCTGCTGTTTATACTTTAATTGATGTTCATACTCAAGACACTGCCATTTACAGCCGCCACAAACACCATAATGTTTGCAGAAAGGAACTGCACGTTCGGCAGAATATTCATGGAATTTAACAGCCTCAGCCTCGGCATAACTGTGTTTTTTGCGACGTATCTTCAGGTCGACAACATCACCGGGAACCACATAAGGCACAAACACCACAAGGTCGTTGACACGCGCCAAAGCCTTACCCTCGGCAGCAACGCCTGTTATTTTTATCTGTTCCAGTAAAGGGAACTCCTTTTTCTTTCTTGCCATTAAAAAAATAGTTTTTGAATCAACAAAAATACAGTTAATTCCCGAATTACAAGCAACAAACCACACACAACTTTACAAATTGTTATTTTTTCGCTCTGAAACTTTCATAATTCCGTATTTATTAGTAAATTTGCACATTATCCGTGCCTTGCACAAAAGCAAGACACAGATAAATTGTGACAAAAAACAATAAAATTTTATTTTTCAATAACATAACTATCAAACTTTAAGATTTATGACTGACAAAAGAGTCTATCTTTTCGGCAACGGCAAAGCCGAAGGTAAGGCAGATATGAAAAATCTGCTCGGTGGTAAAGGTGCCAATCTGGCTGAGATGAACCTGATTGGTGTTCCCGTTCCTCCCGGTTTCACTATTACCACAGAGACTTGCAACGATTACTATCGTATCGGCAAGGCAGAAGTAGTAGAGTTGTTGAAGGACGACGTACACGCAGCAGTTGCGCACGTCGAGGCCTTGATGAACTCAAAGTTCGGCGATGTAGAAAACCCCTTGTTGGTATCAGTACGCTCAGGTGCACGCGCTTCAATGCCCGGTATGATGGATACAATTCTGAACCTCGGACTGAATGACGAAGTTGTTGAAGCCATGATTGCCGGAAACAGCGATCCAAAAT
>JAEIGA010001792.1_pt1 | contig 34034 bp, 26 predicted proteins | sample 9270691 | NCBI WGS metagenome assembly JAEIGA01 (sample SAMN17057246, study PRJNA624740) | gut metagenome | biome: biome; isolation source: fecal sample | host: Bos grunniens | place: China: Xizang | collected 2019 | reverse complement strand
GCTGAAGGATTTACGTTTGTACTTGTAGATGCAGAAGGAAACGTAATAGGAACAGTAGAAAGCGGAGCAGATGGAAAGTTCGCATTTGCAACTCTTGTCTACACAGAAGAAGGAACCCACGTATACTTCATAAAAGAAGTAATCGGAGATGATGAAGACATCATTTACGATACGAGCGTATACATGGCAACTGTAACTGTTACCAAAGAAGGAGAAGAGCTCAAGGCTAGCTGTGTTCTTGCAAAAGACGAAGTAAACCATGAAGGAGCGATCGAGTTCTATAACGAAACCATCGTTGAGATTCCCGATAATCCTCCCCCTCTTGACGACATTCCTCAGACCGGTGATAACACCGTTGCAAACGTATTTATCATCGCAGGCATGGTCGTTGCTCTCGGCGTAATAATTAAATCCAAGCGTCGCAGATTTGAATAACTTATCTATTGTGATCGCTTGATTTAAATCAAAAAAATACTGCCTCCAATTGTGTTTCAATCACAATTGGAGGCAGTTTGATTTATAAAACCAACATATACGATAATTTAAATAAGATGCTTGATAAGTTGCTCGGGATGATCTGAATAATTCAAAGCAGTTTCTTTGGAAATGAGTCCGCTTTTGAACAGATTTAAAAGAGAATCGTCCATTCTGATCATTCCTTCGGATTTTCCTGCAATAATAGCATTTTCAATTTGATAGTTTTTGTTGTCGCGGATCATTCCTCTTATAGCATTATTTACGTGCATGATCTCAAACGCCGGAATGATATTTCCGGCTTTGTCGGGAACCATTTGTTGAGAAACAACTGTACGCAAAACGGTTGCCAATTGGAATCTTATCTGTGCTTGATGTGCCCCTGAGAAACTGTCTATAACGCGATCAATTGAATTGATTGCGCCTTTGGTATGCATTGTAGCTATTACTGTGTGACCTGTTTCTGCGGCGGTAATAGCTGTCTTGATGGTTTCTGCATCGCGCATTTCACCGAGAAGTATAACGTCAGGAGCTTGACGCAGACACGAGCGAAGAGCAGAAAGATAATCAGCGGTGTCGATAGCAATTTCACGTTGGCTGACAATGCTGCGTTGATTTTTGTGGAGATATTCAATAGGATCTTCGAGCGTAATTATATGACAATCTCGTGTTTTGTTGATCCTATCAATAATACACGCTTGAGTAGTAGATTTTCCGCTTCCTGCAGTACCGGTGAAAAGGATCATACCGTGAGTGATGTCTGCGAGATCCATCACTTGATCGGGAATATGAATATCCTTGTAATCCGGGATGTCAAAAGAAACGATACGTACAACTGCGGCAAGAGAATTTCTTTGCTTGTAGGTATTTACTCGAAATCTTGCAAGACCTGAAATTGCAAAGGAAAAATCGTCATCACCGGTTTCGAGGTAACGCGTGATAGGACGTTCTGCCAAAGTATAAATTTCACGAATGAGCGCTTCTGTATCGGGAGGAAGAAGCTTTTTCGTATCAACAGGACAGATGTGTCCTTCTGATTTTTCGCTTACCGGTCCGCCTGCTACTATAAAAATATCAGAAGCCTGATCATGTACTGCTTGTTCGAGATATTTACGAAGATCAGCCATTGGGAAGTTCCTTTCTGGGATTATTTATTTGATGAGACTGTTTGCCATGAGAGAACTGTCCATTCACCCTCGCTAAAGTGCAGCTTGACACTCAAAAACAGACTTGATGAAATTGGGCAAGAATAAGAATAAATATTGCTTTCCACAGTGACGTTTTCGGGGATATCGCCACTGCGTATCCGAGCGAAAATAATTTCAGCCTCTGAATCAGCTTGATAGTAAGCTGAAACTGCATTGGCAGATATGATTGAAAGATTTTGCTCGGCTTTGGCTGTGCTTAACGTCAGCAATGCAAAAACAGTCAGACAAAGTATTGCGAATATTACAAGAAGAGAAGTGCCTCCAATAAACGGAGGGGAAGATCGTTTATTCTTCATTGCTTGATCCCCCTGATTGCCATACTACGTCTAACTCGAAAATGGTTTTATTGTTTTGGATGATTGTTATTTGTGCACTCTCGGCAAAAGGATGTTGCGAAGTTTTTTTGGTTGCAACCAAGCTGAAATACGAGTCGGTTTCATTATCGACCGCTTCACCTTTGCTGTTGTAAAATACTGTAAGTGTGTTTTCTACAGTATTTCCCAAAAGCTCTTGGGCGCACTCTTGAAGATCTCCTTTGTTACTTTTTAAAAGCTCGGCGGCGTTTTGTGCCGCAATTACAGCTTGATCCAGGGAATCCCTATCCTTGGATATTTCATTGGCTAATGAAAAAACGCGAAGACAGATAGCACAAGCGATAGCGAATATCAAGATCATGCACAGTTGTTCAAGTATAGAAAGAAATGCTTTGTTTTTCATGATATTTTTTCTCCCGAACAACGAAGATTGATAACGATCGTCTGCACGCTATCATCCAAATGGGTAACGTTCACCGTGATATTTTTGCCATTGTCAATGAATTCCACGGACTTAACTTCAAGTATGCGCTCTCCGGCAGTAATATCAAGCGAATCTTCTTTGGCGGCAAATAATTCGTAAAGATATCCGTCGTGTGAGTATATGCAAGTGTAATACTCTGATCCGTTTATAATTTCGGTAAAGAAAAATGCGTTTCCTTTGCTTTGAGGTGTTTGAGTATTGAAATCTGAAACAAAGAAAGAGTCATGCTTGTCACTTTGGTGTATGCGCGTTGAGATATACTGCGAAACTGTTCTGTGGTTATATCCAACCAGATCTCTTTGTGTTTGCTTGCGATAAAGATCTGCTCCCATAATAAGCACAGACATCACACAAATTGAAAAGAAAGCAAAGAGAAAAAGCGGAGCAATAAAGCTTATATCAAATCTTTTAGTTTTCATTTTTTGTTGATAAGAACCGTGATTTCAGGCATCAAGTTGGAGGCGTAAAGTTCGTATTTTACAGTAAAGCGCTTGGTATCTATCTGAATCCCGTAATTTTCCACCAAATATTCTATCGACGGAGGATAAGATCCTTCAATAGCATAACAAGAAACAGAAGCGTTCAAAATTGCTTTTTCAAGCTGAGCTCTGTCTTCGTCGATCTTTTCAACGTTGATGTTGGAAATCGCGGATAAAAATAACGCGAGAATCAAAATTGCACTTAATCCAAATACGAAAAAAAACCGATTTTTAACCCAAAATTTTTTCATACAATTAACCGATTGCTTTCATGATGTTTATGAGCGGAAGCAATACTGAAAGTATAATAATTCCAACCATAACAGACGTTATTATTACCATTGTGGGCTCAATACGTGCCACGATTGAAGCAAGAGAATTTTCTGCTTCTTCGGACATACGCAAGGCGATTTGTTCTATAACGGCGTCAGCGTTTCCTGTGCGCATACCAACCGATAACATACGGCACGAAGAGGGCGAAAGAAGATCTGCTTTACGAAAAGCTGTTACAATGTCAGTGCCATCATTGATGAGCTGTTGACATTTTTTGCAGCGATGTGCGGCTGACGGGCAATCGCTGAACAGCTTTGCGGCAAGTTCAATTCCTTCCTCAATAGGCAAGCCGCTTGCCAAGGTAATGGAAAGCGCCTGAGCAACCAAAGCGTTGTTTGTTTTACGCATTGCGCCTTTATCTCCAAACAAGCGAGTGAAAAAACGCTTGGTGGCATTTGCCGCTTGGGGAATAAGATAAATTATCGCAGCCACTGCAACTATAGCGCCGATAAGTATACCCATAAAGGGAAGAGCTTTGTTAAGAACGTTTCCAAGCGATACCAATTGACCTGCAATTCCCGACAAGCTGCCGCCGAATGATGCATATACTTCGTCGAATACGGGAAGGACCTTGCTGATGAGTATTACAATGATTATCAACATAACCAAAAGTAAGATCGAAGGATAGGTCAGAGCGTTTTTAAGATTTTTGGATAAGCGATCTCTGTTTTCGTAATAACGAGCTAAAGAATTCAACGTTTTTTCGATACGACCGACGTGTTCTGAAACTCTGATCATTCCGATTATATGAGAAGAAAAACATCCGGCGGAGGACAGAGCGTCGGCAAAAGAACTGCCGTTTTCCATGAGCGATGACATATCACGGAATATTTGGGCATATTCAACGTCCTGTTCTTCTTCGGCAATAATAGCAAGGCTGTTATCAATGTTAACACCTGAATGTATGAGCAGGGCGAGTCGAGCGAAAAAATCTGCGTATGTAAGGTATGGTAATTCGATTTTTTTCATAAAATATTCTCCCGGAAACCGAATTTTAGAATATTTGAGAATCAATAAATATATTTCGACGTATAGGTGACCTTGTTGATAATATCACTTCCGGCTGAAGATGCGTACGTGGGATCCATCATTTGCCATTTGACTCCGTCGAAGAAAATAGCACCGTCGACCCAACCCTTTTCGGGTGTCCAAACACTGATCCAGGCGTGGTATTCGGTGTTGGCATATCCTACAACCAGCTTGCAAGCTATATTTTGGGAACGGAGCATTCCCGCCATAAGTGAAGCGTAATCAAAACAGATGCCCTTCTTGTCAGCAAGAACCTGATCAAGATCGGGAAGGTAACCGCTTTGTACAGTTGCTGCTTTGGCATAGTCATACGAAATATTAGTTATTACATAATTGTAAATGGCCTTGACTTTTTCAAGAGTATCGCTTTTTCCTGCTGCAAGTTCAGCGGCTTTATTCATTGTGTTCGTTGCGTTTTCGTAATTTACGTACTGATTGGGTCGCAAAAAAGGAGCAAACTCGTCGGAAAGCGTTGCTTTGAACTTGAGCGAAAGAACAGTAGAATAGCGATTGTCTGCAACGTTTTTGAATACTTTTATATTGTAATCACCGTTGCCGTCAGACAGAGGGAATACGGTCCATTCCTGCGGGTAAATATTGTAAGTATACGTTGTAGTTGGCCCTTGCACCTGAACTTTTAATTTTATATTTGTATCTACGGTATACTTTACCATTACATAACCGTCTTTGAAATTCGAATAGTCAATAATGGCAGAGGAGTTGGATTTGGTCAAAATTCCCGACGCTACGGGTCTGAGTAAGGTTATTTGTGCAGGACGAAGAATCCCTTCCATTTTGTCGGGTTCATCATCAAATTTGTTTGAGGTATCGGGCGATTCAGAGGGAGTTGAAGGCATTTGATACTGACAAGCGTCACATTTGGAATCTTGGTTTGCATCACTGTGAGTTTGATCATTGCCAACTTGCCCGCAAACGCATTCGTACCAGTGGCTGACCGAATCATATTTTATATCCGAGTCAAATTTGTGAACGTGTTCGAGCTTTGGGGCTACAACGTAACCGCACTCCGTGCAAATTTGAGGAGCTTGCTCAGTTGCAGCCGGTCCCTTGGTGTGCTGCGCCTTGTTTAAATGCTCGCCGCAAGCAGAGCACAAACGCCAGTGAGAATCAGCATTTGAATTCCAGGTATCGGTAGGAGTGTGACCCAAAGCAACGCCTTCTGTTGCGTTACATCCGGTTCTTTGACATGATTTGGGTGTTGTGCAGGTTGCCGGAGCAAAATCGTGACCCAAAGAAGGAGAAATAACCGAAGCAATATCAGAAATTTCGTTTTTCGCTGAAATGTCTTTGAAGTATTTGGAGCATCCTGAGCAAACGAAATACTCAATGTTCCCGTTTTGAGTGCACGTTGCGCTTTGTGCAATTATTTTTATAAGCGAGTGAACGTGATTGAGTTTTGGGGAAATGACGTAATTGCAATCGGTGCACACTTGAGGAGCGTGCTCGGTAGCTTCAGGGCCTTTGGTATGCGGTGTCAGGTCTAAACGCTCGCCGCAAGTGGTACACGAATGCCAATGCGAGTCGGCGTTTGAATTCCAAATTGCATTAGGCGTATGACCAAGGGCGGTACCTTGGGTAATGTTACATCCGGCCCTTCGGCAAGATTTGGGCGTTGTGCAGGTAGCAAAAGTAAAATCGTGTCCCAGCGGAGCGATGTTGACGGAATCATTTCCCGTTATTTCGCGAGTTGCTTCAGCGTCAAAAAAGCATTTGGCGCATTCTGTGCATACAAAGTGTTCAATGTTGCCCGATTGTACACAAGAGGGTTCTTTTGCAACAATTTTAACGAAGGAGTGGGTGTGGTTGAGCGCAGGCGTGATAACGTAACCGCAATCCTTGCATAATTGTGGGGCTTTTTCAGTTGCCGCAGGACCAAGAACGTGTGGAACTTGCTCAACGCGCTGGGCACATACAGAGCATTCACGCCAATGAAAATCCGCGTTGGAAACAAGGCCATCCTTGAAATGATGCCCCAGAGCAGAGCCTTCGGTTGCGTTACATGATGCTCTTTGACACTTTTTTGCGTCAAGGCACGTTGCGGCGGCAAAATCGTGCCCCAAAGGAGCGGTATTGATTGCATTATGGTCTGTTATTTCTTGGTTTGCCAAAGCGTCATAAAAAATTTTCGAGCACTCAACGCAAGCGAAATATTCAATATTTCCTTTTTCGGTGCAGGTCGAGCTTTGCGACGCTATTTTTTCAAGAGTGTGAATATGCTTGGTTGCAGGCGCAATCACGTAATTACATTCAATGCAAATTTGCGGAGAATTTTCTGTTGCCGCAGGACCTGGCACGTGCGGCTGTATTTCGCTGTGTTGATCACATCCAAACGAGCATTTGTGCGCGTGTCCGTCGGAAGTTGAATAATCCCACTCGTTAGTCCAAACGTGGTCCGAAAGATTCCCGTAAGCTGAATTACAGAATTGGCATACAGCTTGTTGCATACAGGTCGCTTTTCCGCCCGAGCATGAGATTTTGGTGTCGGTAAAGTTGCAGTTGTTTAGCGTACACTTGTGAAAGTGTTGGCCGTTTTCAAAGCTCCATTCGGTTGAAAGCAGGTGCGCACATGTGTTGGTTGAATTGTCGTTAGACGAGGTCGCGTCGGTAATATTTGCAGATGTTTCTTCACCGGTCTGATTTGAATTGGACGTGCCTATTTTATCTGTGTGTCTACCCAAAACCAAAGAGAGAGAAATTAACAAGTATATGATGCCAAGCGCCAGAATCGTTAAGGCTAAAATCTTGTTTTTCTTCATAAAGAGTCTCTTTTTCCTAAAATTACATATATAATTACATGAATTATACCACATTGGGATATTAAAGTCAACAGAAAAATGAATCCGGGACACATTTCGAATCGTTTTTTGCTAAAAGGCGGGATTTTTGTAACTGTTTGTGATGGTTTTTTTGAAAAAATATGGTTGAAAAAATACAAATAATGTGTTATAATGTTGTAAATAGCAAAAGTCTGTCATTTCGAACGATAGACTGCATGAGAAAGTTGCAATTTATATCTGATTGGGGCGGTGAAATTGTGAATAGTTTGAAGGTAAATATGTTTGGAGCATTTTCTATAAGTATGGGTGATGTGTCTGTTTGCGATACTGATAACAGATCCAAGAAGGTTTGGTCTTTGTTGGCTTATATTATTTATCATCGCAACGGCACGATCAAAGCAGGTGAGCTCCAATCTTTATTGTGGAGCGATAACGAAAGAGAAATGAATTCTCCCGGAGCGCTCAAAACGCTTCTTTACAGAGCACGTGCCGAATTGGATAAACTTTGGGACGGTGCCGGAAAGCAACTGATACTTTATCGTAATAACGGATACATGTGGAACGACAGTTTTGAGGTTGAAGCCGATTACGATGAGTATGGTAGGCTAGAGAAGGCAATAGCTCAAAATGATGAAAATTTTCTTGCCAATTCGCTTGCGCTGCTTGATCTTTATCAAGGAGAATTTTTGTCGCGGCTTAACTCGGAGCTTTGGGTAATTCCGATCTCTACATACTACCATAACAGTTATATGTCTCATCTTGTTGATGTTTTGCCGCTTCTTTTGGAAGAGAAACGTTATGGTGAGATTTTGAAATTCTGCAGTGTTGCCTCCTCGCTCGATCCCTTTGATGAAAATATTCATTGCTATTGGATGCGTGCATATATTGCCATGGGTGAGCACAAGAAGGCTGTCGATATATACCGCAAGCTCAGCGACAGGCTTTTATCTGAGCTTGGTGTTATTCCCTCGCAAGATACACGCGCGATATATCATGACGCAATAAAGAGCAGCAATGAATTTGCAATTTCAGTTGAAATGCTTCAGGAACAGCTTAAAGAAAGCAATGCGCTTTCGGGTGCACTTATTTGCGAATACGATTTCTTTAGAGTTCTTTGTCACTCAATGTCACGTTCGGTTTTGCGTAACGGTATAGCTATTCATCTTGCTCTGATAACGATGCGTGGAAAGAAAGTAAGCGAGCGCGATACCAAACGTTGGGAGAAGCTCCAGGCAGGACTTCAGGACGTTATTCGCTGCTCGCTCAGGCGAGGTGACTCGGCTGCCAGATGCAGCGCATCGCAGTTTGTAATTATGCTTCCTCGTGCCAATTATGAAAACAGTTGCATGGTATGTGAACGAGTTTTGAAAGCATATTATCAAAAGCATTCAAGACTTGATGCGGAACTTAGATTTGATGTATTTCCAATTCAAGTTGATGATAAGGAGAATTTGAGATGGATAGACGATTCGCTTCCGAATTAATCTCTCCACCCTACGGATTTTATTCGTACTCAACAGAGCCCGGTTTTAGATTGACAGAGGACTGCGGTGATCTTGCCAAGCTTTTGGGTGGGAGTGTTGATGAAATCAAAGGAAAAGAATTGGCGGATTTTCTTGCATCACCGGAAAAAGAAGATACCGTTACTGTGTTGCAAAGTCAATTGGAGCGTACCGGAGAAACTGAAAAGCTCATGACTTTTGTAAGGCAGGATGGAACCAGCGTTTACGTTTTGAACAGGGGCAAGATAGAGGAAGACCGATTTGGAAACGAATACGTTCGAAATATATTTGTTTGCGCTGAAAACACAGGGCACCTGGTTGAACATCTCAGGGACGTAGTGGAAGCTTATCAAACAAGACTTTCTCAAACCGAAACCAAAATCAATTTACTGCAAACGTGTGCGGAGCAGGATTCACTCACCAAAATATTCAATGCCGGAACAACCAGAAGACTTGCCGAAGAATATATCTATGCTCCTAAAAGTCGATGTGCCATGTTGATAATAGACGTTGACGATTTCAAGCGCGTTAATGATAGATACGGACACATGGTTGGTGACGATGTTATGATATGCGCTGCCAATGCAATAAAAAAACTGTTTCGTTCGAACGATATAGTTGGTCGTATTGGCGGAGATGAATTTTTAGTATTGATGAAAGACGTTTCTGATATAAACATCGTTTCTCTCCGATGCTCTCAGATCCTTGAGGCATTTAATGAAATGCAGTTTGATAGAATGAAAAATGAACGCATGAGTTGCTCTGTTGGAGCAGCGGTGTCAGGATCACACAAGCTGTGTTATGACGAAATGTTTCTGTGCGCCGATAAGGCTATGTATAGAGCCAAGAATTTGGGCGGAAACAAATATATCGTTAAAGAATGTAATTAACGCATATTAAATTCAAAACCCCGCACGAAGCAAACACAAAAGAAGGATTAAAGCTATGTTGCTCAATGAATCTTACAAGAGATTTCCATTATCGTTGAGTCAATTGAATATATTGAACCTCGAGCGTGTGCTTGCCGGAACCTCCGTTAACAACATAAGTACGACTGTTCGTATCGTTGGACGCTTGGATTTTCCTGTACTGCAACAGAGTATTAATCTCGTTATTGAGCGAGATCCTTCTTTGCGCACTCGTTTGGTAGAGGAAAATAATACGGTTTTGCAGTATCATGCACCGTTTGAAAAAGAAAATTTTCCTGTTTACGATTTTACCAATACCAGTAAAGAGGGAATGGAAAATTGGGAAAGTGCCGTTACTCGTGAGCTTATCCCGTTGTTTGAAGGCCCTCTTTATCGATTTGTGCTTTTCAGAGATTCCGAAAATAGCGGAGGCGTATTAGTAAAGCTTCATCATATCATTGCTGATGGCTGGTCTCAAATCATGCTTTGCAATAAGATAGGACGTACGTATCTTGACCTGCTTACAGGAAAAGAACCGGATCTTCCTATTGCGCCCGATTATGAGCTCCACGTTATTGAAGAGCAGGAATATCTTGCGTCAAAGGCATACGAAAAAGACAAAAAGTACTGGAAGGAAGTTGTCAGCCTTGCAGGTGATCCCGCAGTTCTGAAAACAGTTAACAGCTCTGCAATCAGTGCTGTTGGAAGACGCATTAGTTTTGAGTTGCCTGAAATACTTAACCACGCAATATATACTTATTGCCTTAAGAACAGAATAGCTCCGTTTGCTGTATTTTATATGGCTCTTGCTATTTATTTTAAGCGTAATGGCGGTGCTGATAAGTTTACAATAGGTGTGCCTATTTTTAACAGAACCAATTACGAATTCAAACAGAGCACGGGTATGTTTGTTACCACTCTGCCATTTTATAATGAAATCAACGATGAGTGGACGTTTGACCGCTTTAATGAGGAATTGGCTGATCGTTGGTTTGATATGTTGCGCCATCAAAGATTTCCTTTTTCGCAGATATGCGAGCTTGCAGGCAAAGAGGGAAGACTTTTTCAAATAGCACTTTCTTATCAGGATAGCAAAATATATGAAAGTTCTGATGCTTCGGTAATGTTCAGCGGACGCTGGCATTATTGCGGATATCAAGCAGAGCAGCTTACGATACACTTGACAAATTTGAAAAATCATCGCAAATATGCGGTTGATTACGATTATTTGGCACAGTTTTTTACCGAAGGCGAAATTGCAGAACTTCACAAAAATCTTTGCCATATTCTTTCAGAAGCATTGAGCGAGCCGGATCGCCCTATATACAGGCTCAACATTTTGTCTCTTGAGCAAAAGGAAGAATTGCTGTATAAATTCAACCAAACCGATAAAAAACTCGAGGAAAAATCGGTTTATAAGGCTTTGCTTGATAACAACGCACGTCATTTGAACCGCGTGGCTTTGATACATCGCGGAGAAAGAATGACTTACGGAACCCTTTTCCATCGCAGCACTCAAATTGCATCGGAGCTTCTTTCCAATAACGTGGAAGATCTTGTTGCGATCCTTTTGCCGCGCGGTTTTGATTTGTTCTGTGCAATGGTCGGAGCTGTGCAGATAAACAGTGCATATATGTTGCTCTCTGAAAGCTTGCCGACTGACAGAATAAAAAATATTCTTTTGCAGGGCGGAGTTTCTGCTATAGTTACCGATACCAAAGGAAAGGTTCGTCTTAGTGATTGCAATCTTCCGATACTTTGTATAGATGATATCGATGCTGCTATGCCACAGTTCTTTGTTGAGAACAATTCAAGACATAGCGAAGCTTTGCCGGGAGATCAGCTTGCCTACGTTGTTTATACTTCCGGTAGTACAGGTGAGCCCAAAGGTGTGGAAATCACCCAAAGAAATCTCTTGAATCTTGCTCAAGAAATGGAAACTGTATATGGACAAGGTGCGGTTCTTTCCGTTTCAAACGTTGGATTTGACGCGTTTATGCTTGAGAGTATAGTTGCGTTGCTTAACGGAAGAACAATAGTGCTTCCTTCGGACTCTGAGCTTGAGTCACCTGAAGCTTTGGCCACGCTGATGAATAGTTATGCGGTGGATTTCTTCTCCATGACACCTTCACGTCTTGCTGCTTTTATGCAAAGCAGCACATTTCGCAAGGTTATGTGGCGAATGGAAAGCATTGTATGCGGCGGAGAAAACTTTCCGCCGGAGTTACTGAAAAAGCTCAAGAATTGCACTAAAGCAAGAATATATAACCAATATGGTCCTTCTGAGACAGCTGTTGCTGTCAGCATGAAGGAAATATCGAGAACTGATAAAATAACCATAGGAACACCTATGGGTAACTGTAAGCTCTATATTCTTGACCAATGGATGAATCCGTTGCCCATTGGAGGAAACGGAAGACTTTTTGTCGGCGGGAAATGCGTTGGACGCGGATACAGAAATCGTCCCGACCTTACAGAAAAAGCATTTCGTGAGAATCCGTTTATAAATGACGACAGAATATATGATACCGGAGATATGGCATATTGGACTCCTAACGGAGAAGTTATGCTCACCGGACGCGCGGACCGCCAAATCAAGCTCAACGGTTTGCGCATTGAGCTCCAAGAAATATCTTCGTGTGTAGAAACTTATCCCGGTGTTTTGCGTGCCCATGCGTGTGTATGTAACATTGGAGAGAATAAAATTCTCGGGGCTTACTATTCTTCTGATACAGAGATCAGAGAAACCGATCTTTTATCACACGTTGCAACTTATCTTCCTAACTATATGATACCTACGTTTTTTATCAGGGTTGATAAGTTTGCGACTACTTTGAACGGCAAAATAGATGAAGCTTGCCTGCCCGTGCCTCAAATTGCACCGATAGATGCAAGCGTTCAGGTATCAAATACAGCGCAGCAGATCACCGAAGTATTTCGCGCAGTGCTTTCGCTTGATGAGTTGAATGCAGGAAGCGATTACTTCCTTTGCGGTGGAAATTCCTTGAATGCTCTTGAAGCAATCGTGAAAATCGAGGAGCGCCTTGGAGTAAAGATTCGCGTTTCCGATCTTTATGCTTGTCGTACTGCTGTTAAAATTGCTGAACTTATTGACGGGACCAATCACATAACGGTAAATAAAGCGGGGCAAACGTCACGCTTTGTTCCTGCGCTTGCAAAAGCGCCCAAGCGTTCAAAATATCCTTTGACAGCGATTCAAAAGGGAATATATGTGCAGTCACAGCTTGATCGCAATGGTTTGTCATATAATATGCCCGGAGCGTTTATGCTCGAAAAGGCGCCAAATCTTGAAAAGCTTACGTCTGCTTTCAAGCACTTGATCTCAAGCGATCCCATTTTCCGCACGTCATTTGTTCACGGAACAGATGGAATTAATGCAATTGTAAGCGAAAGCGTAGGATTTGAGATAGAAGTAATATCCGCTGCGGATTTTGAGAGCGCTTCAAATAGTTTTTTAAGACCGTTTGATCTTTCTAATGCTCCGCTTTTGCGTGCAGGAGTATGGAAATCCCCCGAAGAAAAATGGTATCTTTTTATAGACAGTCATCATATTATTGGCGACGGAATGAGTACCCCTATTGTACTTCAAAGACTTGATCTTGCATATAGAGGTGTAGCTCAACATGTCGATTGGGATTATTACGATTACGTACATTCCAAGGAACACACCGATACACACGAAAGCCAAGCTTCTTTGTCGTATTGGGTAGAACATCTTAAGGATCTGCCGGAGATGTTGGATCTTCCTACCGATTATCCGCGTCCCAAGCGATTTGATTACAAGGGTGCAGAAATTGAGCATTGCCTTAATGAAACAGATACCAAAAAAATAAAAGATTTTTGCAGCAAACACGGTTATTCGGAATACGTGGTTTTTCTTGCTGCGTATGGACTTCTTCTTTCAGCAATTTCGGGACATGATGATCTTATTATCGGTACACCCGTTGCAGGGCGTACTCGTTCTGAATATGCCAAGATATGCGGACCTTTTATAAACACGCTTCCTTTGCGATTTTTGGTCAACAATAAGCTTACTGTCAGTAACTGGTTGAACCTCGTTCAGCAAGAGGTTACCGGTATGCTTGATCATCAGCACACAGCGTTGGAAGACATTATCTCTGCATTAAGCTTGGATAGAGGCGAGCAGAATGCCCTTTACAGAGTAATGATGTCACAAAGTCCTGTCGATGAAGCAGGCTTTACGCTTGGCGGCGAAAAAATGTCGTTTCAGCCTATTCAAACTCAATGCGCTAAAATGGATATTGTGTTTGAGCTTGCTAATAAGGGAAACACATATGTCATAAGGCTCTCGTACGCAACGTCTCTTTTTAATGGTGAAACCATATCCTTCTATGGCAGATGTATAGAGAACATTGTTAAAGAGTTTGTAAAAAACAGCGACAAGGCAGTAGAGGGGATATCTTTGCTTTCACCCATAGACACCGAGCAGATGATATATTTGCCCAACTATAAGGTGACGCCGTTTGTAAACAGACCGCTGCATCAAATTATGAAAAGCAGATCCCTTGCCGCTGCTGACGATGTGGCTGTTATATATCATGGTGAGGAAATAACCTATGCGCGTCTTGAAAAGCGCGCGGCGGCAATTGCACAGTTTGTTGAAAACGCAGGAGTGTTGCCCGGTCAGTGCGTGGGTATTTGTCTTGATCGAACGCCGGATCTTATTGCAACAATGTACGGAGTGCTTAAATCAGGCTGTGCATATATGTTAATGCTTTCAAGCTTTCCTGTCGAAAGAATCAAGTATATGCTGGATATCTCCGATACCAAGCTTCTTATATGCGATAATATTCCGAGTGGATTGGTACAGTCAGGTGTATCTTGCCGTGTATGTGAAATCCCCGGAGGAGAGCTTGATGAATATGTTGACAGACCTGTGTCAGACAAGGGATTGTTCAACGTGCATTTTACCTCAGGATCAACCGGAAGACCCAAAGGGGTCATGATATCTCACCGCTCTATGTCGAACCTTTACGCTATGGTAAAGGAGCTTATCGAGCCTTATGACGGTAGATTCCTTTGCTCAACTCAAACTGTATTCGACTGTTTTGTAGTTGAAACTTTGGTCGCAATAGCAATCGGAAGAACCGTTGTTTTTGCAGACTCTGAAGAAATGATGCTCCCTTGGAAATTGGCTCAGCTGATGGAGAAATATGATACGGGTATTTTTGAAATGACTCCGTCAAGACTTGGGTTGTATTTTAAAAACGAAGAATTCTGTCGCGCGGCAAGCAAGATACGCTTGTTGATGGTTGGCGGCGAGGTTCTTAATAAGCCTTTGCTTGATAAATTTTATCAGCATAGCAACGGCACCCTTTTGAATATGTACGGACCTTCAGAAGCAACCGTATATACGACGATGGGCGTTATACCCAAGGATGGTTATATTACTATCGGTTCTCAGGTTATGAATACACGCGTTTACGTGGTGGATGAGAATCTTAAACCCGTTATTCCCACCGCTGTGGGTGAATTGTGTGTAGCGGGGGAGAGTCTTTCTATCGGATACGTGTCATCTGCTGAGCTTACCGAAAAATCATTTGTAGATGATATCTTTATGCCGGGATCTAAAATGTACAGAAGCGGAGATCTTGTGAGACTCAGAGCCGACGGTACGTTTGATTATATCGGGCGTAAGGATTCGCAGGTGAAGCTTAACGGTCAGCGTGTAGAATTATCAGAGATTACGTGTGCTATTGAAAACACCGGATTAGTCAAGCAGGCTGCGACTGTTGCAGTTCGTAATGCTGATGCCACTATGCAGCTTTATTCTTTTTATTCGTCCGAAACCAAAGACGAAATAAAAGAAGATATACATAAAAGTATATCAAAAATTTTGCCGGATTATATGATTCCGTCCGTGATCGTGCAGCTGGAAGAGCTGCCGGTTACCGCCACCAATAAGATCGATTTGAAAAAACTTCAGGAAATGGCGCAAAGCAATGATTTCCCAAAGATTTCGAAAAAATCGGAACATAAAAAAACTGAAGAATTGGTAGATGATTGTAAGGTTACAGTCATTGAACCGGACGTTGATTACGTGCTCTCAGTTTGGAATCGTGTTTTGAGTACGCCTATAAACGATCCTGATGTTGAATTCTTTAAAAACGGTGGATCGTCAATGGCTGCACTTAGTGTGCTTAGCTACTATTATAATGACGGATTTGAAATGGCTCTTTCCGAATTCTATGAAAACGTTACGGCAAGAACTCAGGCTAATTTGCTTGCCCAAAGAAAAAACGGGACTGTTTTGGAAAAATGCGACACTCAGACCGTTGAAGAGGAAAAACGAGCGGTGGAAGAAAACAATAAGTTTCCACTCGTGACCGGAGCAACGGGATTTTTCGGAATACATCTTGTTAAGGAGTTGATTGATTCCCAGAACGAAAAAGTGCTTTGCCTTATGCGAGATCAAAATAGCACAAAACTGATGGAAAGACTTGTGTGGTATTTTGGTCAGGAAGAAGCAGCGCGTATTTTTGACAGTATTATTATCGTAAACGGAGATATTGCCGACAAAAAGCTTGGAATGAGCGATGAGCAATATGAAAAGATTGCAGCGATTACCAAAGAGATCTATCATTCCGCTGCGGACGTTCGCCATTATGCTGAAGACGAAGATCTGTATATGAAAACTAACGTTGATGGCACTAAAAACATGTTGGAACTTGCTGACAAAGCCGGTGCAGCGTTCTATCATATGTCAACGTTGAGCGTTAGCGGCAATGGAATGAAAAACGGATATCAGGCGATAGATTTCACAGAAAATGACTATGATATTGGTCAAGTTTGGGAAAACAATATTTATGTGAAAAGCAAATTTTTGGCAGAAGGACTTGTTTTTAATGCTTTGAAGCAAGGCTTGGATGCGAAAATATTCCGGCTTGGAAGATTAATGGGAAGAATGAGCGATGGCAGATTCCAGATCAATTCTGACACAAATGCTTTTTATCTTCTCATGAAGGGTATTATGCAGGTCGGCGCAATACCGAATGAATTTGCCAATATCAAGACAGATGTTATGCCCGTTGATCTTGCGGTGAAGGAAGTGCTTGCCCTCAGATCGGGAGAAAGCACGGTATATCACATAATGAATTTTAATCCGCCAAGTTTTCTGGCTGTTTTAAAGGCTGCTATTGGCGACATGTTTGTTGCGGATAAAGAAACCTTTGACAAGATTTTCAGAGAAAAAATTCCGACTGTTGACCGTGAATTGGTAGCTGTGATTTTCAGCAAGCTCAGCGAAGAAACTTCACGTGCTCCAAGCGCGATCATATCCTCTGTGATTACCGAAAAGCATCTTGAAAAATCCGGATTTGATCTTCCTGAGATCCCTTTGGAAACCGTATTTAAAAACTTCTGTAAAGGAGAATAGCCGTGATATCTGATTGGGCGATTTTTATATTCTCAATATCGATAATTGTCATAATGGCGTTCTTCGTTTGGAGCATAAAGCAGCAGAAAAAAAGGCAGTTGTTGCACAAGCTTTTGCTTTTGCTTGCGCTTGCTTACATAAGCTGGATCATCCCTTTGATGATCATGCGCATTGTTCCGAACGATAACAAGGTTTGGATGTTTATTTTGGATTGTGCTACGCAACCGGGCGGATCGTTTTGTCCTCCGTTGTATCTGTGTATATCCTTCGTTTTCGTGACAGGCAATGAAAAGCTGGCACGTTGGCATAATCTGCTGTTCATCTTACCTGTCGTAACCACCATTATGGCATGGACAAACCCCTTGCACCATCTTTACTATTCGGAATTTTCGGTAGTAAGAAGCGAGGCCGTTTTTGGTCCGTATATATACGTTAGTGGTGTGTCTAATTATGTGTACCTTATCGCAGCAATAATTTATATGCTGCGATTCGGTATCAAAAACAAGGAAACGTTATATTGGAAACAGTGCGTGCTGTTTTGTATCAGCGGTCTGTGTCCTCTTTTGATGAGCTTTTACGCTACTTTCAGCGGCAAAAACGTATCGATAGCTGCAACTCCGATGAGCTTTATGATAACCTTGTTGCTTCTTGGTATAGCTATTTTTCAGTTGCACGTTTTGGATATTAAGCCGATCGCAACGCAGCATATTCTTAATGCTATTTCCGATAGTTACCTGGTTTTGAGTGATATGGGCTTGGTTGTTAAATACAACCGCAATTTCGAAGAGCTTTTTGCCAAAGAGTATGGCATTACCGAAAACAAAAAGCTTATTGATTGTGTAAGCCGTGAGGACATTATACAAAATTCTCCCGTATACAATATGATCTCAGCTCTTGAATCTTGTAAGCAGGGCGATTCGCTTATATCTTATGAACAATCGCTTTCATTTGAAACCGATGAAGGGCCTATAAAAAAATATTTTGTTGTTGACGTTTCACCGCTTGAGGTTAATGGTCAGATCTACGGCTTTGTAATGATGTTTAAGGACATCACACAGCTTCGTAACAGTATGAAGAGACTTCAGGACAGCCAGGAACGAATGATGGAACAAGAGCGATTTGCTTTTCTGGGACAAATGATTGGCGGTCTTGCGCATAACCTTAAAACACCCATCATGAGCATATCAGGATGTGTTTCGGCTGCGGAAGCTTTGGTTGAGGAATGCGAAGAAAGCCTTGACGATGTGGATGTATCAAAAGAGGACTATCTTGAGATATATGGCGAAATGCGCGATTGGCTCAACAAGGTCAAGGAGTCCACTTCTTATATGTCGGACATCATTACTGCTATAAAGGGACAAGCAGCAAATATCAGTACAGACGAAAATATTACGTTTACTATTGATGAAATGATAAAGCGAAGCATGTTGCTTATGAGGCATGAGCTTCTCAACAGCGGATGCAGATTGACGGTTAATTACGACCGCAATGTTGATATATCTCTTTCGGGAGATATCAACAACTTGGTCCAGGTTGTTGGTAATCTTCTCAGTAACGCTATATATGCGCAAAAACAAAAGGGCGGCGGAGAGATAGAGCTGGAAATTCTTTGTGACAAAGAAAATTTAAAAATTCTTGTTAAGGACAGAGGTTCGGGAATCAGTCCGAACGTTATTGACAAGTTGTTCAAATCAATGGTTACTAATAAGGGAACTATGGGAACAGGGCTTGGACTTTACATCTCAAATGCAGTCATCAGAGGTAAATTCAATGGTGAGATGTGGGGAGAAAATCGAGAAGGCGGAGGAAGCATTTTCGGTATTTCTATTCCAATCGAATTGGTTCATATTCGTAAAAACTAATAGCTAAAAGAGGACTAACATAATGAGAAAAAGCAAGACTAAATTGCCAACTCAAATATCAATTTTGACAGTGGATGACGACCCAATCATCACTTCAACAATAAAAAATTATTTTGAACGTTCCGGTTATAGCGTGGATATTGAAAATGATCCTATGTCTGCGATCGAGAGAGTGCGTAACGGAAATTACGATATAATGCTTCTTGACTTTTTGATGTCGCCTATTTGCGGTGATCAGGTTGTGTCAGAGATCAGAAAATTCAACAAAGACCTGTTTATAGTGCTTTTGACCGGACACAAGAGCATGGCCCCCCCTGTAAAAACAATCAGACAGTTAGATATTCAAGGATATTATGAGAAGGATGACAGATTCGATCAGCTGGAGTTGTGGGTGGAGTCTTGCGTAAAATCAATTAAGCAACTCCGTACTATACGTACATATCAGGAAGATATTTCCCAAGCATATATACAGACAATAGATACGCTAAGATATGTGGTTGAAACGCGTGACAGCGAAACTCGCGGACATTCTGAGAGAGTTTCCCGCCTTGCTGCCGCAATTGCAGTTGAAATGGGACTTAAATCTGAAGACGTTGAAATGATTAGAACCGCAGGTCTTTTCCATGATATTGGAAAAGTAGGAGTTCCCGACGCCATTCTTCTGAAAAACGGTCCGCTCACATCAGATGAGTATGCGCAGATCAAACAGCACCCCGCTGCAGGCGAGAAGGTGCTGAGTACGTATTCGCCTTTTTCCGAAATGCTGCCTATTATCAGAGGTCACCATGAAAGAATTGACGGAAGCGGATATCCCGACGGTCTTTCTGGCGAAGAAATCTGTATAGGTGCTAAAATAATAGCAGTTGCCGATTCATTTGACGCAATGGTTTCAAATCGTACATACCGCAAGGGTCTGGGCTTGGAAAAGGCTTCTGCAGAGCTGCTCAGATGCAGAGGAACACAGTTTGATTCCAAGGCTGTTGATGCTTTCTTTAGCTTGGTCGAACATCTTGGTAAAGAAGAGTTTGCTAAGATTTATTGCGATCACGTTTTGGAAACCGGAGGATTTAGCGAATGAAAAAATATCCTCTTAATAAAGTTGAGTATTATTCTTCCTTTAAGGACATGATTGAAAAGCTTCCTGAGGGCAGAGAAGACGAGCCTGCGATTTCATGGTTTAACCGAAAGGGAGAAAAGAACGGCGTTTCTCTTGCGCAGCTCAGAGAAGACGTTCGCAACCTGCAGGCATTTTTCATTCACAATGGGCTTGCCGGCAAACAAATAGCTATTTTGGGCGAAAACTGTTATGAGTGGCTTTTAGTGTATTTTGCGGCTGCTTATTGTGGAGCTATCGCTGTTTGCGTTGATATTGAGCAATCTGATGAAACCATTTCTCAAATGTTGAATATGGTTGATATCAGCGCAATGTTTTATGCATCGGCATTTGAACATTTCAGACATTCGGTGTCAGAGGCTGATGTAAAAAAGTATCTTCTTGCGGAAAGAGGAGAAGATAAAAATGTATGTTCTCTTATCGAAGAAGGAAAGAAGCTCAGAGAAAATTCAACAAGCGTGATTGAGGCGCCGGTGTTGCCTGATATGGTAGCATCCATTGTGTTCACCTCGGGAACCACCAGCTCATCTAAGCCTGTAATGCTTTCTCAGGAGGCAATACTCACAAATGCATCGGATGCACTTGCAAACGTTGCTATCGGAAAGACTGCATTTACCTCACTTCCATTTTATCACACGTATGGATTAACATGCTCTGTGCTTTCTATGCTTATAGGAAAGGCGCATCTGTTTATAAACGGAAATCTTAAAACAGTAATGCGAGATATTCATCTTGCAAAGCCGCATACAATGCTTACCGTTCCTTTGATGCTTGAAACGATCAACAGTAAAATATGGCTTTCGGCAGAAGAGCTTGGAAAGGCAAAAGACCTTAGAAAATTGCTCGCAATCAAAAAAATAATGTTTGCACTGGGCATTAAGACCCCGGGAAGAACGCTTACAGCGTTGCGAGAAAAGACATTTGGAAAGATAAGATTGATTATTTGCGGCGGAGCACACATGAATAGTGAGATCATGAAGACCTTTTATTACATGGGTGTTACTGTCCTTCAAGGATATGGAATTACTGAGTGCGCTCCATTGGTTAGTGTCAATAGAAACAACGCAAACAAATTTGATTCTGTTGGATTTGTAACCGCCAATTGTGAGGTCATGATCGACGACGGAGAAATCCTTGTCAGAGGAAAGAATGTAATGAAAGGGTATTATAAACTTCCCGATCTTACAGAAGAAGTAATGCGCGCAGAGTGGTTCGCAACCGGTGATTTGGGCTATCTTGACAAAGACGGTTTTTTGTTCATAACCGGACGTAAAAAGAATTTGATCGTATTCAAAAACGGAAAGAAGCTTTCTCCGGAAAAGCTTGAAGAAAAGATTAAAACCATTCCTCTTGTGCAAGACGTTGTTGTTTATGGTGCTGCGCGCGGAATATCAACAGACGATGTTCAGATTGCGGCAAGTATATATCCCAATAAAGAAAAATGCGCGGATATGACTCAGTATGAAATACTGGAAGCCCTTCAAAATGCGATAAATATAATAAACAGAGATCTTCCGTTGTATCAGCAGATACAGATGGTGAATATCAGAGAACACGAGTTTTCAAAGACGGCACTTCAGAAGATCAAGCGCCACATGGCATAAAGAATAGGAGCAAATATAAATGGAAGAACGCCTTTTTAATTTTATACAAGATGCAGTATATAAAGTTACGGGCAAAAAAGGGCTGTTTTACGATACTGATTTTGTTAAAGATCTGCGACTTTCATCCTTTGACGTAATGAATATAGTTTGCATTTTTGAGGATCATTTTGATGTTGATATTCCAAGCCGTGACGTGTGGAAGCTTCATCAGGTAAAGGACGTTATAGATTATATGATCCGCAAGGGAATTACTGACGTATGATAAACGATGTAAGAGACGTATATGTGTATGTCTTTGAATCGCTTGATAAATATTCAAGTAACGATTATGTAAAAATGGCAACTGTTGAATATTTGAAAAGTGTAAAAGATGAGATGCTAAAAAAAGAAACAGTTTTTTCAGAAGAATTGTTTTGCATTAAACGTATGTCCAAAGGAAAACCGTATTTTCCAAATTGTAAAGATATCGGTTTTTCGGTGAGTCATAGCGGGAAATACATTGTATGTGCTCTTACAAACGGAAATGTTGGAATCGATATTGAGCAAAAAAACAGATTTGCAGATGAAAGCGAGGAGCAGTTTTCTCAAAGACTTTGCAAGATAGCTCAACGCTTTTTTCATCCCCAAGAAGCTGATTTTGTAAAAAGCGATCCCAACGTAAGGTTTTATGAGGTTTTTACAGCAAAAGAGAGTTATGTTAAATTAACCGGGACCGGTTTTGACGAAACTCTTGCCGAAAACAGCGTTTTGCCTGTAGATGCCCTTATACCGTCTGGCACCGAAAACTTGGACTTTGTTGGCTGGTCATCGGGAGCTGTGAATTTTTATCAGACCAAGGTCGATAATGACACTGTTCTTTGTATATGTACAGAGCAAAATTGTCGCCCTCACTTGTTTTTCATAACCGATCTTTGAGTGCATTGAATTACAACATATTACTATATATTGTTGTGATGGGTGTGAAAGACATACTATATGGGTTATTAAAAAAATTCGAAAAAAATCAATTTATAACCGATTTTGTGACTTCTATGTTGTATAATGAGCGCAAGTCTAAGAGAAGGATAAAGTGACGTATATGAATATGCAAACATGTGAAAATATGTTTAGAGCAACTTTGGTTTGTATAGATAGTTATGATCATAAGGTGCTGAGTGGACGAATTATTAGCCCATATTATCAAGATTGTGTATCCTTTAATAGCACCATTGAGTTTTTGTTGAATATGGAAACGATCATTGAAAAAATGAACTGGCCACAGTCATTTTCCAGCATAAGATCGTTTAAGAATACTGAAGACAAAAGTTTGCCGATATCTTCCGAGCATATTAAGGGAGGGGCATTGGCTACTTTCTATCTTCGTGTGCTTTTCAGACAAAATTCAAGTTGGCAAGGATCTGTCTTTTGGCAGGAGAAGAGTAAGGGCGAGAGTTTTAGAAGCGTTCTCGAGTTGCTCACCTTGATGGATAGCGCTCTTTCTTGAGAGATTATTTGATTTAGTATTGCGCTTCGCTGCAAGAGATAATTTTCGTTTCACCTTGCTGAAAAACATTGCGAGGCAATGAGTGATAATCCGCAAAGGCCTTGACAAACTCTTCTTTCAGAGTTAACATACAGACGGAAAAACTCCCCCGAGATGAAATTCATCGTTTCGGGGGAGTGTTTTTTTGGCCACATTTTATCCCACTTGGACGCAGGTCATACACGGAAACAGTGGGCACGAGAGGTCAGGAGAGGGTGCGAAAACAATTAGAGCGCATTAGAAATGGGCGAAAGCAGCAGAAACAAGGCTTGGGGAAGGAGAACATCACCGTCTTGGACCGGGTTTCCTCCGACTCGGGGGTGCAGGAGGAGGTCAGCACCATGGCCGCGGCAATTCCCGCAACTACCACCTGCTTGCCTGCCATGCGGCGTTTTTCCAGCTCTGCCTCCGGGTAACGTACCTCTGCTTCGCACTTGGGGCAGGTGCCTTGGTGCTTGCACTCCGCAGTGACGTAGGTGATGTCGTTGTCCTTTGCGATCTGCTTACGGATCTCTTTTAAGATCTTACACTTCTTCTTCCCGTGCATGAAGATGCCTCTTTTTTGTTTCTTTACTCCTTACAATCGAGAAGAAAAAAATTAAAGATTTTACAGATGGGCAGAGGAGCTTCCCATGTTTTCCAGGGTTTCTTCCAGCCGTTCCGGGGGAATCCAGGTGAGGGTGTCGATCACAAACTGCATGGAGGAGCCATTGCCCTCCACCAGGGTGACCGTTTCCTCGTCCTCGGAGAAGCAAGCTCCTGCAAAATTCCCGGAAGGCCGCTCCAAAACCGCAAAGGCCTTGCGGATGACGCTGTACAACAGCATCACGGAGCCTCTACCCGCGCAGAATGCTTCGAAGCAGAGATACCCTTCCTTCCCGCTGGGATACAGGTTGGGGCCCACGATCCCCTCTTGGAGGGAGAACACCACCCGGGGAGACTCTTTGTTTTCCAAAACGGAAAGGAAGCCTCTGTAATTCCCCATGGTGACCTCTACCACGGAGGTCACGCAGAACAGCAGATCCGCTTTCTCAAAAGACAAAAACGCGTCGTAGATATAGGGGATCTCCCACCGATTTTCCCAATGGGGCAGGGTGGAAAAGTCGAATTCCCAATCCGTGGTGCGTTGTTCTTTGGGCATGGGGAAAACGGTTTCCTTCGCAGGGGGCTCCTCCAGACGGAAATCGTTCTCGGAGGAAAGCTCCTCGGGAGGAAGCTGCTGCAGCTTGGCGTTGGCGCGGACGGCGGAGATGAGATAATACAGCAGCATGGCGTGCATGATCAGATCCAAAATGCCGGAGAAATCCTGCGCCCAAATATAGAGAGCCAGCATACACACCGTATCGATGGCAAACAGCACCAAAGCGGCGGTCATCCAGCCGGGGTTCTTCTTGGAGAACAGCCAGCAGAGGAAGTACACCGCCAAAATAGCAAGGGCAAATAGCAGGCAGGGGATGAACAGCGTTCCCGTCTCCTCCACCATGCCGAACAGCACGGCGTAATAAGGCACCGTGACGGAAAACAGAAACATTCCCGTGAATTTTAACAGGAGCATGAGAATGTTCACCGCGGTCAAGCACACCGCCAGCATCAAGTTGCCGCGGGCTTGGATATATCGCATTTTCAAGTAGTTGCGCAGGGCAACGCTTTGTTGCTTTTCGAACTTCATGCAGGGAACCTCCTTTATTTTTCAAAAATGGGATGCTCTCCCAAGCGGTGAGCGGTTTCCAGCTCCTCCTCGGTTCTCACCGTCCAGACAAAGCGGGGGGCTTTGTAGAGCTTGGTTGCCACCAGCACGGGGAAGGCCTTCCGATCCTTTATATTATAGGCGATGAAATCAGGCCTTGCCAAGAAGTTAAACGCCATGGCGGAAAGGATCAGATTCAAGGGAGAATACTTCTTTTTATCCCTGCACACGTTGGTATAAAGCTGTCCGCAGTAAACGTGGGGCAGGTATTTCTTGATGTTTTTTACCAGCAGGGGATTGAAGGACTCCACGCAGTAGGGGCCTTGATACTCCTGCAACAGCTCCGCCACCTTGGGGCAGAGGGCGGAATTCAAGTCTTCGCCTTTCAATTCCACCAACAGAGGCACTTTGCCGTCCACCAACTCCAGCACCTCGCGGAAGGTGGGGATGGTCTGCTCCGTGCCTGCTAAGGAGAGGGCTTGCAGCTCGGCCGCGGTGAGGTTTTTCAGTTTTTCCTCCTTCCCCGTCATGCGGATCAGGGTGTAGTCATGGAACACCATCACCACGCCGTCGGCGGAAAGCTGAACGTCCAGCTCGATGCCGAAGCCCTTTTTCACCGCCTCCTCAAAGGCAAGGAGGGAATTTTCCGGCACACCGTTGCCGTGGAGTCCTCTGTGGGCGTAGTCACAGAGCAAGCGGCTGTCCTTTGGCTTTCTGCCCCGGGGACGGAGGAATACCAAAAGGTACAGCAGGGTCAAAAGCCCGATCAGGCCTAAAAGACTATACAAAACTACCATAACTCAGTCGTCTCCGCCGCCAAGCTGTTCCAGAGCGGACTTCTTCTCGGTGGGGCGGGAGTCGCCGTGCTTCACCAACAGCATGGTGACAAAGGAGAACATCACGAAGGCCGCGCCGAAGGGGAAGAAGGTATAGCGCATTCCGCAGAGATCGTACAGCACGCCGGAAAGAATGGGGGCTACGATCTGTGCGGACATGGAAGCGGTGTAGTAATAGCCGGTGTATTTGCCCACGTCACCCTTGCCTGCCAGCTCCACCACCATGGGGAAGGAGTTGACGTTGATGGAGGCCCAGCCGATACCTGCCAGGGCGAAAATGGGGTACATGATCGCCGCGGGGGTTTCGGGAGAAACCAGCGTACCTCCTGCGAAGGCCGCCGCCAGCATGAGGATGCCTGCCAGAATGGTCTTTTTTCTTCCCAATTTGGAGGAGATGATACCCACGGGGATATAGGAAACGATGGCCGCCGCTTGGGCCACGATGAGGGTGAAGTTGTAGTCAAAGCCCAATTCGTTGGACGCATAGACAGAGTATTTGCTGGTGATGGAGTTGTAGCCGATGAACCACAAGGCTACAGAGGCCAGGAGCAACAGCAGGGAGGTCAGCTCACCCTTGGTCAGCTTGTGCTTCTCTGCGGGGACGTCGGGGGAGACAGGCTCCTCCAGACCGTATTTGGCAGTGTCCTCTTCCATTTCTGCCGCCCACTTCTTTTCCTTGACGGTGAGAAGGAACAGCACGAAGCCCAACAGCATGATGGCGCAAACTGCCAGCACGTAGCCGGTGTAGGACATATATTTATTCTTGGAGGTGGAGAACACCATGCCCAAAACCAAAACCAGAATACCGCCTGCGGTACCCGTCAGGTTGATCACGGCGTTGGCCTTGGAGCGCAGAGGCTTCACGGTGACGTCGGGCATCAGGGCAACGGCGGGGGAGCGGAAGGTGGCCATGGAGATCAGCACCACCAAAAGGGTGGCGATAAAGCCCACCAAGGGCCAGATGTTGGAGAGGGTCAGTTCCCAAGTCAGCTTCTGCAGGGTTTCTGCCGTCTGCCCACTGGGGAGGTTGCCGAAGAGAACCTTTGTCAGCTGGTAGTTATCAATGAAGGTAAGGCATACAAAGGAGATCACTGCGGCAATGGTACCGAAGAAAATATAGGGGGTACGCTTGCCGAAGCGGGATCTTGTTTTGTCGGAAAGTGCGCCGAAGATGGGGAGCATAAACACCGCCAGCACGTTGTCCAAGGACATGACTGCGCCGGAGGCGGTTTGGGGCATACCGAAATGGTTGGTCAAGATCAGCGGAACGATGGCATCGTAGGCCTGCCAGAAGGCAGAGATGAGGAAGAACGCCATGCCCACCAGCACCACGCGTTTGTAGTTGAGTTTCATGGGAAGTTGACTCCTTTACCCTTATTTTGCCCATAGTATACCATAGATCCTTCCGTTTTGCAAGAGAAAAATCCTGTTGGGTATAAGAGTGGTGGAGTTGATTGGCTGTTCCCCGCACCGAGAAGGGCGCAGAGTTGTTCCAAAACCCCACGGCGTCCCGCCCACCCGCTTCGCCCCCTCACGCAAAAAAGCCCTGCAGAGGGTGTTTCCTTTGCAGAGCTTCTTTTGTATACGTTAATCTTCTTCTTTTTGTTCCATTTCCTTTTGGATCTCGGGATCATAGGAGAGCATGGATGCTACTTCCTCGCCCTTGATCTTGCGGGCAATGTAGTTCTTTGTGATCTTCATGACCAAGGGGAACAGCGCCACCACGCCGATGAGGTTGGGGACCATCATAAAGCCGTTGAAGGTGTCGGAGATATCCCACGCCAAGGAGGAGGTCATAATAGCACCGGAAACGATCATCAAAACGAAGATCACCTTGTAGACCTTCACGCCCTTGGTGCCGAAGAGGTATTCCACAGCCTTGGAGCCGTATTGAGACCAGCCCAGCACGGTGGTGAAGGCGAACAGCAGCATGGCGATGGCCACAAACCACTCGCCTGCCACGCCGAAGTTATCGCCGAAGACGCGGGAAACCAGGGTGGAGTCGTCCAGATTTGCCACGACGGGGTTGCCGGTAGCCAGATCGATGTAGCCGGAGGAAAGAACCACGATAGCGGTCATGGTGCAGACGATCATGGTATCAAAGAATACCTCAAAGATACCCCACATACCCTGACGAACGGGCTCCTTTACGTCGGAGGAGCTGTGTACCATAACGGAGGAGCCGAGGCCTGCCTCGTTGGAGAACACGCCGCGCTTGAAGCCCTGGGTCATACCCAGGATCACAGTACCTGCCACACCGCCCACAGCGGCTCTTTCGGTAAAGGCAAAGCGGAAGATGGAGGCGAACATCGCACCCACGTTCTCAATGTTCATAAACATAATGGCAAGGGAACCGATGACGTAGGTGATTGCCATAAAGGGTACCACTCTCTCTGCGAAAGCGGCGATTCTCTGCAAACCGCCCAGAATGATCAGACCGCCCAAAAGCATCAGAGAGACACCGATGATCAAGCCCAGCACGGGAACACCGCCCACGGTGCCTAGGCCGGCATCGGAGAAGAAGGCGGATTCCAGGTTCAGGGTGATCTTGTTCACCTGACCCATGTTACCGATACCGAAGGAAGCCAGAATGGCAAAGCAAGCAAAGAGAATTGCCAGCACGGAGGCGATGGTCTTAAAGCCCTTCTTTTTGCCCAGACCGTCCTTCAGATAGTACATCGCACCGCCGGACCACTCGCCGTTTTTGTTGCGGCGGCGGAAGAAGATGCCCAAAACGTTCTCGGAATAGTTCGTCATCATGCCGAAGAAGGCGGCAACCCACATCCAGAACACCGCGCCGGGACCGCCGATGACGATGGCGGCGGCAACACCTGCGATGTTACCCGTGCCTACCGTAGCGGCAAGAGCGGTACAAAGAGCCTGGAACTGGGAAATTGCCTTTTTGTCACGTTTTTTGGAGGCGCCGTCCTTCTTGAACAGCGTACCAACGGTTTCTTTAAACCAGTGGCCGATATGGCTGATCTGGAAGACCTTGGTTACCAAGGTCATGAGAATGCCCGTACCAATGAGCAGGACCAACCCGGGAACGCCCCAGATAAAGCTGTTCAGCTCCCCGTTGATCTCGGTGATTGTTTGCAAAAATGCGTCCATGATAAGTTCCTTTCTTTAGTAGGGAAAATAAAAATGCGGTCTGCAAAGGGCAAACCGCAAAAATCCACACAAAAAGGCACACACTCCCCCGAAAAGGGAAGAAACAAACTTTGTCCTTTTGCCTGAGAGATTTGGCGGGCGTACCGCTTTGCACCTTCGGCACTCAATTCAATGAGCTTCTCCAAAGTGACGTCAGCTTACAGTCCTCATCTGCGATGTGCAGAACCTGAGAGTGTTACTCCTTCGGTAGCCGAAAAAACGGCTTTTCCTGCAAGCGTCACACGTCCTTCTATTTGATTTGCGTTATTGTACTACAATCTTTTCTTTTTTGCAAGGGGTTTTCGAAAAATAAAATATTTTTGTTGACAATCCCTTTTCCGTAGGGTATACTGTAAAAAAGATTTGGAGGTTTTACCATGAAAAAGAGATGGCTTGGCGTATTTTTGTCTGCAAGTTTGCTGTTGGGTGTATTGCCCATGGGGGCGGCTTCCGCAGAGACCACGTATTATACCGAGGAGGATCTTGGCAGAGTGCGTTGCACCATCCTGTCCGACCCGGAAATGACTTCCTACGTAAACCGCATGATGAAGTACCACATCCTTTCCGAAAAGGATAATTACCGCGTGGCGCGCAATCTGAAAAACGGGGACAGCGTGGTGTTCTTCTTTGACGGATGCAGTGATCTGGTGAACCATCCCACTTACAGCGATTACACCAAATACCGCCTCAGCGCCTACTGCGCCGTGGTGCAGGAGGTGGACGGCAAGCCCGTGGTGGTGTATGAATCCGAGAAATGCTCCACCATTCCCGACAACCCCCGCAACCCTGCCACCAACGAGGGGACGCCCGTTCCCACCGTGCGTGACGGCGTTTATAACATCATTTCCACCAACCACGGCGGAAGCTACGCCGCTTTGCGTATTCAGGACAACAGCGGAAGCGTTCCCGTAGTGCGTTGCACCGGAGAGAGAAGCTATGTCAGCACCTCCTCCGCCATCAACATTCACGCCCGCAGTCAGTTCAGCGCGGCGCCCACCGACGGGATCACCCCCACCTCTTACAGTTCTGCGGGTTGCTTCAACGTGGGCTTTGCCAGCGATGGCTATCAGGATTACAACGCCTTTATCAAGGCGGTTCTGAACGTGTCCAACGGCCGTCACACCAAGTGCAATACGGGGGTGGATCACGGCGTAGTGATCGTGGACAGAACCAACTACCGCACACAGCTGGAGGCCATTTACGGCGGTGACGGAGAGCATACTGCCGCAGAGGTGGTAAGCGCGCTGACGGAATACACCGATAAGCTGCCCGATGCGCCCTATTTCTACGGCGACGTCAACGGGGACGGCAAAACCGATCCCGTGGATTATTTGGTGCTGACCCGTCATACGGAGGGGGCAACAACCCTTGCCGACGACCAGATCGCCCGGGGCGACGTCAACGGGGACGGCAAAACAGACTCCGCCGACTGCGCGGCGCTGAAAGAGCATTTTCGCAAATAAAAAGAAAGACACTTGCGAGAGATCGTAAGTGTCTTTTTTGTGAAGTCAAGTCGGCGGACAGCCTTGCACCGTGCATAGCCGCATACCGCCGACGTGAAAACGGCTTTGTCGGTTTTGGAACTGCTGTGCGAAATCAAGCAAGGGATGTTCCCCGCACTGAGAATGGCGCAGAGATGTTTCAAAACCGCACGCAGACGGGGCGCCGGAGGACGTCGCCCCCTACGAACCCGCAGGGAGTAGGATCTAAAGCCATGCCCCTTTTCGCGCAACAAGAAGGGGGAAAATATTTTTCGCTCTGTCACGCTTTTCCGTACACTTCAAAAATGCCGAACCAACCCCGTTCCGTCCAGTCCTCCCCTGCGTACTTGTAAAGGTAAGCCAGGGCGTCTTCCTTGCGGTCAAACAAGCCGTGCTCGTTCAGCTTGGCGAAATCCTCGGCGAACAACGTCCCCTCCGGGTCGCAACCGTGCCAGCGGCAGATGAACATACAGTCGCAGATCATGGAGAAGCCGCCGTCGAAATCCGGCGGGTAGGAAATATCGTAGCCGAAAAAGGCGTACCCTTTGGGGATCTCCTCGTGGCTCCCCGTAAGCCGCACCCAGATCAGCTCAAAATCCTCCGAATGGTGGAGAAGATGCAGGTAGCTCATAGCAAACTTCTCGTCCCGCACAGGTCTGTCGGGCATCAGGTACTCATGGACGTAGGCGTTGCCGATCTGCTTCTGCTCCTTTTTCGGGAAAAACTTCCATCGCTCTTGCTCCCCGCGGCGGTCCGTGCCGCGGTATTCCTTTTCGGGGGTGTCGTAAAAGGGCAAACCGTAAATATGGGCGGGATCCTTGCGGAATCGGGGAAGCTCCTCTCGGTACAGCGGGAGGTATTTCATCACCTTCGCGAACTGCGCGGAGAAAACGGCGGGGATGATCGTGACCTTCCCTTTTTCCCACGTCTCGTAGAAGACGGTCTTCCCCTGCAACGCATCGCGGACGCCCTTTGCCGCCGTGAGGTATTTTTCCGCCGGTTCTTCCGTAGAAAACATCCGTGAGAACACCCCTGCCATTACAGCGGAGATCTCCTCTGCGGAAAGCTCCGGGGTGACCCGCTCTTCGATCTCCCGGATCTCCGGCTCGTATTCGTCTTCGGGTGCCCCGCCTGCAAGCAGCCCCATAGGGTCAAGATCGCAGATGACGGTGGAAATCAGGTTCAAAATCTCCATGGGTGTTCCTCCTTGTTAAAAAGCGTGGTTAGAAACGGGTTTTGTATTCTGGGTAGCTTTTGATCTCCCGCAGGGCGATCTCTTTGGTTTCGTAAAGCCCGGAGCCTTCGGCTACGGTCTGCCACCAAGCGGGATATTTGTCCGGAAAATAGTTCAATTCGTCTTCATCGAAAAAGAAGATTGCTTGGATCACGGCGATAAAAAAACCGTGCTCGCTTTCTACAATTACCACGCGGGTTTGACCGTCTTCGGAATATTCCACCTCCGCCACGGCCCCGCAAAAATTCAGCTGTTTGTCCCGCAGATATGCCGCGGCTTCTTCATCGGTGGGGAGGGTGGGAAGGGGTTCTTTTTGGGGATGGTTAAGGTAAAGTTTCATGGCAGAGCCTCCTTTTTCATTATTGTATCATACAGCTCGGGGCGTTTGATGGATCAAGTAAGCTTTTCTGCCAGATACATAAACTGTACGCCCATGAGGATCTCGCCCACCGTCCAGCCGCTTTCGATACAGCAGGGGGCCCAGCCCACGTCATGGGGAACGCCGTAGGCCTCCATACGGTTCATGTCCATCGCCCGTGTCCAAGCGCCGTTCAGCTTGGGGTCGTGGCTGTGGATCTGGCAATGGCTCAGGAAGGTGCAGATCTCCTGCCATTTTTGGCGGAATTTTTCTTCTCCCGTCGCCAGATATGCGTAAGCAAATCCCAAGGGCAGCCAGTTGTTGGAATACAGCAGGTCTGCAACGGGGTCGCCGTTGTTGGCCAGCAAGGCGCATTCTCCTTGGTTGTTGCGGGCGCAGGCGGCCTTGTAGCCGGTATCCCACTCCGCGTAGCCGCCGGAGGGGTGCTGTACCTTCTCCAGATCGGTGGTCACCTGCAGCAGCCAGCGGTGATGCTCTTCCTTGCGGGTGTATTCATACAGCACCGCCAAGGGGAACACCAAGCGGCAAAGCTCCTCGGTTTCGCTGGTTTCTCTTTGGGTGTCGGGGTACAGCGCCATAATGGAGCTCAATCCCTTTTCCGCCACCTCTGCAAACTCCGCGGGAGCCCCCGCCCGTGCGGCAAGGAGCAACGCGGCGTGATACCATGCGTTGTAATGGGCGCAGGGAATGCCCGTTTTGCCTACCTTCAGTGCCTTCATGCTTTCCTCGGTGAGCTGGGGGCAATCGGTTCTTGCGGCGCGCAAGCCGTCCTCCCCGGTGGTTTCCGTAAGATAGGTCAAGGCCTCCACCGCGTTTCTGAAATATTCACTGCCTTCCCCGAAGTTCTCCCACAAAAGGGCGGGAAGGATGGCGCGGGCAACGTCGTCCTGGTAGCAGACCATCCATGCGATCTCCGTCCAGCGGAGCATCCCCTTGTGGAGGCCTTGCTTGATCTGCATTTTGTCAAAGCAGAAGGAGAGGGTGTTGCGGAAGGTTTCCAGGCTATCCCTGTTTCCGGTGCATAAATAGTCCAGCAAAAATGCGCCGCCGATCTCGCCGGTGCAGTCGGCACGCACCGCTTCCGCCACAAGTTGCTCCCCGTCCTTGGCCATGATCTGATGGGAAAAGCCCTCCAGCACGCCGTTTTTGCCGTTTTCCAGCAGAATGTCGGCGTTTCGGATCCATTCCAGCCCGCGGCGCGCCATGTCTCTGGTGTCGGAGGCGGTTTTGATCTCCTTGCCGCAGTTGTGGCGGCAGACAGCCTCCGGGAAACAGGGGGTCACGGGGCATCCCGCCAGGAAGGACAGAAGGTAGGTAAGGATCTTCTCCCAGCTGTCTCTGGGGGCAAGGCGGGCGCGGTTAAAGTTGCACAGACGGATGGAGGAGATCAGGGTGTTGCCATCCAGCTTCCAAAGGGCAAGCTTTCCACTGCGGAAGGCGGCGTCCTCCATATCCAAACGGTCGTGGGCGCAGAGGTAATCGTGATAGGTCAAAATGGGCAGAATGGTGTCGGGAGCAAAATAATAGGGGATGATCTCGTTCCCGTGGCCGTCCAGCACGTCACCCTTCGTCATGCCCTCCACCTGCACGTATGCGTCGGAATAGATCATACGGTGATGTGTGGTTCCCGTGGGGGCGGCGGAATACACCGGGCCGATGGAATTGATGAATTCGCAGAAAACGGGCTTGCCTGCCTCCCGCATTTCCTCCGCGGCGGTGCGCAAGGGTGCGGGGAGGGTGTAGGGTCTGTCCAGATCTCCCGCCAGCACACACAGCGCGTCGTACTGCGAAAGCTCCTCACTTTGGATGTCTCGGGGCGTGCTCCAACGGGCGCCCTCGCAGGTGTTCAAAACAGTGGTGACCAAATCGTTCTTCGTGTGGGACAAAATCAGGATCTTGTTCATACTTTAAGCCTCCTTTTTGGGATGCATGGGATGATTCAGTATAGCATATTGCGAAGAGAAATGTCAAGGACATTGACAGGAAATGCACGCCGAGGGCGTGATGATAGACCAAGCCAACGGGCTCCTGCGGCTTGGATAAAAACAAAAACGACTCTTTCGAGTCGTTTTTGCTTTTTGGTGGGAGAAGGTGGATTCGAACCACCGAAGGCGATGCCAGCAGATTTACAGTCTGTCCCCTTTGGCCACTCGGGAATTCTCCCATATTCTGGAGCTGGTGAAGGGAGTCGAACCCCCAACCTGCTGATTACAAATCAG
>JAEIGA010001791.1_pt1 | contig 34038 bp, 34 predicted proteins | sample 9270691 | NCBI WGS metagenome assembly JAEIGA01 (sample SAMN17057246, study PRJNA624740) | gut metagenome | biome: biome; isolation source: fecal sample | host: Bos grunniens | place: China: Xizang | collected 2019 | reverse complement strand
CAGCTTCACGAAAAGCATCAACAGGGCATACTTCTACGCAAGATTTACATTTTACGCAAGCATCATTAACAACAGATACCATTATATTAAACTCCAATAGTTGTTTATTAAAAAATCAGACTACAATGTAACCAATTTGCAAAATAAATCAAGTATAATCTTGCAATGAGCAAAAAAAGTTACTAACTATGGATATAGTTATGCAATAAAAAACTTAAAGGAGTTGTACTTTATGTCCGATAAAATAGCTTTTCAGGCTGATGTCAGCAAAATGCTCGACATTGTGATAAATTCACTTTATTCCGAAAAACAAATATTTTTAAGAGAGTTAATATCCAATGCTTCGGATGCTTGCGATAAACTGAGATATTTGGCGTTGACCAATCCTGACATTGCTAAGGCTTCGGGCGAGTTTAAGATAATTTTGAAGCCTGATGAAAAAGAAAATACTCTAACCGTTTCGGACAATGGAATCGGAATGAACAAACAAGACTTGATTGATCATTTGGGTACAATTGCCAAGTCCGGTACTGCCGATTTTGTTAAAAATGCTTCGGATAATGGCTCTATTTGTGAGCTTATCGGACAGTTCGGCGTGGGTTTTTATTCGGCATTTATGGTGGCAGATAAAGTCGAAATTGTTACTAAAAAAGCCGGAGAAGACCAAGCTTGGAAATGGGTTTCGAATGGAATCGACGGTTTTGAAATTACTGAAACCAACAAAGATGTTAACGGTACCGATATCAAGTTGTTTTTGAAAAAAGATGAAAAAAACTATGTTGATACCATTTATTTAAGACAAATTGTAAGAACTTATTCAGACCATATAGATTATAAGATTGTACTCGATTTGGATAAGGCCGGCGAAGAAGTTATTAACAAAGGTTCGGCTCTGTGGGCGAGAAATAAAGCCGAAATTACCAAAGATCAGTACAAAGATTTTTATCAACATATTTCGCATAATTTTGATGATCCTTGGCTGACCTTGCATTTTAAGGCAGAGGGCAATTTGGAATATACCGGATTGTTGTTTGTACCGCAAAAAGCTCCGTATGATTTGTTTCAGCCGGATAAGAAAAATTCGTTTAAGCTATATATAAATAAAGTGTTTATCTCTGACAAAATCGAACAATTGATGCCTAATTATTTGCGTTTTGTAAAAGGTGTTGTTGACAGTGCGGATTTGCCTTTGAATATATCTCGCGAAATGCTGCAAAATTCGCCTTTGATGGAAAAAATAAAAAACGGCACGGTTTCGCGCCTTTTGAAAGAATTGAAAAAGAAAGCCAAAAATTATGATGACTATATCGAATTTTGGAAGAACTTCGGTATTGTTTTGAAAGAAGGTATTTACGAAGATATTAAAAATCGTGAAGAAATAGCAGAAATATCTTATTTTTATTCAACTAATGATAATGAAAAGCTGACCTCATTGGATGAGTATATTGCTCGTTGCGACAAAGACCAAAAGGCAATTTATTATATTACCGGTGACGATATTGCCGTATTGCGCAATAATCCGCAATTGGAAGCTTTTAAGCAAAAAGGAATCGAAGTTTTGCTTATGAACGAACCGATTGACGAATTTTGGCCTCAGGTTTTGCCTAATTTTAAGGGGTATACCATCAAGCATATTTCTCAGGCTGATGTTGATATGACATGGAAAAGAGCGGAGAAAAAAGCTGATGAAGGAAGTTTGGCAAAGCTGTGTGAATTTATGAGCGAATTGTTGAAAAACGAAGTAGGTAAAGTTACTTCAACCGAAAAATTGACTACCTCGCCGGTAAGTCTGACTGTGGAGGGCGGACAAATGAGCTTGCATCTCGAAAGATTGATGAAAAATCATCAGCAACAAACCGCTTTTGCATCAACCAGAATTTTGGAACTTAATCCGTATCATCCGCTGATTATTAAACTTAGCGATATGGTTATGAGTGAAAATAACAAGGCAAAAGTTGAGGAAATTGCTAAAGTATTGCTCGATCAGTCAAAAGTTGCTGAGGGTGAGCCGATATCCGATCCGTCATTTTATGCGGAAAAGATAAGCAGTTATATCTTAAACTCATTAAGTTAATCAAATTTTATCTTTTTTGTGATAATCAAAGGGCATAATAGCGAAAGGAATCGATTATGCTCTTTGTTTTTTGTGCGCTTGTTTTCGGATTTTGTGTGCCGTATATGGCAAGACGATTTAATAAATTTATGCCGGCTACTTTTGCAGGGGCTTTGGTTGAGTTGTTCAGACATGAAAAAAAATTGAAAGCCATCAGGAAGACTAAACTTTACAAAAAATTTATGTGGCGTTCGTTGATGTGCGGTTTGTTTAGCGCTTTAGTAGTTGCTTTGGGATTATTCTTTACAAGTAATATTTCGCCGGCATTTTTGACCTTGTACATCTGCTTGCTGTTGTTGTTGGCAGAAATTGATTTCAGAAGTTTGTTGTTGCCGGATATTTTGACAATTCCGCTATTGTTATTGGGTGTGTTTGTTGCTTGTTTCGGATTGAGCAATTTGCAGATAGAAGATAGTGTAATCGGCGCAATGGTAGGATATTTCTTACCGGTGTTGGTATGCTTGTTAATTGTATGGTATAAAAAAGATGCGTTTGGCGGTGGTGATATAAAATTATTGTCGGCATTAGGTGCATGGCTTGGTGTAGAGGGATTGTTAAATGTTATCGCCGGTGCGTCGATATTGGGTATTGTTTGGGCTTTGGTTCAAAGGAAAAAATCTTTGGCGTTCGGGCCTATGATTGCTATTGCCGGAATCGTAGTAGCAATATTGAGATTTTAGATATCAGGGAGAAAAGTTATGGTTGCTGAAAAGAAAAATGACAAAAAATCAGGTAAAACTAAAAAGTTTGTTGATTCTTTGTATTATGATGATGACCAAAGGCGTTTGACCAAATTGGTTACCGGTTTTACATTTGAGATGTTTATTATGTTTGTGATTTTGGCCAATGCTGTTGTGCTTGGTTTGATGACATCTCCGACAATGGATTTTTACTATGGAAATTTGCTTTACTTTTTAGACAGACTGTTTATGGGTATTTTTATAGTGGAAATGTTCTTGAAGATATTTGCTTTGAAAAAGAAGTTTTTTAAATCAGGTTGGAATATATTTGATTTGATTATCGTTGTTATATCTTCGGTGCCTGTAGCCAGCTCGTTTATTGTATTTAGAACATTCAGATTGTTCAGATTGTTTAAATATGTTTCCAAATTTGCAAGAATGGATAAACTGATTGGCATATTTTTGGAATTGTTGCCGCTGTTCTTTGCTTTTTTGGGAATTTTTGTAATTTCGTTTTATGTATTTGCTATTTTGGCCGTAAATTTCTATGGCGACAGTTTTTCGATGTTTGCCGATTTAGGAATGGCAATGTATACATTGGTTAAGTTGTTTGTTATGGATGGTTGGATGAGTGCTGTGGCCCGTGAAATCAGCTTTATATATCCGCAGGCTTGGATATTCTTTGGCAGTGTGGCTTTGTTCTCATTCTTGTTCGTAGTCAGCTTCTTGGTTGCGGCTATTACGCAAACATTGACCATTATCAAGAAAAATGAAACTAAATAATTTGATTTAACAATTATAAAAGAATGCCCTTGTTTAAAAGGGCATTTTTTTGTGAACAGACTCTTGACAAGTTGTATTTTGGTAACTAACTAAAAGATTAGCGTAAATTAAATATAATGGAGTATTACAAAATGAAAATCAGACCTTTGCATGACAGAGTGTTAGTGAAAAGATTGGAAGAAAGTACTAAGACTGCGGGCGGAATTATTATTCCGGATACAGCCAAAGAAAAACCATCGGAGGGTATTGTTGAAGCCATAGGAGATGGATATAGAGCTGAAACAGGACAAGTTGTTCCTTTAAATGTTAAAGTTGGTGATAAGGTATTGTTCGGCAAGTGGTCAGGAACTGAAGTAAAGGTTAACGGCGAGACCAGGCTGATTATTAAAGAAGCTGAAATTTTGGGCGTCGTAGAAGAATAGTTTTATAAAAAAATATAAGGAAAAATAAAATGGTAGCAAAAAATATTGAATTTGGTACTTCTGCCAGAGAAAAAATGCTTAAAGGTGTTGAAACTTTGGCTAAAACAGTAAAAGTTACTTTGGGACCAAAAGGTCGTAATGTAATTTTGGATAAACCTTACGGAGCTCCGAAAATTACTAAAGACGGTGTTTCGGTTGCTAAAGAAATCGAACTTACTGACAAGTTTGAAAATATGGGTGCGCAACTTATTAAAGAAGTTGCACAAAAGACAGCTGATAAAGCCGGTGACGGTACTACAACCGCAACAGTTTTAGCCGAGGCAATTATTAAAGAAGGTTGCAAGGCTGTGGCTGCCGGTATGAACCCGATGGACCTGAAGCGCGGTATTGATATGGCTGTTGAAACCGTGGTCAAAGATGTTAAATCTCGCTCGGTTATGATTAAAGATTCGGCCGAAATTGCTCAGGTTGGTACAATCTCGGCAAATGGTGATAAGTCAATCGGTGAATATTTGGCCAAAGCTATGGAAAAAGTCGGTAATGAAGGTGTTATCAGTGTTGAAGACGCTAAAGGCTTGGAAACAGAATTGGATGTGGTTGAAGGTATGCAATTTGACAGAGGTTATTTGTCACCATATTTTGTAACCAATCCGGATAAAATGATTTGCGAATATGATGCTCCGTTCATTTTGCTATATGAGAAGAAAATTACCAATTTGCAACCGCTTATTCCGGTATTGGAAGCTGTTATGCAATCAGGTAAGGCCTTGATTGTAGTGGCTGAGGATATTGAAGGTGAAGCCTTGGCTACTTTGGTAGTAAACCGTTTGCGCGGCGGTTTGAAAGTTTGTGCCGTAAAGGCTCCGGGATTTGGCGATAGAAGAAAAGCCATTTTGGAAGATATTGCCATTTTGACAGGTGGTCAGGTTATTTCCGAAGATTTGGGTATGAAGTTGGAAAATGTTGATTTGGCGATGTTGGGTACAGCCAAACGCGTTGAAATTTCAAAAGATGATACCACTATTATTGATGGTATGGGCGAAAAAGATTTGATAGCTGCCAGAGTTACTCAAATTAAAAAACAAATCGAAGAAACAACATCTGATTATGACAGAGAAAAATTGCAAGAGCGTTTGGGTAAACTTTCGGGCGGTGTTGCAGTTATCAGAGTTGGCGGTGCTTCAGAAGTTGAAGTTAAAGAAAAGAAAGACCGTATTGACGATGCTTTGCACGCAACCAGAGCCGCTGTTAAAGAAGGTGTGGTTGCCGGTGGCGGCTGTGCTCTTTTGTATGCTACAAAGGCTTTGGAAAAAGTAAAAGCTAATAATCAAGATCAAAAAGTCGGTGTTGATATTATTCGTCGTGCTTTGCAAGCTCCTATTCGTCAAATCGCCGAAAATGCCGGTGTTGACGGAGCTTTGATTGTCGGCAAACTTTTGGAAAGTACCGATACAAATTATGGTTATAATGCCCAAGTCGGCGAATATACCGATATGATAAAAGCCGGTATTATTGATCCGACCAAAGTGGTAAGAACTGCTTTACAAGATGCTGCTTCGGTTGCCGGATTGGTTATTACTACCGAGGCTATGGTGACAGAAGCTCCGCAAAAAGAATGCGGTTGCGGTGGTCATGCTGCTCCGGCCGGTGGTATGGGCGGTATGGGTTTTTAAGTAAAAAAACTAGAAAAAAAGAAAACGACAGCTTTTTAATGGCTGTCGTTTTTTTGAAAGTATCAGATGCTTAATTAAGAAAGCAGTTCCAGATCCTGAATCATCTGCTCAATCGTTTCCTCTTTTTCCTCTTGCTCATTGAAAGCGGGGTGCCAAATATATTTAATTCTTGGCAGATTAGGATTTTTTTTACAGAGGTTATAGTAAGCCTTTTCGGTTTCGGGAAGCAAGCAATCGTTTTCTATACGACTGTCTTGAATCTCTTTTGTAATTTCGGGCCACAGCTTTATCATGGCTGCTTCGTCCTCATAGGAGAAGGGATGCTTTTTTAAGACATCCAACCAAATGTTTTTATGGCTGGCTAACATTTTTTTTACCACAGGTGTGATAATGTTAACTCTGTCTGACAAGATCTTAAATGTTTCAGGAAAATTTTGAAATAATTCCATTTGCACCGAAGGATAAATATTTCCTACATGATGTGCCAATTCCTCTTTAGGTAATGTTAAGAGGAAATCCAGTTGTTTTTTTTCGTACTTTTTCATATGCTTGTTATTTTTATTTATTTTGCGGTTTTATTTAACGGCTTTTAATAAAATAGTTACACTTATGGTGTTAGAATAACGAAAGTAAGATGAAAAACACCTGAAGTTATACTAATATATGTAACTAATAATATCAAAAGATTGGGGTAACATATCATTGTTTGATGTTTAAGGCAACATATTTTTTTATAACTTTTCTATTTCGTGTTTTCATTCGTTGACAAAGCAAATATTAGTATGTAGTATGTTCTTGTTTTTTTTGATATTTTATGAGGTACCTGATTTAGAGTTATGACACCCGCTTATATGTATGCAATCAACATCGCGTTGGTTTTGTTTTTGGTTTTTGCCAATGCTTTTTTCGTAGTTTCAGAATTTTCTATTGTTAAAATAAGACGCTCAAAATTGGAAGAGCTTGCTCATCAAGGCAGCAAACGTGCAAAAATTGCGCTAAAAATAAATGATAGGCTAAATACTTATTTGAGTGCAATTCAACTGGGTATTACCATTGCTTCACTTGGTTTGGGTTGGATAGGCGAACCGGCTGTTTCAAAGCTTTTGGAACAATGTTTCGGTTATTGGTTGGCAGATAATCCGGTGTTGTTGCATTCAATAAGCTTTGGCGTGGCCTTTACATTTATTACATTGTTGCATGTGGTGTTGGGCGAATTGGTGCCGAAATCTTTAGCTATTCAGGATACCGAACGCTATGTTTTGCGAATCGCACCGGCTTTGTATACTTTTAACAGAATTTTTTCGCCGTTTATTTGGATTTTTGACCATGTATCAATTTGGATTTTGAAGGCAATGGGGGTAAGACAGGCTGTCGAAGATGAAAATGCCCATTCGGAAGAAGAAATTAAAATCATTATTGATGCTTCACAAGGTGCCGGTATTATTGATGAAACCGAAGGCGAAATTATTCAAAACGCCATCAATTTTTCGGAGATTTGCGCTCATGAAATTATGATGCCGAGACAAGATATGAAGTGTCTTTATACGCATTATTCTTTTGAAGAAGCTTTGGATTTTATTAAAAAGCACGGTCACAACCGTTTTCCGATTTGTGATAAAGATCGCGACCATGTGGTCGGAATGATACATATCAGAGATTTTCTGGAACATAGCGGAGAAAAAGCCGATAAAGATTTCTTGAAGAAGATTTCTCGCAAAATTTTGTTTGTACCCGAAAACAAATCTATTTCCGAAATTTTGCAAGAAATGATGTGTGAAAGAATACATTTGGCAATAGTAGTTGACGAATACGGTGGAACTGCCGGTATGCTCACAATGGAAGATATTTTGGAAGAATTAGTCGGTGATATTTTGGATGAACATGATGTTCCGTCCTGTGAACCGATTAAGAAAATTGATGAAACTATTTGCGAGTTTGAAGGTACATTTTTGATTGAAGATGCTTTCGAATGTATGGAATTGCCCGAGGTTGAGCACGAAGAATCAACAATCGGCGGATATGTATTCGGACTATTGGGACAAATTCCTAAAGTTGGCGATAAGGTTGAAGATGAATATGGTTTTTATGAGGTTATGGAGGTTGATAATATGCGCATAACCAGAATAAAAATGAAGAAAAAAGAAATTGTTATTTCCGATGAAAATGATGACGAATAAAAAAGTCGGATAAGAATAGTCTAAGTGCAAAAGAATAAAAGGCTGAAAATATTTGTGTAGCTTAGCTACATGAGTTTTCAGCCTTTTTTATTCAGATGTAGCAGTTGCTTTTTTTATTTAAGGAATATATTATATCTCTAACTTATTCAAAAAAAGAGCAAAGTTTATGGGATTAGAGTTTGAAAAGGATGATAATCATTTTTTGATATCGCCGGTTGGTGATATTTTGCATTATGATGATCAAAAACGAATAAATGCTCTGTTTAATTCACTAAAAAATGCAGAAAAAGTCAGCTTTAATACCGAAGAACTACAAAAGTGGGATTCTTCGTTGGTGGCAATTTTATTTAAGTTAGCCCTTGTTTGTCAAAAGAACGATATTAAGATTGATTGGTCGGGGTTGCCGAAAAATCTTCAACAATTGGTTGAGCTTGCGTTAAAAGTGGATAGAAAACCAACTGTTTCTAAGGATAAAAAAATACCGTTTTTTGAACGGGTGGGTGGTCGGACTATTGAAAATATTGCCACAATAAAAAAGGTTATGGCCTTTTTGAAAGATGTTTTTGCTTCGCTAAAGCGCTTTATATCCGGAACTGCGGTTATGCGCAAAATAGATTTTGATTTTGCTTTGGAAGATTGCGGTTATAAGGCCGTGGGTATAGTCAGTCTTGTCAGTTTTATGGTAGGGTTAATCTTAGCTTTTGTCGGAGCTATTCAGCTTAAAATGTTTGGAGCTGAGATTTATATAGCATCATTGGTTACTATCGGCATGATAAGAATTATGGGAGCAATTATGGCCGGAATTATTATGGCCGGCAGGACAGGGGCTTCATATGCGGCAACAATCGGTACTATGCAGGTTAATGAAGAGGTAGATGCGTTAAAAACATTGGGCTTTGATGTCAGCGATTTTCTTATTTTGCCAAGATTACTGAGTTTGGTTTTGGTTATGCCGTTTTTGACTATGTTGGCTGATATTATGGGAATTATCGGTGGCGGAGTGGTGGCAATTTTTATATTGGATATTGCACCGCAACAATATGTTCATTTTTCGGTTGAAGCATTTGGATTAAATAACTTTTTGGTCGGGCTTTTTCACGGGTTGGTGTATGGTGTAATTATTTCGGCTTGCGGTTGTTATTATGGAATTGCTTGCGGAAGAAATGCCGATAGTGTCGGTTTAGCAACTACGAAAGCTGTGGTGTCATCTATTGTAATAATGATTGTGGCGACAGGTATTATAACTTGGGTTTGTCAGGCAATGGGAATATAAACTATGGAAAACATCAGTATAAAAGGTGAAAAAATTGAGGTTGCTTATGGCAGTAATGTCTTAATGCGTGATGTTGATTTTGCAGTAAATAAAGGCGATGTTTTCATTATTATGGGTGGTTCCGGTTGCGGTAAAAGTTCGCTGATGAGGGTTATGACCGGATTAAAAGAACCTACAAAAGGAAAAGTTTTTGTTTTGGGCAAAAATTTTTATGCTCAAGATGATGAAAATAAAAAATTGATTATGCAAAATTGCGGTATTTTGTATCAAAGCGGTGCACTGTTTTCATCAATGACTTTGGCGGAAAATGTTGCTTTGCCACTGCAAGAATACACTGATTATACACCTAAGATGATTGCTGATTTGGTCGAGCTTAAATTAGCTTTGGTGGGGCTAAAGGGATATGGTGATTTTTATCCTTCGGAAATCAGCGGCGGTATGAAAAAACGTGCCGGTTTGGCCAGAGCTCTGGCTTTAGATCCAAAAATATTGTATTTTGATGAACCGTCCGCAGGTCTTGATCCGGTCAGTTCAAAGTTGCTTGATGATTTGATTTTGGAAATTAACAGGAGTTTGGGTACTACCATTGTGGTTATCACTCATGAACTTAGTTCGATTTTTGCCATAGGTAATAATTCGGTGTTTTTGGATGTTGATGTAAAAGGTATTTCAGCCAGTGGTAATCCTAAGGATTTGTTGAAAAACCCGCCAAATCAAAATGTGTTTAGATTTTTAAGTGGAGGAAGAGAATAATGCCAAGACAACCTGATAAAAGAAAAATCGGAATTTTTATGGTTGCTTCCGTAACTGTATTGTTGCTTATTTTGGGCGGATTATTGCAAAATAAGATTTTTGGTAACAAAGGCAAAGAAATTGTAATGTTTTTTGAAGAATCGGTCAATGGTTTGAGTGTCGGTTCGGCAGTAGTGTTTAAGGGAGTTAAAATCGGCGAGGTCAGTCGTATCGAAATTAAGACCGACCCTGAAACTCTGACATTCAGCATTCCGGTATATGCTAAAATGAGTGCCAAATCGATAAATTCTAATTCGTTTTTTTCTTCGCAAAAAGCAGTTTTGGATGAATTGGTTAAAAGAGGTCTGCGTGCAAGATTGGCTACACACAGTTTTGTTACCGGTCAATTGATGGTTGAATTGGTAATGATGCCGGAAACAGAAGTAAAGCTCCATGATGATGTCGGAGTGTTGGAAATTCCGACAACTTTGTCGCCGATAGGTGAATTATCACGCGGTTTGCAAAAAGTTCCGCTAGCCGAAGGATTTAAAAATTTTACCGAATTTTTTGCCGGATTGAATAAAATGATGCCCGAATTAAATAAGATTGTTGCGGATATTGAAAATATGGTTCAACGCAATAAAGGTGTGACGGTTCAAGTATTGGACAACTTTAATAAAATGACGGTTAATGTGGCAAAAGCCGCAAAATCTATGCAAAATTTGACCGACTATCTGGAAAGACATCCCGAAGCATTGATTAAAGGAAAAAAATAAATGATGAAAAAAATTGTTTATACAATAAGTTTGTTTTTGTTGACCGGTTGCTTGGGCGGATATAGTCCGGAGAGTACTTTTTATACACTGAAGAGTGTAGAAAATGTTGCGCCGATAAGCCAAAGCAGTTTGTCTTTGGGTATTGATTTACCGGAGTTGCCTGAATATATTGATCGACCGCAAATTGTTTCTTTTTCCGAAAATGGTGGCGAATTAAATATTGATGAGGTAAATCGCTGGGGCGAAGATTTGGATATTATGTTACAAAGAGTTATTGCCGGAGATTTGCGAGCCTATTTGCCAAAAGCGGCGATAAAACCGCGAACATCATTGTTGGAAAAGTATAAATATATTTTGAATGTGTCGGTTGTTAAATTTGATATGGTTGAGAATAATCAAGCTTATTTTGAAGCTTTGTGGACGGTAAAAAGCGGCAATACATTTAATGTAGTTTATAAAGGGAAAACATCTCTAAACAAACCGGTTGATGACGGATATGGCGATTATGCCAAGGTTATGGGCGAAATGATTGCTCAGATGAGCGAACAAATAGCACAAAAAATATCCGGTAACTAATTTTGTTCCAGCTGTTTTACAATTTCATCGGTAACCTGTTTGGCGTCACCGTATAGCATGATAGTGTTTGGAGCATAGAACAACGGGTTGTCAATTCCTGAATATCCGCTGTTCAGGCTTCGTTTTACAAAAAATACGGTTTTGGCTTGTTCAACTTCTAATATCGGCATTTGATAAATCGGCGAAGATGAATCGGTTTTGGCCAAAGGATTGGTAATGTCATTTGCGCCGATTACATAAGCAACATCGGTGTTTGAAAATTCGCTGTTTATGTCATTTAGCTCGAAAACATCAGTATAATCAATACCGGCTTCGGCTAACAGCACATTCATGTGTCCCGGCATACGACCGGCAACGGGATGAATAGCAAATTTGACGCTTGCGTTATATTTTTTTCTTAAGATATCGGCCATATTTTTTAGGGAAAATTGCGCTTGAGCAACAGCCATGCCATAGCCGGGAACTATAATAATTTTTTGTGCATTTTCCATAATAAAAGCGGCATCTTCAGGCGAGCCTGCGTGAGCTGTTTTGGAAGAATTAGTAAAAGTGTTTTGTTTAATTAAAAATGATCCGGTTAAAATATTTTTTAAGCTTCGGTTCATTGATTGCATCATAATAAAAGCCAAAATTGAACCGCCAAATCCGACAATTGAACCGATAATTATAAGAATTATAGATGATAGCGAAAACCCGATACCGACTGTTGCCCAACCGGAAAAAGCATTTAGTATCGATATGGCTACCGGCATATCGGCACCGCCGACGGGCAATAAAAGTAAAATACCAAGTATGATGGTTAGGCAACATATACAAAGAAAAATGATATTGTCAGGTTGTTGCAAAAAATAAAATGACTGGAATAATATGATAACAAAAAGCAAAAAATTCAGGTTATTTTGAAATTTGAAATGAAGGGGTTTTGTGCTTATAAGACCTTGAAGTTTGGCAAAAGCTATAATAGAACCGCTAAAGGTAATGGCACCGATAACAAGTCCGGCAGTATTCATAAAATATTGTGTTGAAAAAGATATTTGTTCGGATAATGCTATAAATACGGCTGATAATCCGCCTAAGGAATTGAAAACGGCTATCATTTGCGGTAATGCGGTTATTTTAACTTTTAGTCCTGAGTATATGCCAAGAACAGCTCCCAAAACTATTGTTGCGCTAATCAGTAATTTATTGTCGGTGGCAGAAAAGACAAGGCATGAGAAAATGGCTAAAAATATACCCACAATTCCAAGCAAGTTTCCCTTAACTGCCGTTTTGGGTGATGATAGCATTCTGATTGAAACAATAAGCAAAAAAGATGAGCCTAAATATAGCAAATTTGGAATGAACATTATTATTTTTTCTCCTTGAGATGAAACATATTTAACATTCTTTGTGAGATGGCAAAGCCGCCAAAGATGTTTACTGAGGCTAAAAATACCGCCAAATAAGATAAAATTTTGTCAGTTTGAGACTGTGTTGTTTCAAACGAGAGAATGGCACCGATTATGATAATGCCTGATATGGCATTTGACACGCTCATCAGTGGCGAGTAAAGAGCCGGAGTAACACGCCAAATTACAAAATAACCGACAAAACAGGCGAGCATAAAAATTGTCGCTAATAACCATAAATTCATTTGGTTTCTCCTTGTTACAGCAGGGTTGATTTTATGATTTCGTCATTTTTATTTAAGGTAAGCGTTGATGTCTGACCAATATTTAAATATTCAATAAAATTGCTTAAATTATTGGCATATAAAACGCTTGCACTTTGAGGTGTTTGGTTAGCTAAGGAGCTGTCGGCGTAAACTAAGCAATTGTAAATGTTTATGACTTTGTTAATTTGGCTTCCCTCAATATTGCCACCGGTTGATATAGACATATCAATCAGAACAGTGCCTTTTTTCAAATTTTTTATTGTTGTTTTTTTGATTAAAACCGGAGCTTTTTTTGCAGGCGAAGAGGCGCAAGCGATAACAACATCGATTTTAGGAAATATATCATTGATATTTTCAACAAAAATTGCACCGAGTGATTGAGCTTGCTCCTTTGTTTCGGGGCGAATATCATGTGCGAATACTTTTCCGCCAAGTCTTTTAGCGGTAGCTATGGCTTGAAGTCCGGCAACTCCTATGCCCAAAATCAAAAAGTTTACCGGAGGCAATGTTCCTGCAGAGGTAATCATCATCGGAACCGATTTTTTTAAAAAATCGCAAGCTTTTAAAACGGCCTGATATCCTGAAAGGTTGTCTTGAGAAGATAAAATATCAAAACTTTGAGTTCGGGAAATGCGTGGCAGTTTTTCCAGGGCAAAGCAAAAAAGTGATTTTTGATGTATTTGGTTTAATAATTTGTCAGAAATCGAATGTTGAAAATTGCCGATAATAATTGATGATTTTTTCAGATATTTAAGTTCATCAAAAGTCGGAGGATTGATTTTTAATAAAATATCGCTCTGTTGAAGAATTTCTTTTGCGGTTTTTTTTATTGTTGCACCGGAGGATATATATTCCTCATTACTAAAACAAGAATTGGCACCGGCATTTGTTTCAATTATAACCGAAAGACCTTTTGCTATATACTTTTTTACCGATTGCGGTGTGACGCAAACTCGGTTTTCGTAAGAATTTGTTTCTCTTAAAATACCTATAATCATTTTTTATCTTAAAATGTTAACTAATATAAAACCATATATGCGATATATTCATTTTTAAGAGTAATAACAACAGATGAAAGATAAGTTTTTATGCGTGAGTTATGGAAATTGTTTAAGATATTTTTCAAGGTGGGTTTATTTACCTTTGGCGGTGGTTATGCAATGTTGCCGTTACTAAAAGCCGAAGTGGTGGATAAACGAAAATATTTAAGCGAAGAAGAATTGCTCGACTTGTATTCTATCGGACAATGTACACCGGGTATTATTGCAGTTAATGTGGCAACATTTATCGGATATAATCAGGCAAAGATTAAAGGTGCCATAGCTGCAACTTTGGGAATGATTGTTCCGTCGGTTGTCATTATTACCCTGATTGCGTCGGTATTGAAAAATTTTATGGATAATCGCTATGTAGTGTATGCTTTTTACGGAATTAGAATTTGTGTTGTAGCGCTAATTCTAAACATTATTTATGATTTGGCAAAAAAGAATTTGAGAAGCGTATACAATGTTGTGATTTTTCTTGGCGCAATAGGGTTGTTGGTCGGAGCAGATATATCGGCGGTTCTGTTAGTGGTTTTGGCCGGTTGTGTGGCTTTGGGTGTTGGCGAAATTAAGAGAAGATTGATAAAATGACATATATCTTGCTGGTTTTGGAATTTTTTAAGATAGGTTTGTTGGCCATCGGCGGCGGTTTGGTCACAGTTCCGTTTTTGTTTGATTTGGCTGATAAATATGATTGGTTCAGCAAACAAGAATTAGCTGATATGATAGCAATATCCGAGTCAACTCCGGGGCCTATCGGTGTGAATATGGCTACTTTTGCCGGATTTAATGCCGGTGGAATCGGTGGCGGAATTTTAGCAACATTGTCATTAGTTTTGCCGTCGGTTATAATTATGATTATAATAGCTAAGGTAATGGGAAAATATAGCTGTAATATCAGAGTAAAAGATGTTTTGAACGGTATCCGACCGGCAGTATTGGCAATGATTTTGTTTGCCGGTTTGGATTTGGGAAAAATAGTGATAGTCGGCAATACGGAAATATTGTTTTTGGCCGTAATAATCGCGATGATGCGAATTTGGAAAAAAAGCCCAATTTATTATTTATGTTTATCGGGCGTTTTGGGAATTTTGTTAAAAACCTTGTAAAAAAAAGAGCCTCGGTTAAGAGGCTTTTTTTATTAAATGTCTAATGCTTTTTTGTAGGTGTCGAGCAAAAATTCTTGTTCGTCACGATCAGCCGCGTTCATCTTGCGAAGCTTGATAACGGCGCGCATGATTTTTACATCAAAGCCGGCTGATTTAGCCTCGGCAAAAATATCACGAATATCACCGGATAGAGCTTTCTTTTCTTCTTCCAGGCGCTCTATTCTTTCGATTAAAGAACGAAGTCTGTCAGCGGCAATACCACCGGTTTGAGTTGTTTGTTCAGTCATTTTTGTCTCCTTGCTATAAAAAATGTTGCCTCAAAGTAACAAATTATTTTGCTATTTACAAGTATAAAAATAACACCTTATTAACTTATTTTATATATCATGAATAACAAATTATATTATAGTACAAGGAAATAAAATTATGCCATTTGGAACACATACAAAAATTTTAGCAACAATCGGACCTTCTTCGGCGACAAAAGAAAAAATAGCCGAGTTGATTGACGCCGGCGCTGATGCCTTTAGAATCAATTTCAGTCATGGTACCTATGATGAACATAAAGAGCGAATTAAAATTATTCGAAAGTTGGAAAAAGAAAAAGGAAAAGTTATTGCTATTTTGGCAGATATGCAAGGTCCTAAGCTGCGTGTGGGTAATTTTAAGGAAGAAAAAGTTTGGTTGGAAGAAGGTCAAAGATTTACTTTTGACATGAAAAATACTTTGGGCGATGCGTCAAGAGTTTGTCTTCCGCACAAAGAAATTTTTGCCGCAGTTAAGGTTGGCGATAAATTATTGGTTAATGACGGTTATATCGTTTTGGATGTGGTTAAGGCTACTAAAAGTATAATTGAAACGGTTGTAAAAGTTGGCGGATATATTTCCAGCCACAAAGGTGTAAACTTGCCAAATACAAAATTGAAAATTTCCGCCGTTACCGAAAAGGATAAAAAGGATATCAAATTTGCATTGAAAAACGAAGTTGATTGGATTGGTTTATCTTTTATTCAACGCGTTGAAGATATTTTAGAAGTTAAAAAACTTATCGGTAATCGTGCCAAGATAATTTCAAAGTTGGAAAAACCAAGTGCAATTGAAGATTTGGATAATATTGTAAGAGAATCTGACGCTATTATGGTGGCACGCGGTGACTTGGGCGTGGAATGTCCTTTGCCGACAGTTCCGGTTTTGCAAAAAAGAATTGTTAAAAGATGCAGAATGTATGCAAAACCGGTAATTATTGCCACACAAATGCTAGAATCGATGATTATAAATCCGACACCGACACGCGCCGAAGTGTCTGATGTGGCGACAGCGGTATATGATGGTGCTGATACGGTTATGCTTTCGGCTGAAACGGCTGCCGGTAAGTATCCGGTTGAAGCGGTTAAGATGATGCATTCGATTATTGATCAAGTGGAAAGCGATCCGTTATTTTTTGAATTGATGAACTCTTCAAGAAGAAGACCGTTTGCGGCCGATGAAGCCGATGCAATTACTTATGCAGCTTCCGAATTGTCGGGAACTTTGAAAAATTTGAAAGCAATCGTAAGCTTTTCATCATCGGGATTTACCACATTTTTAACTGCCAGAGAACGCCCGGATTTGCCGATATTGGCATTATCGCCCAGTTTGAAAGTGGCAAGACAAATGGCAATTGTTTGGGGTGTTAAGCCGTATGTAAACAAGAGCAGTTTTAAGATGTTTTCTAATGTTGAAAAATATGCAATTAAACATGTCAAAAAAATCGGTTTGGCAAAGGCTGGCGATCACATTATTATTACGGCAGGTTTCCCATTGAGTATTAAGGGACGCACTAACTTGCTCCATACCATAAAGATTAAATAATAAAATCATTTTGAGGGGGTAAAATATGCCTAGAGTATTTATTTTGATGATGGATTCATTTGGAATCGGCGGTGCAAAAGATGCCAAAGATTTTGGAGATGAAGGTGCTGATACTTTTGGTCATATTGCAGATAATTATCCTGATTTGAAAATACCTAATTTGGTAAAACTCGGTCTGGTTAAAGCGTCTAATAAGGCAACAGGCTTGAACAGAGAGCTCTCAAGTAGCGGTGCAAAAATCAATTTGAATGCCAAATACGGCAATTGCAAAGAAGTAAGTCTTGCCAAAGATACTTCGTCGGGGCATTGGGAATTGGCCGGAGTAGCTGTTACATCGCCTTGGGGATATTTTAAGCCGGATTATCCGTCTTTTCCGAAGGAGCTTATTGATAAAATTTGTAAAAGAGCCGGTTTGAACGGTATTTTGGGGAACAAGGCAGCTTCCGGTACGGAAATTATTGAAGAACTAGGTGAAGAGCATATCAAATCAGGAAAGCCGATTTGCTATACTTCAGCAGACAGTTGTTTTCAGATTGCGGCAAGCGAGAAATATTTTGGCTTGGAAAGATTGTATGAGGTTTGTCAAATTGCTTTTGAGGAGCTGAAGCCTTATAATATCGGCAGAGTTATTGCCAGACCGTTTGTCGGGGAAAAAAAAGGCGAATTTGTCAGAACCAAGAATCGTCATGACTATTCGGTGAAACCTCCTAAAAAAACTTTGCTTGATGTGGTAAAAGATAGCGGAAAAGAGGTAATTGCCATCGGTAAAATCAGCGATATCTATGCCGGTTGCGGAGTAGGGAAAAAAGTTTTAGCTTCGGGTCTTGAGGAACTTTGGGATAAAACTTTGAGTGAAGGTAAAACAGCATCGGATAATAGCTTGATTTTTACCAATTTTGTTGATTTCGATATGTTGTATGGTCATCGTCGCAACTTAGAAGGCTATGCCCGGGCGTTGGAATATTTTGATGAAAGATTGCCTGAGATTGTTAATGTAATGCGTGAAGATGATGTGGCTTTTATTGTGGCAGATCATGGTAATGACCCGACTTTTAGAGGAACAGACCATACCAGAGAACAAATTCCGGTATTGATGTTTAGTAAAAACATTGAAGAGAAATATGTCGGTTGTCGTGATACTTTTGCTGATGTAGGGCAAACGGTGGCTGAAATATTGGGGCTTGAACTTGATGAAGGAAAGTCTTTTTGGAGGGATTAGAACAAGATGACTTGGCAAGCAAACAATTTGGATAAAAACAAGCATTGTTTTTTCGGAAGCAGCGGTGGTTTTTCTAAAGGAAAATATGCAAGCTTAAACGCTAATACCAAGAGTTATGATGATAAAGATGCATTGATGAAAAACTTGCAAACAATTGCAAATAAGGTCGGTTTGGAAAAAGAAAATTTGGTGTTGCTTAACCAAGGTGTCAGTAATGTAGCCGTATATATAGAAGAGGCTTCTTGGGATAGTGTTGTTGCGGACGGAACGGTTACTAAAAATAAGGGAATCGGGCTTTGTGTAAGGACGGCTGATTGTGCACCGGTATTGTTTGAAGACAGAAAGAACGGTGTAATCGGGGCGGCTCATGCCGGTTGGCGCGGAGCTTTTAAGGGAATTATGGAAAATGTTATAAAACTGATGATTGAAAACGGGGCAGAATTGAAGAATATTAAAGCAGCAATCGGTCCTTGTGTTATGCAAAAATCGTATGAGGTAGATGAAAGTTTTTATAATCAGTTTTTAGAGCAGGCAAAAGAAAATGAAAAATATTTTGTTGTCGGTAAGAGAAAAGGGTATTTTTATTTTGATTTGCCTAACTATTGCTTGGACAGATTGAAAAAAGCCGGAATTGAAAATATTGAGACAGCCTATCTGGATACCTATACACTGGAGGATGAGTATTTTAGTTTTAGGCGATTTACTCATCAGGGATTGGTTAGTGAACCGAAAGACTTTCCTAACCATGTTTCGGTAATCACATTATAGAATAAGGACTTTAGATAATGTCGCCATTGGGAAAATTGACACTTGCTTTAATCGGACTTAGGTTATTTGGTCTGAACGGATTGTTAGTCGGTTTGTTTTTAGGACATATGTTGATTGATAAAACATATGTTATCAGAAATATCGAAAAGCAAATAAATCATTTGGATGATATTATCAGAATCAAGCTACCTTATAAATATTATAAGTATTATAACCGATTAGACGGCAATATTTGGGGTAAAATTTGGTTTGGACTTTTGGGGTTGATATTATTCGGACTGATGGGCTTTATTTTGTTGTTTATTGCCGGACAATTTATTTTTGATATGCCAAAAAATTCTAAATTGAGAAAAATTAAGAAAAAAACAGATCATTTTTTTGATAATAACTGGGGTAAAATTTTGGGCGGTATATTAGGCTTTTTGTTAAAAAGTCCGATATTGATATTTGTCGGTATAATACTTGGATTTATTGCAGATTATCGCAGGCTTGAGGGTGCAAAGCTGATGCCGTTTAATATGCTTAGAAACTATTGGCAAAAAATCAATCCGTTAAAACTATGGCGCGATGCTCAAGTCGGTGAGCACAGGCGCTATTTGGAAATTATGGCGGCTTTAGCGGCGCTGATTGTTGAGGCAGATGGCAAGATTAACGACAAAGAAAGAAAAAAGTTTTGTCAGGTGTTTGCAGTAAAACCGGAACAAAAATCTTTTGTTTATGAGATTTTTGAAAACAAGCAAAAGCACAAATTTTCTTTGGAAAAATATGCCGATATGTTGGAAAGTTTGACCCGAAACAATGAAAATTTGAAAGATGTTTCGATTGAAAATTTGTTTAAGATAGCTTCGGCTGATGAGGTTATCGGTGAAGTAGAAATGCGGATGCTGAAAAAAGTAGCAAAAATAATCGGGCTTGATGACAGGTCTTTTGCCAGATTGAAAAAGGAGTTTAAGCCTAATCCGATAAGTAAAAAACTGATGGGGTTTTATGATGTTTTGGGACTTTCTTATGATGCGGATATGGAAGAAATCAAAGCCAGATGGAAAAAGCTTATTGTGATATATCATCCTGATAAATTGACCAATGCATCGGAAAAAGAAATAAAAATTGCCACTAAGCGAATGGCTGAAATAAATTTGGCGTATCAAGAAATTGTAAAAGCAAAAGGAAAAAAATGAGAAGAAAATTATTGCCATATTACGGAGTAAGAAAAAGCAAAATCGATATGATTGTTTTGCATGCGGTGGCATTTGATGTGAAAGAGGCAATAAAATCGTTTGAGAATAATGAGGTAAGTTCACATTATGTGATAGCCGAAGATGGTGAAATCTGGCAATTGGTTGGTGAAAAACATAGAGCAAGGCATGCCGGAGTGTCGTATTGGCGTGGGGTTGAAGATGTTAACTCGCACTCTATCGGAATTGAATTTTGCTCAAGAACTTTGGGACAGAAAAAATTTAGACCGGAACAGATAAAATCGGGAATCGAACTGATTAAAAAACTAATGAAAAAATATAAGATAAGGCCGGAAAATATTGTCGGTCATTCAGATATCGCACCTACAAGAAAACCAGATCCGGGAAAGGCATTTTTTTGGCGGGAATTGGCTAAAGAGAATATCGGCTTTTGGTATAAAATATCCGATTATAAAAAAATAAATGATTTTTCAGTTGCGGAATTACTCGAAATTATCGGCTATGATGTAAGCAATGTTTATGCTTCAGCCTATGCTTTTTGTCGCAGGTTTTTACCGCAAAAAGTTGCAGAAGTCAAAAAAGTGGCAGAATTGGTCGATAATATCGGCGAAGGTGATGATAAATTACTTAACGATGAACTGTTTTTGCAAACTCTAAAGGCTGTGGCTTATAAATATGCCAGTGAATCTAAAACGCCTTGCAATATATAGGCTGCGGCAGAGGCGTCCAAAGTTTCTTTTCTTTTGGAACGCGACATATCAATTTCTTTGATTAGAAAATTTTCGACAGCTCGAGATGACAATCTTTCATCCCAAAATGCATAGGGTAGATTGATGTGTTTGGCAATTTTGTCGGCAAAATCTTTGACCATTTCGGTCGTTTTTCCTTCGCTACCGTTCATTTGAAGAGGTAACCCGTAAATGATGGCACCGACTTCTTTTTCTTCGATAATTTGTTTGATTTGCGCGAGGTCTTTGTCAAAAGTTGAACGATAGATAATTTTTAGCGGATTGGCGGTCATTAGCAACAAATCAGATACAGCAACGCCCAGTCGCTTTTCGCCGTAATCAAAGGCTAAAATCGATCGTCCTTTTGGTAAAATTGTTTTTATGTCTTTTATTTCCATAAAAATAAGATTATGAAAATAATAAAATTTGTCAAGAAAGATAATAAATTTAACTAATGTGCTAATTGAATCTTAACCAAAATTGATTAGAATATGGAAAAATGAAAAATTGTGAGGTTTTTGCAAATGAAATTAAAATTGTTTGTTTGTTTGTTGATTAGCTTGATTACATGTTCTGCCGCAAGAGCAGAGTTAGCGATTGATGTAAGCGGGGCAATGCGCGATCCGATGCCGATTGCCATACCTAGTGTTATTCATGACGGATTTTTTATAGGTCAGCAAGGTGACAATATTTTAGAAGTTGTAAAAGCCGATTTGGAACGCTCGGGTTTGTTTAGAGTAATTGATAGTGACAGTTATATCCAAGAGTTTTCTTCAATGGATCAGGAACCGGAGTTTTTGGATTGGAAAGCTATTAAGGCTCAGGCCTTAATTCAAAGCGAAATTGTTGAAGTTGATAACAATAATATAAAGGTTTCGTTCAGATTGTGGGATGTATATGCCGAAAATCAGATGGAGGGGCAGTCTTTTACTACAACCAAAGATAATTGGCGGAGAATTGCTCATGTGATTGCCGATACCATATACGAAAGGTTGACCGGTGAAAAGGGGTATTTTGATACCAGAATTGTATATGTTTCAGAATCAGGTCCGGCAACCAAAAGGGTAAAACGCTTGGCTATTATGGATCAAGATGGCGAAAATCACAAATTTTTGACAAATGGAGCGGCAATGGCTCTAACACCGCGTTTTTCGCCGAATTTGCAAAAAATTACCTATATGTCATATGCCGGAAATATTCCGAGAGTTTATATTTTGGATATTGAAACAGGCGAACAAGAAGTTTTGGGTGATTTTCCCGGAATGACTTTTGCGCCGCGTTTTTCACCAGATAGTGAAAAGGTTTTGATGTCCTATGCTCACAATGGTAAAAGTGATATCTATGAAATGGATATCAAAACAAGGAAGAAAAAAAGACTGACACATAGTGGCGCAATTGATACCAGTCCGAGCTATTCGCCTGATGGTAGTCAGATTGTGTTTAACTCTGACCGAGGCGGTAATCAACAATTATATGTTATGGATGCTGACGGCTCTAATGTTAAGAGAATAAGCTTTGGTAACGGTCGTTATGCTACTCCGGTTTGGTCACCCAGAGGCGATTATATTGCTTTTACCAAAATGGCAGGCGGTCAGTTTTATATCGGGGTGATGTATCCGGACGGATCAGGCGAAAGATTACTGACTTCCGGATATTTGGTTGAAGGTCCGACTTGGTCGCCAAACGGTCGTGTGTTGATATATTTTCGTCAGGACAAAGGTCGAGGCAAAGCAACACCACCGGTTAAGCTTTATTCAATTGATTTGACCGGTTATAACGAACGACAAATTATAACACCGGCTGATGCTTCAGATCCGGCTTGGTCGCCTTTGTTACCTTAAATGAAAAATCGCTTCCGTTGTATGAGAAGCGATTTTTTTGATTTAAGATACTTTTTTGATAACGCAACGCGACGGTATTGGAGATTTGTCGGATATGGTTATCAAATTAAGCAGGCTTTCAGCGGCTTTTTCATATTGTTCTTCGGTTTGAGCGTGAATTATTGCCAAAGGTTTGTCTTTGTCAACCATATCGCCAAGTTGGCAAAATTCGGAATATCCGGTTGCATAATCAAGCTTTTGATCAGGGGTTGTTCTACCGCCTTTTAATTCGATAATACTCAATCCTATACCTCGGGTATCCATAGAATAAACATAACCGCTTTCTTTGGCGTATACAGGGCGGATAATTTTGGCTTTGGGCAAATATTTCCAAACATCTTCGCAAAAGTCTTTCGGACCGCCAAGGTAAGAAACCATATCTTGAAATTTTTGCAAAGCAAGACCGGAATCCAAAGCTTGTTGAAGGCTTTCTTTAGCGTGTTCCAAAGAATCGAATAAGTTTGCCGATACAAGGAGCTCGCCGCAAAGTTCTAAGGTTATTTCGTGCATACGCGGGTCAATGTTTTTGCCTTTTAGGTAATCAACAGCTTCGGCTACTTCCAAAGCATTGCCGACATTATAACCCAAAACTTGATTCATATCAGTAATTACTGCTTTGGTTTTGGTGCCGGCAGAATTTGCTACGCGTACAATTGATGAGGCTAATTCTTCGGCGCGTTCAAGTGAATCCATAAAAGCACCGTTGCCGCATTTTAGATCCATAACCAAACAATCAAGTCCGGCAGCTAATTTTTTTGATAAAATTGAGGCTGTAATCAAGTCAACAGATTCAACTGTGGCGCAAACATCTCTGATTGCATAAATTTTCTTATCAGCAGGAGCTAAGTTGCCGGTTTGACCGATAATGGCACAACCGACTTCTTTAACGGTTTTCTTAAAAAGTTCGTTGCTGGGTTGGGTTTGATATCCCGGAATTGAGTCAAATTTATCTAATGTGCCGCCGGTGTGTCCCAAGCCTCGTCCTGAAATCATCGGACAATAGCCGCCACAGGCAGCTAGCATCGGAGCCAGCATTAAGCTTATTTTATCTCCGACACCGCCGGAAGAATGTTTGTCAATAATGGGCCCGTCAACATCGTCCCATTTTAAGACATATCCGGAATCACGCATGGCCAGAGTTAAGGCGGTGGTTTCTTCTTTGGTCATTTTGTTTAAGAAAATGGCCATAGTAAGAGATGCTGTTTGAGCATCAACAATGCTTCCGTCGGTTACGCCTTTGATAAATTCATTTATTTCTTCGGTGCTTAATGCTTGATTGTTGCGTTTTTTTCTGATGATTTCTTGAGGAAGCATTTTAATATCCTTGTTCTATGGTTTTTATTAAATCGTCTAATAACGAGCTGGCGCCAATTCTGAAATGAGATGAATTGACCCAGTTAGTACCCATTATTGATTGAGCCAAAGTTAAATATGTCTTGGCGTCATACATGGTTTTTATACCGCCGGAAGCCTTAAATCCGATGTTTTTGCCGCTTTTGGCAATGGTTTCCAAAATGGCATTGGCAGCTTGCGGAGTTGCGGAAACTTTTGTTTTGCCGGTAGAAGTTTTAACGAAATTTACATCAGCATCAATGCATAGTTGGGTTGCTTTTTTGATGTTTTCAATGGTTTTTAGTTCGCCGCTTTCGATAATTATTTTTAAGATTTTGTCTTGGCAGGTTTCTCGGGCAATATCTAAATATTCTTTACAAAAATCTATATCACCTGAGAGAAATGTTTGATATGGAAAAACAATATCTAATTCATCTGCTCCATATTCAATAGCCGATAAAGATTCTTTTTCCATGAGTGTGTTATTGGCTAAACCTTGAGGAAAATTTATGACTGTTGCAATCTTAAAATTTTCTGGAAGTATGTTTTTGGCATAGTTTATAAATTGAGGATAGATGCAAACAGAAGCGACTGAGCCATGGTCGGTTACGGCTTTTTGGCACAAAGCATGAATAGTCTCATTTTTATCTTTGTCACCCAGACTGGTTAAGTCCAAACATTCTATCAAGAGTTTTGCGGCGGTAGGATTATCCATTTTGTGTTATATCCTTTCAATAATTTTGTTTATCAATATAGCCAAGCTGTTGGTTGCTTTAGAGGCCATAGCCAAGGTTTCGTCATGTGATTGGGGCGATTTTTGTAAGCCTGTTCCCATATTGGTTATAACAGAAAATCCAAGAGTTTTTATGCCACAGTAAGCAGCGGAAATTACCTCAGGAACGGTTGACATTCCGACGGCATCACCGCCCAGTATTCCAAAGGCTTTTACCTCAGCTTTGGTTTCGAAATTAGGACCTGAAACCATGAGATAAACCCCTTGATGTATTTTGATTTTTTCCTCTTTGGCAAGATTTAATGCCAAGGCTTGTAACTCTTGGTCATAGGAGTTGCTCATATCAGAAAAACGAGGGCCGAAAGAATCGTCATTTGGTCCGATAAGAGGGTTGGTGAAGCTCATATTTATATGATCGGTTATCATCATTATGGAGCCGGCTTTAAGTTTTGGATTTAACGATCCGGCGGCATTTGTAACAATAAGTTTTTTCACGCCAAGCAATTTTAGTGCTTTGATTATTTGGCAAATTTCTTGTGCTTTGTGTCCCTCGTATAAGTGAACGCGTCCTTGCATACATATTACTTTTTTGCCGTTTATTACACCACAAACAAACTGTCCTTTGTGACCGACTACACTGCTTTGCGGAAAATCTTTAATGCTTGAATAGGGGACTATAATCGGATTTTTGATATTATCGGCAAGTTCGCCTAATCCCGAACCTAAAATCAGAGCAATTTCAGGAGCAAAACCGTTGAGATGTTGTTTTAATTGATTATAAAAAGAAGCACTTTTGGTCATATGATTAGAACTCCTTGAAAGAGTATGGTAACAATTCTTCAATAGTGAGAGTTTGTTTTATTCCGCTGTCATCAGCCAAGTGAATCAGAGTTTCTTTACTGCTGAATTCGGCAATCCTTTGGCGACATGCTCCGCATGGGAAAATGAGATCTTTTGAAGAAGCATATATCAATATTTCTTTTATTTTTTTATCTCCACCGGCAATCATTGTCGCAATAGCTCCGCTTTCGGCACAAGTTCCGACCGGAAAAGACACATTTTCGACATTGCAACCGCAATAAAATTTTTGCGAATCGCTTAAAATGGCTGCTCCGACATGAAAGTTTGAATAGGGCGCATAGGCGTTTGCAGATACTGATTTTGCAAGGTCGAAGAGTTTTTGCAAATTATTCATTGTCTATAACCTTATAATTTAAATGTTTTTTTAATTTTATGCCTTATAATAAACTCAGATTATTATAAAATCAAAGATTATTTGGCGTTAATACAATGGCTATTTTGTCGTTTTAATAAGGGGTTGAATAAAGTGAAAAAGTTTATCTTAGGGTTATTCTTGTTATTGATTTTGGCTGCCGGCGGACTTTTTATCTATGTGATTTCGATTGATTGGAATCAGCATAAGAACAAAATAGCGGATCAAATTTATAATTCGACCGGAAAATATGTTGTCTTTGAAGGAAATGTCAGTTTCAAAATTTTTCCATCGCCTTATTTAAGAGCTATAAATGCTAAGATATATAATACAAAAGCAAAAGGGGAAAAGCCTTTGCTTCATGTAAAAAATGTTAATGCCGAATTGTCTTTGCTTCCACTTGTTAAGGGCAATATCGAAATAAGAAAAATGGTCTTAGACGGTGTTGTCGTAAATGTAGATTGGGATGATAAAGGTTTGAATTGGCAAGGTGATCTGAGTGCGGATCAACGCCAGATGATGCAAGATTCTAAAATGACGCTGAACAGTATGTCTTTTAGAAATGCTAAGCTCAATGTTACGGCTTCAAACGGCGAAATGGAATTTACGGTTGATAATTTGAACGGTGAGGTTATGGCTCAAAATGTTTTCGGGCCTTTTAGAATTGAGGGAAATTATCTCAACAACAATGTTCCGCAAGGCTTTGCGCTTACTATCGGAAAAATGACTGATAGTATGGCAACAACTTTGAATGCCGTATTTACCCATCCTAAATCAGACAGCTATATAAGATTTGACGGTTCTTTTCATACAGGAAACAGAGTCCTTAATGGTAATGTAGTTGTAGAATCTAAGAGATTTAGCGAATTTGTTAATGATAATTTACCATCGCTTAAGCTAAGTGATGATTATAAAAAGCCGTTGGTAGCCGGTTTTGATTTAGCTGTAAATAAGCAAATGATAAATATCAGCAATATGGTGTTAAAGTATGATGATACACAAGGCGCGGGATCTGTAAAAATACCAAATGGCAACTTTGATGAGCCAAATATTGCAATTAATTTTGAGTTTGCTGATTTGAATTTGGATCCGTTAGGTGATTATATAAAAAGCTTTATTACAAAATATTCAAAAGATCCGTTTACACTAAATAACAAAATGAAGATTGACGCTAATATCAAGTCAATGCGTTCTTCGTTCAACGGACAAAATTTTAAGAATTTGAACACCTCTTTTGAAATCAATGAAAAAGGTCTGTTATTGGATAATTTTTATATTATATTGCCGGGGGATACAGAACTTAGTGTTAAAGGAAATGTATATTCTTATAACGATGAGGTTTATTATCAAAGTGAAGTATCTGCCAATACGGAAAATTTGATGCAATTATTTAGATGGCTTGAAATGCAACCAAAAGCAACAGCCGCTTCGACATATAAAAAATTGTCGGTTACAGCAAAAGTGGTAGGAAATTTCGATAGTCTTCATGTAGCTCCTTTTAAAGTGATGCTTGATAATACCATTTTTAACGGTGAAGCCGGAATGTCGCTTGAAGGTAGAAAAGATTTTGTTATCAATGTTAATGCCGATACGGTAAATTTGGATAATTATTTAGCTCCAATTCCGGCAGAAGTCAAAGAGCAGTCTTTTACCGAAAGAATGAAATATCGCTTTTCGAAAATGGGAATCCTGAATAATTTTGATATTACATTGCAGGCAAATGCCAATCTTGTTATTTATAGCGGATTGCCTTTTGAAAAAGTAGCGTTTAGCGGAAATTTGTTGCAAGGCACATTAGAAGTTGAGAAACTGAGTATTGACAGATTAGCAAATACCAGATTGTCATTTATGGGAAATGTTAAAGGATTTGGTCAAGCGCCGGTTTTTGAAAATATGCAATTTAATATAGAAACGACAGATTTGGTAAATATGATTGAAAAATTCGGTTTGCCGAAAGCCGATATCAGTTATGACAGATTTTATAATTTGCAAAGTAGCGGAACCATAAACGGGTCGCTGAATAATTTCGGAATAAATACAAATATTGCAACAGGCGAATTAGAAGTCAATTATGTCGGTAGCGCCGATATAAGTAATGAGGTGGCTTTGGACGGTGATATAGAAGTAAAATACCCTGAGACTGTAAATTTATTTTCCGGTTTAGGCATTGATTATGAACCGCAAGCCTCTTCTTTGGGGTTGTTCTCCTTAAAAGCAAAAATTAAAGGAAAATCCGACCATATGCAACTAAGTTCAGCTGATGTCAGTATGGGGTATACGCAACTCGTCGGTGATATAAACTATAATTTTTCGGGAGAGAATAAACTTATTGAAACAGATTTGAGAGTAAATAAAATTGATGTTGAAAAATATTTGGTAAGACAGAAAAACAGACTTCCAATCAGTGCAAAACTTGATACGGATATTGTCACATTTATACCAAAACCGGTGTGGAGTAAGGAAAAAATAGATTATACACCTTATGAAGATTTGAATGTTAAGGCTAAGCTTGATGTCGGCGAATTGATTTATAAAGATTATCAATTTAAGAAATCAAAGTTTAATATTGATGTAAAAGATGGTGTTGTCAGTATTCCGGAGTTCTCGGCAACCTATCGCAACACGCCGATAAAAGCCGGAGCTGTTTTAACAATGGTAAATGACCCGACAATAAATTTGGCAATAGATATAGCAAATGCCAATGTTTCTGATTTTCCTTTGGGCGGAAAAGTATATGGTATTAAAGATGGTACTTTTACGACTAAGATAAATTTAAATTCTAAGGCGGTCAGTGAAGAGATTTTTGTCGAAAATCTTAGTGGTACAATAGATTTTGCAGCAGACAAAACAAATGTTGCGGGTATTGATATTAAAACACTTTATGATGACATAAGTGCAAGAGATAAGTCAGATGGTTTTATTGAAAAAAGTAATTCGATTATTGCCAACGGGACAACGGCTTTTGATAAGATAATCGGAAAATTGGCAATTAAAGATGGTGATTTCAGTATTGGCGAAGCTACAATGACAGCCGATAATTTAAACATCAATTTAATAGGCGTCGGAAGTATTAAAAATTGGACAATGGATGTATTGTTTAATATTAAGCATCCGGAACCGGTGCATTTGCCCGGATATTCAATAGCTGCAAAAAATTCAATGGCAAATCCTGATATAAGCATTGATGTGTCAAAATTGTTTAATGTATATAAGTCAAAAGAAGACCAAATTGTTGCTGAGCAAAGAGCTGCAGAGGAAGCTGAAAAAACGCGATTAAATCAAAGAGCTTCCGAGCAAAAGAAAATCGCTGAAGATTTGATTAAAAGTGCTCAAAAGAAGTTAAAAGTTGAAATTGATAAACAACTTCAACAAGCGTTCAGCGATGAAAGCATAAAACAGTATAATGATGTCAGCGGTGAACTGAATATCGTGATAAATGAATTTATGGATAAATTGGCATCGTTGGATAGCGACAGTATCAATCAGCAAAATGTAGATGTATTAAAAGATCTTAATGAAAAAACATTGCAGAAAATTGAAACAATTAAGACGAAGACAGATCAAATACATCTTAGCGATTTGCAAAAACAAAATGCTTTTGAATATGATAAAGTTGTCAAAGCAAATGGTGAATTGAAGGTCATTGTTGAGGATTATTATTCTAAAGTGGCAAGTTATACGACCAGATTGGCTAACATAATTACTGATTATACTTTAGAAAGTGATAAAGATTATATGTTGGTAAAAGAAGAGATTGACAACGAAATTAAAAAGTTGGAACAAATGAATAATAATTTGGTTACAGCTCGTAATTTGCATCAAGTCACCGGAACTATCAGTGAATTTGAACAACTTAATGCTGATGTGAAAGATGCTTTAGATAAAATTGTTGCCGGTAATACCTCGTTGAGTGAAAAGATAAAAACGCTTGATAATTTGGTTAGTGATAAAATAGCCAAAGAGGAAGAAGCATATAACAAAAAAGTTACAGAAGAGGAAAATGAGCGTCTGATTAAAGAAAATACCGGAAGTATATCGGTTAAAAGAACCGGTAAAAAAGTTACTGTAAGACGAGATATTGAAGATATTAAAGAAGCTAATGAAGAAATTAGCAACGAAACAGTAAAAGTTATTGATTTTACCAAGAAAAAAGAAAAAACAGAGAACACAACATCACAAAGCTCAAGCGGCGTTGTAAAAAAGGGGCGTATTAACCGCTAAATGTCTTGTTATATAATTTTTTTGTGATATATTATTTGTCATAAATAATATATTTATCGGAGTATTTTATATGAGAAAACCTGAAGTTTGTATTTTGCCGGTAGCAGGACTTTCGACAAGAAATCTGCCGGCCACTAAGGCTTTGCACAAAGGCTTTTTGACATTGCACAGCAAACCCATTATTCAATATGCGGTTGATGCTTGTGCCGAAATCGGAATTAAGGAAATTGTTTTTATCTATAGTGACCAATCTTGCAAACATTTGTTTGAGAAACATTATTCTCCATATCCGTGGCTTGAAAATCACTTAAAAGAAAAGAACAAACTGGAAATTTTACAAGATTTGTTAAAAGTTATTCCCGAAGGTATGAAATTTTCATTTGCTGAACAGTCTCAACCTTTGGGTAACGGACACGCTATTTTGATGGCTAAAGAAATCGTCGGTGACCGTGATTTTGTGGTTATGTGGCCTGATGATGTGTATATCAATTTGCATGGTAAAGGTGTTTTATCACAATTGCTAGATGTTTATGAAGAGCATGGCGGAATGGTCGAAAACATTATGGAATTGCCCAGAGAACAGCTTGTGCGTTATGGTGTTCTTTCCGGTGCAGTTCGAGAAGGAAGGGTCGTTCATGCTAAAGGCAAAATCGAAAAGCCGGCATTAGAGGATGTGCCGTCTAATTATGCCAGCATGGGCCCATATATTTTGCCAAATGAAATTATGAATATTTTGCCGGAAGTTAAAAAAGGAACTAATGGCGAAATCAATTTGGCTGATGCAATGGGATTGGCGGCCGAGCGCGGTATGAAATTGACCGGTGTGTTATGTGATGCAATGCGTTTTGATTGTGGAACCAATAAAGAATTAGAAAAATCAAACCTAAAGCTTTGTTTGATGGAAGATCCAAACTTGAGAGCTTATTGTAAAGAGTTGTTGGATAACATCTTGGTATAAAAACTCGTATAATAGCTCATCTAAAGCAATTTTACGGAGCAGTCAAAAATTCACGTAGGTCTATCTACGCTAAAATTTTTGACTCTCCTAGAAATCACTTTATCTGCGCTATTCTCCGAGTTTTTAAAAACTCGTATAACAGCGCATCTAAAAGCCAAAATATGCAAATAGCCGGCTCGGTCATGTACTTCCTTTGTACACTCGCTCGCCGGTTTTTTTATTTTGACTTTATCTGCACTATTCTCCAAGTTTTTAAGAATGCCTGATATAACAGCATATCTAAAAGCCAAAACAAAAAACCTCAGTTAAAACAACTGAGGTTTTTTTATTTGTTTTTTATGCAAAATATTGATTAAGCTTCGGCTTTAGCAGATTTTTTGCTTTTCTTTTCAGCTTTAGGAGCTTCTTCTTTAGAAGCTTCGGCAGAAGCAGCTTTTTCAGCAGCCTCGATAGCAGCTTTTTGTGCAGCTACACGAGCCAAGTCTTTAGCACCTTTAGCATTTACATCGCGGTCAACCAATTCAATGATTGCCATTTCGGCGCAGTCACCATAGCGATAACCGGCACGCAAAACGCGAGTATAACCACCGTTACGATTTTTGTAACGTTCAGCCAAAGTAGAAAACAATTTGGCAACAACTTCGTTGTCACGCAAGAAAGCCAATGCTTGACGACGATTGCTTAATTGACCTTTTTTACCCAAGGTAATCATATTGTCAACAAATGTACGCAATTCTTTAGCGCGTGGCAAAGTAACTTTGATTTGTTCGTGTGTTAAAACAGCATTTGTTAAGTTAGAAAACAAAGCTCTACGGGCATTAGTGTCCATATTGAGTTTTCTGTGTTTCATTCCATGTCTCATAGCATTTCCTTTCAATATTTTCTTAATGACTTGCATTACAAGTCCGATAAACACAACGCAGATACTACAAAATCCATATATATCCGCACACCTAAACGACTCCCTAAGTCAAAAGAGAATCATAAAGTTGAGCGCAATATATATGAGGTTTATTATAAATGCAAGCACTATTTTAAAGGAAAATCATCAAAAGCCTAATTTGACGATATCTTTGCCGAATTTTTGCTCCAAATCATCTAAAATGCGCGATAGTTTGTCGTCGTTTTGTTTTAGGTTTTCAAATAGCGATTGCTGAGTTTCAAAATTGTAAGTTAATTGGCGCAATTCAATGCCAACGCTACGGTATAACGAATTTGGACGATAGAGCCGGTTTAATAATGTAAGGGCTTGTTTACGCAATTGCAATTCTGCATTGGTAGCAGATTCAAGTCGTGAATATAGAGTAGCTACGGCGAAATCTTTGGTACGCAATATTATACCTATTTCCGAGCAAAAGCCATTCCAAAGTCGGAGTTTTTTGGAGGCATTATGTACATGGTAGGCTGTTTGTGAACGCAAAAACTCTAAATTGTCGGTAAAATCTTCAAAGGATTTTGTATCTTGAATTGATTGAGGTGCTTTTGGGGAAGCGTCAACAACAGATGTAGCAATGCCGGAAAGTTCAAGTTTCAGATTAAATCCGGTAATGCCTAAAAGTTTTTTAATCTGTGAATTATCTTGATTTAAGAAATCGCGAACATTAAATATTCCATTGAATTTTAATGATTTTGCACTTTTTAATCCTATGCCGCATATGTCTTCAATGTTTTCGTCGCCGATGGTTTCTAATATTTTGTCAGGGCGTATTACAAAAATACCGCCGGTTTTTTTGGCTTTGTCGCTGGCAAGTTTGGCTAAGGTTTTTGACGAACTTAAGCCGATAGAAACCGGAATTGAAGTTTTATCTAAAATAGTTTGACGAATTTTGATAATTAAGTCGGTATAAGTGGTTTTGTGTACTTTGTTTAGTCCGGTTAAATCAATATAGGCCTCGTCAATCGATACTTCTTCAACATCGGGGCTAAATGTTTTGATAACAGACATAACTTGGTTTGATATTTCGGAATATCGTTGGTGACGGCTTGGCAGATAAATCATCTGTGGATAAGAATTTTTAATCTGAAAATAGGGTGCCCCCATTTTGACGCCCAGAGCTTTGGCTTGTTTGGATCGTGATACCACGATACCTTTGTTGCCCTCAGATGTCATAACGCAAACGGGTTTGCCTTGCAATGACGGGTTGTCAACTCTTTCGCAAGATACAAAGAATGAATCACAATCTATCAGGGCTATAATTCGTTGCTTCATTTACGCTTCTTTAGTTCTTAGTTTGTTCTAATTTAGCAACGAAGAGAGATAATGTCAATATAGCCCAAAGGTTGTTGTGATTATAAAAAAACTGGACAAGAACAAAAAATCTGTTAAGTTGGGTTTATAAAAAATTACAATTAACGCAGAACAATTATGTTAAAAACTATATAAATATGAAACAGAGACTTAGCAGCCGTTTGAAGACAACAAGTTTGTTTTTGAACTTTTTTATCGTTGTTTGTTGGGTATCTTTAGCAGGATTATGGGCTTTTCCGAGAGAGAAAACCTTGCCTGATGAAACAATGACCGAGAATGTGCGTCTCCCCCGTTGGCAATGGGCTCAAGACGCTGAAGAGGAATATTCTCCACTGTTATTTTTGGTTTATCCGAAAGAACACAAATGGGTGGAAAATATTGCGGAGCAGTATAGATGGTGGCTAATGATACCGACCTTTCTGATAGGTTTATTGGTACCAAGCGCCTTGTTCATAATGCTCTTGATGGTGTTTGATGTGGATTCAATAGCTTTGTTATCACTCAAAGTTTTTGTGGATGCCACGCTGTTTGCTTATTTATCGGTCGGCACATTTTTATTGTGGTGGGCCTGGCTGTTTTAGTTTTGTATGAGGTGTTTGAGGTTTTCTTCAAGCACCTCATATGGTTTTAAAAAAAAGAGCTTGGGCATTGTTTTTACTTTAGGATTGTTTTTTATCTTT
>JAEIGA010001790.1_pt1 | contig 34046 bp, 27 predicted proteins | sample 9270691 | NCBI WGS metagenome assembly JAEIGA01 (sample SAMN17057246, study PRJNA624740) | gut metagenome | biome: biome; isolation source: fecal sample | host: Bos grunniens | place: China: Xizang | collected 2019 | reverse complement strand
GGCGCGGATTCGATACCTGCAGCAGCACGTGAGACGTGCTGCAAATAAGTACGCATTCAGAAAGCGAAGTTTTTTGAAAAGCGGCGTACTTAATACAGCTTCTCAAACTATCAAGTGTGATAAATATCGTACCTTCCCCAAACGGGGAAGGTACGATATTTGGCCCGCTCGACAGGATTCGAACCTGCGACCATCGGAATCGGAATCCGGTACTCTATCCAGCTGAGCTACGAGCGGAAATATCAAAATACCAATACATTATACCACTAAAAACCGAAATTGTAAACCCGATAACGGTCATTTTATTCCAAATCGTCAACTTGCACAAAAGTTTTTTTACAGTCTGTCTCAATTACACAATAAATCTTCGGAAATTGTCGATTTTTGACTGTACAATAGGTGAATATGAAGTGTGTGTTAGAAATTTCGCTTGCGAGAGGCGAAATTTTATGTTTAGTATAGACAATCACGAAAAAATATGATATAATATACTTTATATAATATATGTATAACCGATATAGTAAAGAAGGTGATGGTATGCGACAGATCGGTATTGTACGCGAGGTGAATGACGGCATTGCAATTGTTGAAGTGTCACGGAAGTCCGCCTGCGAGGGATGTCATGCGGCATCTGACGGTGAATGCTCCGCCTGCGTTTCATTCGGAGACAAAAAAACAACTGCAAAAGCTGATAATTCGGCAGGCGCAAATGTTGGCGACCGTGTTGTTCTGGAAACCGATTCACGAACCGTGATATTATATGCCGCGGCGGTGTTCCTTTTTCCGCTCATACTTGGAATCGCAGGATATTTTGCCCTCGGCGCACTGTCTTTTGCGGCAGCTCCCTACATCGGTGCACTCGGCGGCTTTGCGATGGCGTTTGTTATTGTGTGGCTCACACTTAACCGCAAAGCTTCAAAGCGGTGTGATATAAAGATCGTTCGCATACTGTAACTTTGGAAAATTTTATGTTAAAACACGCATCTAAAAATAAAATTTGGAATCTTAATGGAGCTTCATTCGACAAAGAAGCTGTCAGAGGGATTTCCACAGAGCTTGGACTGTCCCATGCCGCGGCAAGACTTCTTGCGGCGAGAGGGTATACGACCGCCGAGACGGCAGGGGCATTCATAAGAAAAGAATCCGGCTCGCTTTACGATCCGTTTATGCTTGCGGATATGGATAAAGCAGTTGACAGGATCTTGCTTGCCATTTCTAAAAAAGAGAAAATAGTTGTTTTCGGTGACTACGACGTTGACGGAGTTACATCCGTAACCGTTGTTTACAAGTATCTGTCAGGTCTTGGTGCCGATGTGCGCTATTACATACCCAACCGCGTCGGCGAGGGCTACGGTGTGAATATTGAGGCTCTGCGCAGCTTTGCCGCCGAGGGGTACACGCTGGTTATAACCGTGGATACGGGTATTACCGCATTGGATGAAACAGAAGAGGCGCGCTCGCTTGGTGTGGACATTGTCATAACCGACCACCATGAGTGCCGCCCTGAGCTTCCGTCTGCCGTGGCGGTGGTCAATCCGCGCCGACCCGACTGCCCCTATCCGTTTAAGGAGCTTGCAGGCGTTGGCGTGGCATTTAAGCTTTGCTGTGCCGTTGAGATAAAACGGCGCGGGGGAGATTATGTTGACGCCATAAAAGCTGTGTCGGCTGAGATGTGCCAATATGTTGCTATCGGCACGGTGGCTGACGTGATGCCGCTTGTTGACGAGAACCGCATTATAGTATGCTACGGACTTCATCGGCTTGAAACCACCGAAAACATTGGTCTGCGTGCACTCATGAGCGCATCGGGGCTTATCACAAAGGACAGCTTCGGAAACGTAATAAAGAAGCGCATCACATCCGCCGCGGTGGGATATACTCTCGCACCGCGCATAAATGCGGCAGGACGTATCTCCAGCGCAGAATTTGCCGTGGAGCTGTTTTTAACGGACAGTGAATCCCGTGCGAACGAGATCGCGGCAGAGCTTTGCGACACAAACCGCCGCCGTCAGGCAGAGGAAAACAGCATAATCGAGGAAGCTGAACGAAAGATAGCAGAGCAGTGCTCTGAGGATGACCACGTTATTGTGCTTGACGACGATCACTGGCATCACGGTGTTATAGGCATTGTGTGCTCAAGGCTCACTGAAAAGTACAATCTGCCGTCTATACTCGTAAGCTTTGAGCACAATACGGGAGAAACTCCGCTTCCGACGGATATCGGTAAAGGCTCCGGACGCTCTGTTGTGGGACTTAATCTCTTTGAGGCGCTTGAAGCCACATCGGAGCTTCTTCATAAATACGGCGGACACGAGCTTGCGGCAGGACTTTCAGTTGAGCGCGGTAAGCTTGCAGAGTTCAGACGTGCTGTAAACGAATACGCTAAAGAGAAGCTTTCGGGCGCACGGCTTGGGCGTATCATTGACATTGATCTTCTTCTCTGTCCGGAGGAAATAACCGTAAAGCTTGCAAAGGAGCTTTATCTTCTTGAACCCTTCGGCGTTGACAATGCACAGCCGGTTTTCCGTAGCGACAGAATGATAATTTCCGAGATAATCGCTTTAGCCGGCGGAAAGCACACAAAGCTTTCCCTCGCATCTCCCGGAATGCAGACGGTGTTTACCGCACTTTGCTTCGGAACTCCCTCGGCGGAGTTTGAATTTTCCGTTGGAGACGTTATTGACGCGGTGTACAGTATTGACATAAACGAATACCGCGGACGTCAGTCTGTACAGCTTCTTATTCGCGACATACGCCATGCCGCAGTTTCAAGAGTGCCCGAAAGGGATGACTTTGCGGCTTTGTATACCCATATCAGGGGTTTGAACGGCGGAATGCCGGTGCTTGTCACCACAGATGAGCTGTCCTCGGTGCTGTCGATGCCCGAAGATACGGTGATGTCCATGCTTGACATATTCAGTGAATTATCAATGATACGGTTTGTTCGCGGTGAGCGGTGTGAAATATCACTGCTTCCCGTAACAAAAAAGATACCGCTTGAAACCTCGCGGATTTTATCGGCACTGCGGAATAACGCTTCAGTGGGAGAGTGAGTTTTCCCGGCGTTTACCATAAAAAATGAAAGGCAAAAACTATGAGCGTTGACTATCAAACCTACAATTATGAGCCTATTTCGGGTCTTATTGAAATGCTTGCCCGAACCGGCAAAAAATATGATATTGACAAGATAAAGCGTGCGTTTGTCAAGGCGGATATGCTCCACGCAGGACAGTTCCGCGTCAGCGGAGACGCTTATATCTCCCATCCCATAGCGGTGGCTGAAATCGTTGCGGGACTTGAGCTTGACACAGATTCGATCTGTGCGGCACTGCTTCACGATACGGTGGAGGACTGCTCAGACAAGGTTGACTGCGAGGGTATACGCCAGGAGTTCGGCGAAGAGGTCGCTATGCTTGTTGACGGCCTTACAAAGCTTGTGTATCTTAAAATTGAGGACAAGGATGAGGCGGAGATCGAGAATCTTCGAAAGATGTTCCTTGCCATGTCAAAGGATATCCGCGTAATCTTCATAAAGCTTTGCGACAGACTTCACAATATGCGTACCCTTGATGCAAAGCCTGAGCCGAAACGCCGTGTGACGGCACTTGAAACCATGCACGTTTATGCGCCTCTTGCGCATAGGCTCGGTATGCAGAGGATCAAGCAGGAGCTTGAGCGTCACGCGCTCTCCTACCTTGACCCCATAGGCTTTGAGGAGGTACAGCGTGACATCGACAAAAAGTACGGAAATAACATAAACTTTATTGAGAACACCAAGGATAATGTTGCCTCAAAGCTCGGTGAGTACAATGTAAAATTCACCCTTGAGGGACGCGTGAAGTCCACATATTCCATCTACAAGAAGATGTACAATCAGAACAAGAGCTTTGATGAAATATACGACTTTTACGCTATCCGAATAATCGTTGATACGGAGCTTGAATGCTATACGGTGCTCGGTATTATCCACGAGATGTACAAATCTCTCCCCGGACGGTTCAAGGACTACATTTCAACTCCGAAACCCAATATGTACCGTTCGCTTCACACAACGGTAATCGGACGTGACGGTATACCCTTTGAAGTGCAGATAAGAACATGGGATATGCACCACGTGGCGGAATACGGTGTCTGCGCCCATTGGAAATACAAATCCGGTGCGGCGAGTGCCAACGAGATAGACCAGAAGCTTCAGTGGGTTGCAAAGCTGCTTGATTCGGATTCCGATATGCACGATCCTGACGAATTTCTGCGCTCGCTGAAAATTGATATGTTCCACGACGAGACCTTTGTGTTTACCCCCAAGGGCGACGTTATAGTGCTTCCTCAGGGCGCAACGCTTATTGACTTTGCCTACGCTATCCATTCCGCTATCGGTAACAAGATGGTGGGCGCAAAGATAAACGGCGCAATTGCAACTATAGATTCCTCGCCTAAAAACGGCGATATCGTCGAGATCATCACTTCCGGTGCTTCAAGAGGACCAAGCCGCGATTGGCTTAAGATCGTAAAGACCGGCGAGGCGCGCGGCAAGATCCGTCAGTGGTTTAAGAAAGAGAAGCGTGCCGAAAATATCGTTGTGGGTAAGGCAGAGGTTGAGCGTGAGCTTAAAAAATACAACCGCGCCTATACCGAATCTCAGCTTGAGGATATCGTTTCAGCTGTTGCTTCCCGTATCGGAATCACGTCCGGTGACGACCTTTACAACACCGTCGGCTACGGCGGACTTTCGGTAACAAAGCTTGCTTCAAAGCTTAAGGATGAATTTGAGCGGACAGTAACTGTTCCTCAGGAATCTGAAAGAATCACTGAGGTCTCACAGCTTAAGACGGTTGAAAAGCCCAAGCATCACCATTCCCAGAGCGGTATCGTTATTGACGGCGCGGATGGCTGTCAGGTGAAGTTTGCCAAGTGCTGCAATCCGCTCCCCGGCGATAATGTTGTGGGCTTTATAACCAAGGGCTTTGGCGTGTCTATTCACAAAGCAGACTGTCCCAACGTGATAAACGGAATGCAGAGAGAGGCTGACCGTGACAGATTTGTGTCCGCGTGGTGGGAAGTTGGAGCAGAGTGGGAGAAAACCAGCTTCGAGGCATTTATTCAGATATACTGCCGCGACACCATCGGACTTCTTGCCAACGTATCCGTGGCACTTGCCGATATGCGCGTGTCCGTAATATCCATAAGCTCTCAGAAATGCCAGAATGATTCTACAATTCTCAATCTCAGCATATCCTGTAAGAATACGGACCATGTAAACTCCATCGTGTCGAGACTTAAGGCTATTGACGGCGTTGTTGACGTAATTCGCGGATTTGCGTGATAAACTAAGGAGATAGTATGAAAAACGGGTCGTTTTTCATACCTGAAGTTTTGAGGCTTTCGCATCAATGATGCGAATTTCCCGACGGAAATCGCTGCAAAACTTCTGCTATTGTTAAGAAAGGGATAATCATAAAAATGAAAGCAATTATACAGAGATGTACTGCCGCTTCGGTTATTGCGGACGGTGAGCCGGCAGGGAAGATAGATAACGGTTTTCTCATTCTTCTCGGCGTACTGAAGGGGGACGACAAAACCGATGCCGACCTGCTTGCCGAGAAAATATCAAAGCTTCGCATTTTTGACGACGCCGACGGAAAACTGAATCTGTCCGTCAAGGATGTGGGCGGCGCGGCACTTGTGGTGTCAAACTTCACCCTTGGTGCGGATTACCGAAAGGGCAACCGCCCCGATTACTTTAATGCGGAGGCTCCCATGATGGCCAATGAGCTGTATGAATATTTCTCGCAGGCACTCCGCGACAGAGGTATACACACGGAAAACGGAGTGTTTGGCGCAGACATGAAGATAACACTCATGGCAGACGGACCTGTTACAATTGATATGGACAGCACGGTGCTGAAAAAATAAACTTTTCGGAGATGTGTCATGTATCTGAAAATTAACGGAGATTTAAACAAATACTATTTGCAGACTGTATGTATGCTGTTTTTCCCGGGCGCAACATTCTCGGAATCTGAAACCGAGGACGCACAGGAGTCGGCGGAGTTCACAAGATGCGATGTGGACGGCGGAGTTTCTGTGACTTGCCGCTTCAGAATCGGAGATTCTGCCGCAGAAGCATCAAAAACTCAGCTTTGTGATGATATACGCGGCTTTGATGAGGGAATAACCGAGCCTATGACAAGGGCGGCGAAGGTGGCGGCAGGACTCGCGGCACTTGAAGCCGGAAACGCCCTGTTCGGATGCCGTCCTGCCTGGGGCATACTTACGGGTATAAGACCTGCCAAGATTGCTTCTGAGCTTATATCGAAGCGTGACGAAAACGGTGCGCGTGTATTTTCATCGGAGCAGGCGAGAAACGTTCTTGCGAGGGACTATCTCGTAAGTCCCAAGAAAGCGGCTCTTGCGGTGGAAATTGCAAGAAGCGAGCAGAAGATAATACGACTTGCGGCGGACGGAGCTCCTTTTACCTGTTCGGTATATGTTTCTATCCCATTCTGTCCCTCACGGTGCTCATACTGCTCCTTTGTGTCTTATTCCACAAAGCGGCTTTTGTCACTGCTTCCCGAATACTTACTTCGGGTGTGCGAGGATGCGCGCATACTGCTTACACATCTGAGAGAGCGCGGATTCAAGGTGCAGACCGTATATATCGGCGGCGGCACGCCCACCACGCTTACGGAAGCACAGCTTGGCATACTTCTCGGCACTATTGCAGACAATATTCCAATAAAAAAGCTTAACGAGTTCACTCTTGAGGGCGGACGTCCCGATACCATAACAAAAGAGAAGCTTCAGATTGCAAAAGACTTCGGCGTGACACGCACCAGCATAAATCCCCAGACTATGAACGACGATATACTGAAAGCTATCGGCAGACGTCATACCGTGGCTGATTTTATGCGTGCTTTTGATGCCGCAAGAGAAGTCGGTATTCCGGAAATCAACACCGACCTTATTGCAGGACTTCCCGGCGACGGTTATCGCGGATTTTCACGCTCACTTGACAAAATTGTTCGTCTTGAGCCTGAAAATATTACCGTGCACACCTTCTGCGTTAAGAAATCCGCTGAGATACTGCGCCTTGACACGGAAATATACAACCGCAGTGCCGATGAGACCGTAAAGGCGGTGGATTATTCTCAGGTTAAACTTAAAAATTCGGGTTATAATCCCTATTACATCTACAGACAAAAAAATACTGTCGGAAATCTTGAAAATGTCGGCTATGCGAAAAAGGGAAGCGTGGGTTATTACAATGTTCTTATGATGGAAGAGCTTCATTCTGTTTTCGCAGTAGGCGCGGGAGCTGTTACAAAGCTTGTGCGCATGGGAGATGACGGCAAAAAGTATATAGAGCGGATGTTTGAGCCAAAATATCCTTATGAATATCTTTCGGAAGACAGGGCGGCGCAAATGGCGGAGAAAATTCGCCGTATCGACGAATTTTTCGGTATATAGCGTTCTCCTCACTTTCCGTGTTCCCGGTGAAAGGAATTTATGCAGTTGACTGAACTTAACAAAATTTTTAATAACGACGGGGAAAAGCGTTCCTTTGTTGAGGAATGCGAGCACCGTTTTGAAAAGCGCCTTAGTGAGGTCTGCCGTGAAATAATCGAGGACGGCGCAAAAATAATTGCGCTGTCGGGCCCATCTTGCTCCGGCAAGACCACTACTGCGGCAAAGCTTACCGAGGCACTTTGCGAGAACGGATGCGAGGTGCATCTTATCTCAATTGACAACTTCTTTCGTGAGCGCGACACGCTTGACAGAGAGGCTATTATGAAAAACGGGTCTATTGACTACGATTCTGTAAATGCCATAGACCTTGAGCTTCTTTCGGAGCGTGCGGCGTCCATAATCGCAGGACGTCCCACAGAGCTTCCCATATACGATTTTACTCTCGGAAAATGCACCGGCTATGAGAGGGTAGACCCAAACGACCACTCGGTGTTTATTTTCGAGGGCATACAGGCAATATATCCTGAGGTTACGGCACTGTTTGGCGATAGATACAAATCCGTATACATCAGCGTTGAGGACGATCTTTCTGTGAACGGCGTTTATTTCAGAGCACGTGAGCTGAGACTTCTAAGACGGCTCATAAGGGACTATAAATTCCGCGGCGCTGCCCCTGAATTTACTCTGTTTCTCTGGCGATCCGTTGCCGCAAACGAGGATACCTCAATTCTTCCGTATGCAGACAGCGCGGATATAAAGATCAACTCATTTATGGCATACGAAGCCTTTCTTATGAGTGGGGTTATACCGGAACTGCTTTTGGCAGTTCCTGAAAACAACGCGTATTTCCCAAAAGCCTATGAGCTTTCAAAAAGGCTTTCGGGGCTTCCCGAAATTCCTGTATCCATGATTCCGGGCGGCTCTCTTATGAGGGAATTTATCGGTTAGGGCAATGTTTTAAAGTTATTTTGCAAGGAGGAGCTTGCTCCTCCTTGCAAATTGTGAAAGGACAACCGTCATGACAAAAGCAAAATATGCCGATTATCTTGAATCGGCGCAGTATATAAATAACATTATTAAAGAAACACCGGATATCGCCGTTATCCTCGGTTCGGGTCTTGGAGAGTTCGCAGAAAAACTCTCCGATACCGTCATAATCCCCTACCGCGATATTCCCCATTTTCCCACCTCTACCGTGTCGTATCAAAAAGGTGAGCTTGTTTTCGGCAAGCTCACTTATGAAAACGGTACAGAAAAGCGTGTGCTTGCCATGAACGGTCGATTCCACTACTACGAGGGCTGGGAGATGTGGCAGACCGCATATCCTGTTGGTGTATTCAAGCTTCTCGGCGTAGAAAAGATGATAATTACCAATGCCGCCGGAGGAATCGGATACAATGATACCCGCGAGCTTGTGCCGGGCGATCTTGTGGCTGTTTGTGATCACATAAAGTTAGCTCCCGACTCGCCCATGCGCGGCGCAAACATCCGTGAGTTCGGAGCGCGATTTTTCGATATGCAGTCGGTTTACGATAAGGAACTTATAAAAATCGCCTGTGACTGTGCCGCAAAGCGCGGATTTGCGCTTAAAGAGGGCGTTTATGCATACATGGCAGGTCCGCAGTACGAGACGCCTGCGGAAATCAGAGCACTCAAGGTGCTTGGCGCAAATCTTGTGGGAATGTCAACTGCGGCTGAGGTTATTTTTGCGGCTCAGGTTGGTATAAAGGTGCTTTGCATATCCTGCGTGTCCAATATGGCGGCAGGTATTACGGGTGCGGCACTTACAGAAAGTGAAGTGCTTGACACGGCGGCGACGATATCCGAAAGATTCAAGCATTTGCTATCCGACGTTATAGAGCTTATTTGATTTTGGAGTGAACAATGAACTCTTTTTATATATTGGAGCGCGTGGGCGGTCTTGATATCGGAAGCTGTTCTGCCACGGTAGGGCGGATATCAAAGCTGCTTTCTTACCGCGGCTCATGCATATATTTCCCGTCTCCCGACAGAAACCGTGACAGGGTGCTCATGGCGATCGACGAGGGAGACGTACGCGAGAGTGAGACGGAGCATTTTCTGCGCACTCTTGCAGGTGAGATGTCTTTGTCTGTGCTTTTGCCGGACGAAACACCGGCTTTTTTTGGAAGTGACGACAGCGACACATCCTTTATTGACAGGCTTCCTGCACCCGATGACGAATGTTTGCCAATAAAGCTTGTGTTCAGAATAAGCGATATTACCGCGAAAAGTATCACAGAACGCATAATTGAATATATGGAAGAAAACGGCTACGATGCCGAGCGTGAGGCTGACGGATTCACCGTGTACCTCGGTGCAAATTCCTACCTTGACATTTTCTTCAGGCAAGGCGACGACATTATAAGCGGCGATATTGACTGTAGTTTTTCCGGTGCCGGAGTGTACGCCGAGGCGGCAAGACTTGCCGAGGGGTTGTCGCTGGTACTTCGAGGAAGCCTCGAATTTTTTGAAGCTCCGGGAATTACATATACCGAGGACAAGGATTTTGAATCCCTGCGGCTTGCTTTCTATCCCCTAATTGCCCAACAGCTTACGTTTGCCATAAACGATGACCGGGACGGCTTGCCGGCGTACATCGGCTGGGGTACGGACGCTTTTGAGCCGGAATTTATCCCCGGCACGTTAGTTTCTCCTTTCGGAAGATACAGTATAGAAAAGCTTCTTAGTGAAATAGAAACCTACGGCTTTTCCTATGTGTGTGACCGAAAATTCCTGTTCTGTAACACTCCCACCATTGGAGCGGATTCGCACATCAAAGAGGCGCTTAATTTAGTGTGGAACAGCATTATCGGTGCCGATAAAGATGTCTTTAATGTATCTGAGCTGTTTTCGGTAAGCGAATGCGAGGCACAGCTTGAGGCGGCACTTGATATGGGTGATACTGTTCCGTTCCCAAAGGATGTTTACAGGCGGCTTTGCCGTATCAACAAGCATCCTATGAAGGATTTTTCCGGAAATCCCGACCTTATTCTTGATTTTGAGCCGGGATATGCCCGTGGAGACGTGAGATACGGCTTCGGACACTATTTACGTAGATTCAAGCTCTCCGGCGCGCTTTCAAGAAGCGAGTTTTCCCACAGCGAGGACATACTGTTCTACGGCGATACACAGAGCGGATACAAGCTTGCCGTAAACATAAGCTACAACTATCACGGTGACGGCAGTGAATCCCCCCTCGGGCACAATTGGGTCAAGGCTGATGATTCGGAGATAGAGATTTTCGATATTGGAGGAAGCTCTCTTGTCCGCTTTGCAAGCGGCATAGGGGACGACGGTATGTACCGCGCCGAGGCGGAGGTATACATACTTGACGAGCTGTACCGATTTGCCATGGTCAGTGCCACTCCCGACGATGTGGCAGAGTTCAGGGAATCGATTAAATCCTCTATAAGTGTTGAGGATTGGTACGATGAGGTCATAAAGGAAGAATGTCCCGACCCTCATGCTCCGGGTGCTACATTCTGTTCATCGGGGATAACGCCCCCATGCCGTGCGTTTATGCTCCCGTTTCCGCCACATCCGGAATTTATGGCACGTGATGCCCTTGATATTTCGCGTATGTCAGATATTCTGGCAGGCATCTCAGGCGAGACAAGCTCTGATGAGGGGCTGATGATCCAAAATCTCATAAACGGAATTGTAAGTGGGCTTCAAGCTGAAACGGCGGAGGATGAAAATCAGGATGAGGGCAGTGAATCGGAATAAAAACGCCGACCTTTGAATATAAAATATTCATGAATAATCAATACAAGGGAAGTAAAGTAAATGGCAAAATACGAAAGAGAAATAAAGGCAAGAGGCTCTACGCTTGCAAGCTATCTTGATGAGGGCATAAGGGCAAGCGGACTGTCGGTAGAGCTTGTGGATTCCTCGGCACAGCGCATGGGAGACGTTACAGTGCGGCTGTTTGTGTATGATAAATACTATATGAGAACCTCAAGCCGCGCCGCGCTCACCGTACAGATCATCGCAAACGGCGAATCCTGCTACGTTACCGCAATCGGAGCAGGCGGCGGAAACGGAAGCTTTTTAAGCTTTTCCTACGGTGCGGAGGAAGATTTCGTATCTGTAGTGGAAAGCCTTCTTGACGACTACCGAGAAGAAAAAAGATAAACAAGCATACAGAGATACTCTGAAAGGAAGTTTATAAAAATGAAAATACTGTTTAAAAATGCGATTGTACTTACGCCTGACGGCTCTTACATCAATGATGCCTCGGTTGCAACCGACAACGAGAAAATCACCTATGTGGGCACTGATTATAAGGGCGACTGTGACCGCGTTATCGACTGCGGCGGAAAGCTTTTGACTCCCGCTTTTTACAATGCGCACTGCCATGCGGCAATGACCCTTTTCCGCGGTATCGGAGAGGACCTGCCGCTTCAGAGATGGCTTGAGGAAAAAATATATCCTGCCGAGGACAGACTTACCCCCGAATCCGTGCGCGTAGGCTCTGAGCTTGCTATTGCCGAGATGATACGCGGCGGCGTGGTTTCCTTCTCGGATATGTATTTCTTCTGCGACGAGACCGCCAAAGCGGTGCTTGATCTTGGCGTTAAGGCGAATATAGGCCGCTGTCTTGTTGCCTTTTCCGACGATGCCACAATAAAGGGAGATACTCGCTTTGAGGAGGCTGTACGCCTTGCCGACGAGTTTCACGGTGCAGGTGACGGACGTGTCCGCATAGATATGTCCGTGCACGCCGAGTACACCACAAGAGAGCGTTATCTTCGCGAGGTTGCGGAGTACACCCACTCCCGCGACCTTGGTATGCAGGTGCACGTTTCGGAGACAAAGAGCGAGCATGAAGCCTGCATGGAGCGTCATGGCGGCAAGACCCCTGTTAAGTATCTTACAGACTGCGGAATTCTTGTTCCCTCAAAGACTGCCACCGCTGCGGCGGCTCACTGCGTGTGGGTCACTGAATCTGACATGGCGTTAATGGCGGAAAACAAGGTTACGGCGGTGCACAATCCCGTCAGCAATCTGAAATTGGCAAGCGGTGTTGCGCCCGTTCGCGCAATGCTTGATAACGGCGTAAATGTTGCCCTCGGTACAGACGGAGCGGCTTCCAACAATGCTTTGTCCGTGCTCCGTGAGCTTCAGTGCGCGGCACTCATTCACAAGGGCGTAAATTATAAGGCGGATATCATTAAAACAGCCGATATCTGCAAAATGGCATGGGAAGCAGGTGCCGCGGCACAGGCAAGATACGACTGCGGCAGAATCGAGGTTGGCGCAAGAGCTGATATTATCCTTATTGACCTTGATTCGCTCAACAACATCCCCATGTACGACCCCTATTCATCCGTAGCGTTCTCCGCAAATGAGCGAGACGTATATCTCACCATGTGCGACGGAAAAATACTTTTTGAGAACGGAGAATTTAAAACCGTAGACGTTGAAAAGCTTCGCTGTAATGCAAAGCATATTATCGCGCATTATTTTGACTGATTCCGACACTCCGTCGGATAAGCCTTACTGCGCGCCGACGGGAGTGCGGTTATTTGAAAAAAATATTCAAAACGGACAGGGTATCACGGGGCGTGATACTTATGACCGTATCAAATCTTACTGTAAAGGCGGCAGGACTCTTATTTAAGATTCCGCTGACCGCCCTTATAGGTGAGACGGGTATGGGTTACTTCAACAGTGCCTACACCCTTTTTACCTGGCTTTATATGCTGTCGGCGGCAGGGCTTCCTGCGGCGGCGTCCATGCTTATTGCAAGGATTCCCGACAGCCGTCGCCGCGACGGTGCCATGCGCGTGTTTACAACGTCCCTTGGGATATTCACGGCTGTGGGACTTTTTGGATGCGCCGTTCTCATATTCGCTTCCGGTGCTATTGCACACGTCATGCGTGTGGAAGCATCAGCTCCTGCAATAGCCGCTATTGCGCCAACGCTGTTTTTTGTGTGTCAGTCGGCGGCACTGAGAGGGTATTTTCAAGGCTTCGGCGACCTGCGGCCCCATTCCGTGTCTCAGATAGCGGAAGCTTTAGGCAAAGCGGCACTTGGTACGGCACTGGCGTATCACGCCATAAGGAATGGCAGAAGTATATCCGAAGCGGCGGCATATGCGGCGGCAGGTATAACCGTGGGTGTTGCCGCAGGTATGATTATTCTTTATTTGTACTTCATTTTTGCGAAAAAACAGACGGACGAGCGCGACAGGACACCACGGCTTACCGTGGCATCAAGGCTTATCAGGGCGGCGTTTCCCATAACCCTGTCATCCTCTGTCATGAGCCTTGCAAATCTCATTGATTCGCTTATTATGACCCGTGCGCTCCATGCATCGGGTATGTCGCAGGCGGAGACTGCGGCGGTGTGGGGCAACTATTCATCCCTCGCCGTGCCGATGTTCAATCTGCCGCCGGTTTTGACTATGCCCATAGCATACGCTCTGCTTCCGGCACTGTCCGGCGAAATTGCTCTTGGCAACAGGGAAAAGGCGATAAAGCTTACAAAGGATGCGGCAAGCGCAACAGCGGTGCTTGCAGTTCCGTGCGCAGTTGGACTTGCCGCCATGTCCGGACCTATACTCTCACTGCTTTTTGCCGATGATGTGGCAGAAAGAGGCGCTGTGATGCTGACGCTACTTGCACCCTCGTCAATGCTTCTTTGCGTGCTGGGACTCACAAATACCGTGCTCCAAGCCTGCGGCAGAGAAAGAGTGCCGCTGTACGCCATGCTGTGCGGTGCGGCGGTGAAGCTTTCCTCCACATGGCTGCTCACCCCCATCATAGGTAAGTTTGCAACGCCCCTGTCAACATTTCTGTGCTATCTTACAGCCACGGTCATCTCAGCCGCCGCTATCGGTGCGCTGACACCGCTCTCCGGTGCTGTGGGACTGCCTTTATACATAAAGCCGCTTGTGATGTCCATGCTGTCTGTGACGGCGGCTGTGTTTGTATATCCGATCGCCGGCACGCTTGTTTCTGTTGGAATCGCCGCGGCAGGATATTTCGGGCTTATGGCTATATCGGAGGGAAAGTCGCTTCACGGCATATTACATAAATCGAAAGGAAGTTCATAAGTCTGAAAAAATGGATCATTTTTCAGGCTTTAACCATTAGAAAGGACGTTTACAATAATGAAAGAACGAATAGAAGCTCTTAAGGCTAAATCAAGCTATACCGTTTCCGATCTTCGCGAGATCATGGAGGTGCTTCGCGCTCCCGACGGATGCCCTTGGGACCGCGAGCAGGATCACAAATCCATACGCCGCAATCTTATTGAGGAGACCTATGAGGTGGTGGAGGCTATAGATACCGACAACAAGGATCTACTTTGCGAGGAGCTTGGCGATCTTATGCTTCAGGTGGTGTTCCACGCCCGTATTTCCGAGGAGGCAGGGGATTTTGACCTTGACTCGGTGGCGGACGGAGTTTGCAAAAAGCTCATACTCCGTCATCCCCACATTTTTGCCGATGTTAAGGCGGACACCTCGGAGGAGGTGCTCAAAAATTGGGATAAGATAAAGGTGGTAGAGAAGCATCAGAAGTCAGACCGCGAGGTGCTTGACTCTGTGTCTCACTCTCTGCCGTCCCTTATCCGTGCGGACAAGCTTTGCGGCAAGGCGGATAAGCTTGGCTACAGTGTGCCCGAAAACGATATCCTAAGTCAACTTGCGGCTGATGCAAACGATAAGGAAAAGTTTATGGGTGAGCTGCTTTTTTCCGCTGTAAAGCTGGCACGCGAGCTTGGAATCGACAGCGAAAAGGCACTTGCGGATGCCTGTGACTGCCTTGTTGAGACAGCTTCCGATGTAAAAAACGAACAATAATTTCCAATATATTCCACAGAATGGGCAAAAAATCAAAAAAATACCGAAAATAAGGCACTTTTTTGAAACTTTTTTCAAAAAAGGTATTGTAAAATAATGAATTTAATGTTATAATTGAATATACCGAGTTATATACGGTATATTAAGTATTACGAAAGGACATAAACCAATGAACAAGACAACTCTTATCGAAAAAGTAACCAAGGACACAGGTCTCAAGAGAAAAGATGTTGAGGCTGTAGTAAACGCTGCATTCGCAGGTATCGAGGATGCTATCCTCGCAGGCGAAAAGGTTCAGATCGTAGGCTTCGGTACATTCGAGGTTAAGGATCGTCCTGCAAGAACAGGTATCAATCCCGCAACTCGCGAAACTATCAAGATCGCGGCTTCCAAGCGCCTTGCATTTACTTCCGGCAAGACCCTCAAGGCTAAGCTCAACGACAAATAATCGAAAGCTTTTTAATGAGGCTTGACAAGTTTCTTAAGGTGTCCCGCCTTATAAAAAGGCGTACGGTCGCCAATGAAGCCTGCGATTCGGAGCACGTTTCGGTAAACAACCGACCTGCAAAAGCGTCATATGACGTTAAGGTAGGGGATGTTATCGAAATAACCTTCGGTCAGCGCACAACGAAGATCAAGGTTCTTGATGTGCGCGAGTTTACAGCAAAGGCTGACGCGGCTTCAATGTACGAAGTTATTTCGTGATGTATATCTGCAGCTCCTCTGCCATATATATGGTTACAGATACATAACCATTATTGGCAGAGGTGTTTCGGATGAATGAGCAAATAATCACAATGGGAACGGCTCGGCAGATGATACATATCTCCGACCGTAAAAATCTTACTATTACCGGTGTTGAAGATGTACAGAGCTTTAACGAAACCGGTATTATACTAATGACATGTCTCGGCATGCTTGCCGTTGACGGCGTGGGACTCCGCATAACCCATCTTTCAAGAGAAAGCGGAGAAATGTATATTGAGGGCGAGATCGGCGGCGTGGTCTTTTTTGATCCTGCTGAGCCGAAGAAAAAAAGGGGCTTCTTTAAGTAATGGAAATGGCTCTTGATGCTCTCGGATATGATATGGAAAAGCAGCTTTGGCTGCTTCTTTACTCTCTGATACTCGGCGCGGCTCTTGGTGCTGTCTTTGACATTCTTCGTATCTCACGGACATTTTTGTCTGTGAAAACAGAAAACCGTGCCATAAAAAATGTCTCAGATACCTTTATTTTTGCGGTATCGTTTATTGAGGACATACTGTTTTTTACGGTATCGGCAACAACACTTGTGCTGTTTTGCTTTCAGGCAAACAGAGGCAGAGCAAGAGGATTCATTCTTTTTGGAACTGCGGTGGGATTTTTTCTCTATATGCAGACAATAGGCAGGCTTACAAGGCTTGTATCCGAAGCGTTGGCACGCTTTATGTGGGCGGTTATCGGATTTACCTTAAAAAGAGTGATAATGCCAATAGCGAGAGTTATTTCGCGGCTGGCAGGATTTGTTTACAAAAAAACACTTGGACGCGCCGCAGGTGCGGTGCGGGGGAAAGTTCGCTCCATAAGTGCTTTATACAGACAGAAACGTAAGGCACGGCTGGAAGCGAGAAGAGCTTCCAAAACGAAAGGAATACGGGATGAACCAGGTACGATTATCAATACCGGTAAAGCTCGCAATACTCCTCGCGTTCTTGTTTATGATAATTACACTTGTAAGCGTCCAAATACGCTACAACAGTCTGGAAGAGGAGCGGGAAAAGTTAACTGAGCGCATCGACGATGTGCAGGGAAATATTGATGAGCTTCAGAATAAACTTGATACTCCCTTTGACGAGGAGTATATAATTGCGCTTGCCAAGGAAAAATTAGGATACTGCTTGCCGGATGAGATCATTTTTTACAATGATCTTATAAACTGAGGCGCGTGAAAAATAGAAAATAACGTTTAATACTTTATATATAAGGAGCAGCAATGCTTATAAAAAACATCACAATTGAGACAATGTCCGCCGCGAATAAAATCCGCGGCGGTTGGATTTTGGTGGAAAACGGGAAAATATCTGCCGTTGGCGAGGGGGATTTGCCAAAGTTTGACGGCGAGGTGTACGACGGCGAGGGACTCACCGCTTACCCCGGATTTATTGATGCCCACACACATCTCGGCATAGTTGAGGATGCCCTTGATTTTGAGGGCGACGACTGCAACGAGGACAGCGATCCCGCAACGCCTCAGCTCAGAGCACTTGACGGAATCAATCCACAGGACAGATGCTTTGCCGAGGCACGTGCCGCAGGTGTTACCACTGTGGCTGTTGCGCCCGGAAGCGCAAATCCAATCGGCGGTCAGATATGCGTTATAAAAACCGCAGGGAATCGGGTTGACCGCATGATTGTAAAATCTCCTGCGGCAATAAAATTTGCCCTTGGTGAGAATCCCAAGAGCACATACCATCAAAAGAATCTGTCACCTGTTACAAGAATGGCAACTGCGGCTATCATGCGCGAGACTCTCGCCAAAGCCGCACGTTATATGGAAGAGCTTGACCGCTCGGCATCCGACGAGGAGATAGATCCGCCCGAATACGATATTAAGAACGAATCCCTTATCCCTCTGCTTCGCGGCGAGATTACCGCGCAGTTTCATGCCCATCGTGCGGACGATATCTGCACCGCCATGCGCATTGCCGAGGAGTTTTCGCTGAAGTATGCCATAATCCACGGAACCGAGGGACATTTGATCGCCGACGAGCTTCGGGGCGTGTCCGTTATCGCAGGACCGAATCTGTGCGACCGCTCAAAGCCTGAGCTTCGCAATCAGACTTTCGACAACCCTTGTGCACTGTCTGCGGCAGGGGCGATGACGGCTCTTACCACCGATCATCCGGTAAGCCCTCTCAATTATCTCACCCTTTGTGCCGCCATGGCAAAGAAGCACGGAATGACGCGTGGGGCGGCACTTGAAGCTATAACCGTAAATCCTGCGCGCATACTTGGTATTGAGGACCGTGTCGGCAGTATCGAAGTCGGAAAGGATGCCGATATTGTGCTTGTCAGCGGAGATATACTCTCCCTTGACCACACCGTTGAGGCTGTATTTATAAACGGAGTTAAAGTAAACTGATGTCAAAGAAAGCAAAAATTGCGCTTTTCGTGCTCCTTGGAGTTCTCGTTGCCGCCATTATCTCTGCGGCGGCACTTATCATCCATGATACGGTGAGTACGCGCGCCCACGTTATATCGGAGCTTGAAAAGAAGAACGACGAGCTTGCTAAAAGCAGTGAGAGGCTGGAAATGAGCCTTTCACAGCTCGAAAATGAAAAGAAACGGCTTGAAATTGAGGTGGCGGAGCTTGAGGCAAAATTGTCCAATGCCGGTGAGAGCTTTGCTGCGGAAATATCGGGTCTTAGGGCCGATATAGAGGCAAAAATGGCAGAAATCGCCGCTCTTGAAACGGATATTGCCAAATACCGCACAGTATTTAATATAGACGTGCGAGCACAGGCACAGCTTATTGACGAAATCGTTTCCTACATTGAAACCGCTTGTCCCTATGTGCGTGTGTTTACTCCTGACCCGGAATTTCCGGATGATCCCGAAAAGATGACGGAGAGCTGGCGGCTTCTTTCCGAGCTTGTGGCAGAGGAGCAGGCAAAGCTTGAGGAGGGTGCGGAGCTGTTCACCGAAGAGGAGCTTGCAATGTCAGGACTCAGTGCAGAGGAGCTTACAACAGCACGACTCCGTGAGCTTGTTCTGGCACGGGAGGATGTAAAATACCCCTCGGTGAGCATTTATTACGAGGACCTTGCAACGGGATATCATTTTGATTACAACGCAGATGTTCCGTACAATTCCGCAAGCGTTATAAAAGCACCGTACTTACTTTCCTTGCTTAAAGCGGTATCTGAGGAGGAAAAAGCGTATCTCGATGCGCTTTCCGAAAAAGGCGAAGTGCCGGAAATGATTGATGACGACGGCGACGGAACTCCCGACAGAGCTAAGATAGAGTACAGTGATCCCACTCTTGATCTTTATGAAAAGGTGATATACACCAAAGCTGAAATGTACAAGGATGGCTCGGGTAAGATACAGGAAATGGAGGACGGAACCGAATTTTCCTATCTTGATTTTGTCAAGTACACACTTGAATACAGCGACAATGTTGCATATCAGGCACTGAGAAAACGCTTCGGATTCTCTAAAATGTCCGCTCTTGCTTACAAGCTTGGTGTGAACATTCAGTCAAACTCCATGAGTGCAAGAGGTGCCGGCAAGCTGTTCTCGGAGATATACAAATTCACCGAGGAGGATGAGACTTACGGCAAGATCATGGCTGAGTCCATGAAAAAGGCAAACCATACGGTAATTATCCCCTTTGGCGTTTCGCCTGACAAGGCACTTCACAAGTACGGCTGGGACGAGGATTCTTACCATGATGCGGCGGTGGTACTCAGTGGAGATAAGCCCTATGTCCTTGCGGTGTTCTCCGATCTTGACAAGGGCGGAAACGAAATAAATCTGTATCTTCGCGAGATCGTGAAGATGATACATAAGCTCCACAGGGGCTTCTATAATAGTTAAATGATAACAAAAAACGGAATTTCGAAGTATCTTCGCGAGGATGTTTCTGTCCTCGTGTATGATGAGCTGGTCTCCACAAATCTTACAGCAAGAGATTTGGCGGAGGAGTCAAATAAAGATACGCTTATCGCGGCGCACAGACAGACAGGCGGACGGGGAAGAATGGGGCGAAGCTTTTTCTCTCCATCGGGAGGACTTTATATGTCACTGCTTCTTCACCCGACGATGCCTTCCCACAAGGCAACAGGACTCACCGCGGCGGCGGCTGTAGCAACGGCAAGAGCCATTGACAGAGTGTCCGGAAAGAAAAGCGAGATCAAGTGGGTAAACGACATATACCTTGATAACCGAAAGGTCTGCGGAATACTTGCGGAAGCGCAGATAAAAGATGACGGTTTTATGAAATACGTGGTAGTCGGAATAGGCATAAATCTTACAGTGCCGCGAGGCGGTTTCCCGGCAGACATTGCCGGCCGCGCAGGAGCATTGTTTGACGGTGATATGCCGCAGGATGCGGACAACCGCATTGCGGCAGAGATAGTTAATGAGCTGCTGCCCATGTACCGCGGTGGACTGCTTGTTTCGGACTATCTTGACGAGTACAGAAAGCGATCCAACATTATCGGTCGCGATGTGGACGTTATGCGCATTGTGGACGGAGAATCACGTCCTGCCAAGGCGGTTGCTATTGACGATGTATGCAGGCTTGTTGTGCGCTATCCGGACGGAGTAGTGGAAGCACTCGGAAGCGGCGAGGTAAGCGTGCGCGGAAGATAGTGTGTAGAATATGCAAAAAGAACGGTGGGAGCTTGCTCCCACCGTGTTTTGCTATGTCTATCTTTAAAACGGTAGGGGAGACCCCTCCCCTACAGGCGTTTTATCAACGGTTTCACCGTAGGGGAGGCATTTCGCCTCCCGCAGCCTGTTATACCTATATCTTCTTTAATTTCGCATATGTCGCCATAAGCTTCTTTGTTCCAACGGTGTCGAATATTATCTCATACATAACATCCGCGCCCATAGGCTTTACGGATATTATTTCACCCTCGCCGAAATTGTAGTGCTTTACGCGGTCGCCTACCTCAAACTGCTCGCTTGATTCGCTTCTTCCGATGTCGCTGGCAAGTGCCGCTTTTTTGAAGAATTCCTGGGAGATCACAGGCTTTTTCTTCTGCGTTGTCGGCTCTCCGTCCGGCTTTGGAATGTATCCGAGGTCAACAAGCTCGGAGGGGATCTCGTCAATGAAGCGTGAGCGAGGATTGAACTGAGTTTTACCGAATATAAGACGCTCGCGGACGTGTACGCAGTACAGGCGTTCCTTGGCGCGTGTGATGCCTACATAGGCAAGCCTGCGCTCTTCTTCAAGCTCCTCGGGGTCTATTGCGGATTGTATGCTTGGGAAGATGCCGTCCTCAAATCCGGGGAGAAATACCACGGGGAATTCAAGTCCTTTGGCACTGTGGATGGTCATGAGCACCACAGCATCGGCATCCTCGTCGTAGTTGTCGATATCGCTGACAAGTGCCACATCTTCAAGGAAGCCTTCAAGTGACGGTTCCGGCGTCTCGGATTCGTAGGAAACGGCGTTGGAGATAAGCTCGCCGATGTTGGCAATGCGCTCCGCACCCTCGATTCCCGAAAGCTTCAGCATTTCCTCGTATCCTGTGCGCTCGTAAACAAGACGTATCAGCTCGGATACGGACAGCTCCTCTGCGGATGTGCGAAGCTCGCGTATAAGCTTGACAAAATCCGTAAGTCTCGGTGCGCTTTTTGAAAGCGCGGTATAGGAGTAAGCGGTTTCCATTATCTCGAATGGACTCTTGCCCTCAGCCGCGGCAATGCCGAATACGGCATCAATGGTGGTGTCGCCTATCTTGCGCTTTGGCTCATTTATGATACGGCGCAGGCGCACGTTGTCATTGGGGTTTTTGAGCACGCACAGATAAGCGATGATGTCCTTTATCTCCTTGCGCTCATAGAAGCGCACGCCGCCTAAGATGCGGTAGGGAAGTCCGCTCTTGGCAAAGTAATTTTCAAGGCTGTTGGACTGTGCGTTTATGCGGTACAGCACCGCAAAATCGCTGTATTTCCGCTTTTCGCGTGTAACACCGTCGATTATCTTGTTGATGATGTATTTTGCTTCTTCGTTCTGATTCTGTAGCTTCTTGACGCGTATTTTATCGCCCTCGCCACGGTCACACCAAAGCTCCTTGCCGCGTCTGCCGAAGTTGTGCTTTATAACCGCATTTGCGGCTGTAAGTATATTCTGCGTGGAGCGGTAATTCTGTTCAAGCTTTATTATTTTTGCACCCTCGAACACCTTGTCAAAGCTGAGTATGTTTTCGATAGTTGCGCCGCGGAAACGGTAGATGGACTGATCGTCGTCGCCAACGACCATTATGTTGTTGTACCGTCCCGAAAGCAGGCGTACAAGCTCAAGCTGTGCACGGTTGGTGTCCTGATACTCGTCGACGCATACATAGCGGAAGCGGTTCTGACAGTAGCTTCGCGCTTCCTCGCATTCACGGAGCAGGCGGACGGTCTGCACAATGATATCGTCAAAATCAACTGCCATTGCTTCCTTAAGCCTGCGCTCATAAAGACGGAATACTTCGGCTATCTTTTGCAGACGGAAATCCGAGCCTGCCTCGATTTCAAAATCCTCGGCACTCATAAGGCGGTCCTTGGCGCGGGATATGGCGGTCATGGTGGCACGGACAGGGAACATCTTGTCGTCAATGCCAAGGTCCTTCTGGCAGGATGTTACAAGACGCTTCTGATCATCGCTGTCGTATATGGAAAAATCTCTCGCATATCCGATGGCCTCACCGAATCGGCGGAGCAGGCGGACACAGATGGAGTGGAACGTTCCTGCCCACACCTCTTTTGCCATGCTTTCGTCGCCAAGCACCTTGGCAATGCGCTCTTTCATCTCGTTTGCGGCTTTGTTTGTAAAGGTTATGGAAAGTATCTGCCAAGGGGCTGCGGCATCCTCTGCATACTCAGTGAGCACTTCCGCTATTTCAGGTTCGGATAGCTCCAATGCCGATTCTAATTTTTCGGCATCCGTCTCGGTTAAATTTTCAGGCAGTGTCTCGGATAAATAGGCATTGCCGTATTTTATAATATGTGCGATACGGTTTACAAGAACCGTAGTCTTTCCGCTTCCTGCGCCTGCGAGTATCAAAAGCGGTCCGTCAACAGTAAAAACCGCCTCACGCTGGCGTTCATTTAGTGCCGCATACAGCTTGTCAAACAGCGCTCTTTTTGCTGTTATGATACGGCGGCAAAGTTCCTTGTTCATGTCGTCCTCCACTTGGAAAAGTTGCCTTGAAACCTTGTTTCAGAGCAGATATTTACACATAATATTATACTACACTTTTTTGTTTTTTTCAAGAAGCAAAACAGATTTTTAATAAATTTATCACAATTTGACTTGATATGTTCACTATTCTGTGCTACAATTGACACACAGATAAAAATAATATCAGGAGAGTAAAAGTGAACAGGTTTCCGGAAACAATAATTGAGATTTACGATGAAGAGCAGATATACAATGTGCTTGCTCCCGTTCAGTTCAAACCGAAGAACGCGGTTTATATCGGAACAAGAAAATTAAAGAACAAAAAGCTTAAGAATAACATAATTTCCTGTCTTCGCGCAATGTCACTTGACACAAGATGCTTCTTTTATTCTACGGATATGCTTAGCATTGATGCGGTAATCGCGGAGCTTGAAAATATAATTGCAACCTTCGGTGACTGTGCCATTGATCTTACAGGCGGAAGCGAGGTAGCACTTGTTGCTGTGGGAATGATTGCAAAAGAGAAGAATATCCCTCTCTTCAGATATGACCGCTTCACCTGCAGCTACAAAAACATCTATAACTGTGAGGCGGCGGACAATGTAAAAGCTGAGCCTGCGTTTAATATAGATGCAATTCTTGCGCTTTCCGGCGGTGCTATGAAGTCTCACGGTCATCTGGCCATTGACACGCTTGACTCTGAGACTGAGCGTGATATCTTCCGTGTGTGGAGCATATATAAAAACAATCACCGGGGCTGGCACAGGTCGGTGTCCTACCTCCAGCAGATTTCAAAGGACCTTGAGGGGCGAGAGCTTCATGTGGATGCCGGTGCCGTGGTATACGGAAATGCCAAAATAAGCGGAGCTGACAGTGAGGTAATGACCGCGCTCTGCGAAGCCGGCATAATAAGAAACTATAAAAACGACGGCAAGCGAATATCCTTTGATTACAAAAACGAGCTTATGCGGAGCTGTCTTATTGATATTGGAATTTGCCTTGAGCTGTATGTGTTTGCCGCGGCAAAAAGCATGGGGATATACAGTGATGTGCAGATAAGCGTTGTTGTTGATTGGGACGGAATCCTTGACGCACGAATAAACACCATAAACGAGATAGATGTGGTTCTGGTACACGGCTTTGTGCCAATATTCATCTCCTGCAAGTCGGGAACTGTCAATGTTACGACTCTCAATGAAATAAAGACTCTCGCAAAGCAGTTCGGCGGCGAATACGCACGTCCCGTGCTCGTAACAATGTCCGACATCAAAAATCGCGACAGATTTTTGGCACAGCGCGCCGCAGATATGGGCGTTGAGATAATCGACCGCGCCGACCTTATAAACGAGCGGCTTTCAAAGCGGCTTTATACAGTATCACGGGTTTAAAGCAAAAAAATCCGCCGATTTTTAGAAAAAATCGGAACTAAAAAAGGCAAATTAACGTCTAATAATAAAAATCATGCAGTTGTGAGGAAAATATGAAAACAAAGGCAGCAGTACCACCGAAAATCAAAGAAAAAACAGGCAGACTGTCGCGCATAAAACAAAATGAGCGGCGTCTTGTCAATCTTTTTATTGTACCGTCTGCTGTCGGTATGCTGATATTCTACATACTGCCGTTTTTTGTTATAATTTTTCAGTCACTTGTAAACAATCCCGTAAAAAAAGAATTTGTATTCCTTGAAAATTACACAAAGCTTCTCGAAAATACCGCTTTTCGTCAGGCGGCGTGGAATACTGTGAAATTTTCGCTTACCGCCGTGCCGCTTGCAGTTGTGCTGTCCCTTGTGCTTGCTATAGTTCTGCTTCGTGATCTTCCGGGAAAAAGCAAGCTTCGCACGATTTTTCTCTCGCCTATGATGGTGCCCGTTGCGTCCATTATCCTTATATGGCAGGTGGTGTTCCACTATAACGGTGTGGCAAACGAGCTTGTGATGCTTTTGGGCGGAAGTGCCGTGGATTGGCTGAAATCCGATTATTCTCAGCTTGTGGTGGTACTGCTGTTTTTATGGAAGAACCTCGGATACAATATGATACTTTTCATGTCGGCACTGTCGGCAGTGCCGGTGGATGTTCTTGAGGTTGCCACACTTGAGGGTGCTTCAAGGCGGCAGATATTCTTTAGAATCAAGCTTCGCTACCTTTCCTCAACCATTCTTTTTGTGACGCTGATGTCGCTTATAAATTCCTTCAAGATATTCCGTGAGGTGTATCTGCTAACAGGAAACTACCCCTACGATTCGCTGTATATGCTTCAGCATTTCATGAATAACGTATTCAGAACCCTTGACTATCAGAAGCTGTCGGCGGCGGCTATACTCATGGCGATTGTTATGGCGGTAATCATCGGATTTTTGTTTTTTGCCGACAACAAGGTTGAGGAGGATATCGAAGAATGAAAAAAAAGAAAATCGGTGCTCTCCGAAAAAGGCTTCTTATGTATCTCACCTTCATACTTGTTCTGGCGGCGGCTGTGGTGTTCTTAATGCCAACAGTGCTTACCATTACAAATTCCTTTATGTCAACTACCGAAATTTCCGCAAACTACGGACAGATATTCGAAAATTCCACAGGCGACAAAAAGACATACATATCGGAAAAGGTGAATCTTAAGTTTATCCCCGACTTTGTGAGCTTTTCGCAGTATAAGACCGCATTTATCACAAGTCCGGCATATCTTCTTAAATTCTGGAACTCGGTGATACTTACAGTGCCCATCGTGGCAGGACAGCTTGTCATGGCATCCGGCGCGGCGTACTGCTTTGCAAGAAACCGCTCGTGGACGGCAAACGCCATATTCTTCGTGTACATAATACTCATGCTGATGCCGTATCAGGTAACTCTTGTGCCAAACTTCATGGTGGCGGATTTCCTTAACCTTATCGACACAAGATGGTCAATAATCCTGCCGGGAATTTTCTCTCCCTTTGCGGTATTCATATTAACGAAATTCATGCGGCGAATACCAACCGCAATGATAGAAGCCGCAAAGCTTGACGGCGCGGGGGAATTTCAGATATTTTCACGCATCTTCATGCCGCTGTGTAAGGGAACGCTCTATTCGGTGGCGATACTCATTTTCATTGATTATTGGAATATGGTGGAACAGCCGCTTATCATGTTCAAGGCTACGGGAGACGAGCTTTATCCCCTTTCCGTGTTCCTGTCCCAGGTAAACACCAATGACGCGGGACTTGCCTTTGCGGTGGCGGTGGTTTATATGATACCGTCGCTTCTCATATTCCTCTACAGCGAGGACTACCTTGTTGAGGGAATCGCCTATTCGGGCGGAATCAAGGGTTAAAATCTACTATATACAGGAGAATTAAATATGGATACATCCGCAAAACGCCGCGGCATTATTAAGAATGCACTTATAGTGTTTCTGGTTATAATGCTTATTCTTACATTCTTTTCAAACACCATAATGAATGCATCGCTTCCCGAGGTAGCGGCGCAGTATGCAATGAGCGGCAGTATTACCGCTAAAATAAGAACAAACGCCACTGTAAAGGCAAACTCCGTTACCGCCGTGAAGATTGAAGAATCACGCAAGGTGAAAGCTGTTGCCGTAAAAGAGGGACAGGACGTGCAGATAGGCGACGTGCTCTTTTACCTTGACGACGCGGAGTCGGCAGAGCTTAAGGGGGCAAAGGAGACTCTGGCTTCACTTGAACGCCAATACGAGCTGAAGCTTCTTAAGCTTGACACGGACTACTATTCCGAGGAGCTTGCTATTGTGAAGAAGCAGAAGGAGCTTGCCGATGCGAAGGCTGTGCTTGCTTCGCTAAGCGGTGACGGTGGCTCTATATCAGCACTGAGAGCGCAAATTGACGAAGTAAAAGCACTCCGCCAGGAGCTTTCAAAGACTATCGCCGCATATGAAAAAGAGATAAACAAGCTTGCCGGCGGTGCGGCTGACACATCGCTTACAGGCGAGGCGACCTCTGTACGCCTTGCGGCGGCAAAGACACGCTTTGACACCGCTGAATCCCGCTATATGAAAGCGGAGATTGACATAAAGGCGGCAGAGAATTTACTGAAATCCGCCGAAAAGGAAGCGGAGAGTGCCAAGGAGCATTACGATTCCATCGTTGGCGGTGCTTCGTCTGACTACGATTCGCTCCGCGAGCAAATTGCCGCTCTTGAAAAAGAGATGCGCCGCGCCGAGGAGGACTATGAAATAGCATACTCAAAGCTTGGCGACGGACTTGCCGAGCTTAAAGAGGCGTGGGATGATGCCGAGGACTATTACAGCGAGGTAAGAGCTGACTACAGAAACGGTGATGAAGGAATCACCGCAGAGGACGTGAGCGCGGCAAAGGCTGCCGCCGATGCTGCCGAAGAAGCATATAAATCCAAGAGAAACGCAGTTTCGGAGCAGAGAGCGTCAATGAAGCTTACATATGACCGTGAGGTTGAAGATGATACCGCACGCCTTGACAAGCTTCGTACACAGCTTTCGGCACTGAACGGTGCCGAAGAGGCAAAATCGGCACTTGATGCCGCTGAGAAAAAGGTGAAATCGGCAAAGGATGCCCTTGAAGCTTTAAATGAAAAATTCCCCGAAACCACGGAGGAATATACGGAAGCCAAGGGCGAATACGAGTCACTCACAAAGCTCTCGCAAATGGAGGCTCACGAGGTGACACTTGAGGGCTTACTTTCACAGGATGAGGAATACGCCGACAGGATAGCCGAGCTTGAAGAAGAAATGACGGAGCTTGGCGGAAATACTGACAAAAAGACTCAGGAGACGCTTGTTGCGGCGCTCCAGAGTGAGCTTTCAACAATGCAGCATAATCTTGCACGCCGCCGCGAGGAGGATTCCATATCTGCGAAGCGTGAGGAGCTTGAGCTTTCCGACCTGCTTGCAGATATCGAGGAGCAGAGAGCACTTGTTGAAAAATACAAGGCAAATTCCACCGATGCAAAGATTGTCGCCGAAACGGCAGGACAGATTTCCTCGCTTAGTATAAGTAACGGTATGGAGACCTCAATGGGTCAGACGCTTTGTGAGATAGTGGTGACGGAGCTTGGATATTCCTGCGAAATAACACTTTCGGCAGAGCAGGCTAAGCGTGTGCGCATGGGCGACACCGTTGAGGTGACAAACTCATGGTGGTCCAAGACCACGGGCGTTATTGCGGCAATCAGAAACGACCCCAAGAATCCCGGCTCACAGAAGATAGCCACAATCGACCTTTCCGGTGACGTGGCGGTAGGTCAGAATCTTTCGCTTACAATCGGTGAGAGGGGGCAGGATTACGATGCCATAGTTCCAAATTCCGCAATCCGCGAGGATAATAACGGCAAGTTCGTTCTTGTGGTTGAGGCAAAGTCAAGCCCTCTCGGAAACCGCTATATCGCCAGAAGATATGATGTTGAGGTGCTGGCAAGCGACGACACCAACACTGCCGTTGCGGGACTTCTCGGAAGTGAATTTATAATCACCACCTCATCCGCTCCCATAACAAACGGAAATCAGGTGCGGCTGGTTGAAAACTGATATGAAAAGATTTCAGATAACTGCCATAATAACGGCGGTGCTGTGCCTTGTGAGCATTCTTGTATCGTCGCTTATTATTGGCGCGATGTCAAGGCGTCTTCTTAGTGAGACTGCCCACGAGAGATGGTCGGGAGACGGAACTGCCTATGCACAGCTTTCGGCTTTTATCTCCCCCGAAGCCGGACTTACAAGGGAAGATGTGGAGTACAGCTTAAAGGACTCTCTTGACAGAGCACTTGTGGATGCCTCAATTGCCCCTGCAAATGAATCGGCGCGTATTTTTGCGCTGGGCTTTGGAGCTGAGGGAAGTGGGGTAGTCTCAAGAACAGGCGAGTACGGAAAAGTAATAAAGAACGGTACTTCTGCCGTAATATCCGCCTGCGGCGGCGACTTCTTTCTGTTTCATCCGCAAAAAATGCTGTCGGGACACTACTTTTCCACAACCGATGTACTTAATGACTGCATAATCATCGACAACGACCTTGCGTGGCAGATGTTCGGTTCGAGCGATGTTGTAGGAATGTCAATTCGTATAAACGGTAAGGAATGCTTTGTGTCGGGCGTATGCGAGAGCGGTGGGGACGGCGAATATTCCGAGTTTTACGGAGATATACCGAGAGTTTTTGTGCCGTACAGTCTTGCTGAAGAATTACTTGGAAATGTTCCCGTTGAGACGGTGGAAGTGACTCTTCCAAGTCCCATCGGCGGTTTTGCCATGAAGATGTTTTCGGAGAATCTTCGTGTTGACGAAGGACTTTGTGAATTTAAAGAGAACAGCGAGAGATTTACTGACAAATATCTGCGAGATCGCCTTCTTGGAATCTCTGACCGAGGAGTTCGCACAAAGCCTATTGCATATCCGTATTTTGAAAATACCGCAGTAAAACTGTCGGATGCGGCGGCAGGCGTGTATATTTTTAAGATAGTTCCCATAGTAATACTTGTGCTGATATTAACCGTGGAGGTCGTGATACTGTATATAAAGCGGCGTGTGCTTATTTCTGCCGCCGCATCTGCGGTAAAGCGTACCGCACGTGATATCCGCCAAAACAGAAGAAGCAGAAAACAAAAAAACATCATCAAAGGAGAAGATAACGTATGAAAAGAAAACTTGCCCTGATACTTACGGTTTGCATGACGCTTGGAATGCTCATGCTGCCTTCCTGCGGCGAAGCTGAGGCGACCAAGCCTACCAACGTGTTCCGTACAACGGAAATTGAGCTTCCCGATGAGCTTGACGATCCAAACGTCAGCTTTGATCAGGCGGTGGCTGTATCCGATACACTGTATACTATGGCACATTCTTACGATACAGAGAACTACACTCCAAAGTGCAGTCTTGTTTCTCTGAGCCTTTCTGACGGTACGGTTAAGGACATCGTTCCGATTGAAATAAAGCAGGACGAGAACGGCGGCGAAAATCTTATGAATTATGCCGTGGCAGATGACGGCACTGCGTATTTTATGTTTGAAAAATACAGCTTTACCGACAATATGTACACGCAGTCCTTCGAGCTTCGCATTATGCGTGACGGGGAGTTTTCAACCCTTGATGTGGATCTTGAAACCGAGGACGGATACGGATTTTACGCAAATTCCATGATTCCGCTTGCAGACGGTGGGCTTCTGCTCGTTTCATGGAACGGTATGCGTATAGTTGCGCCCGACGGCACTGTAAAGGCAGTTGAGGGAATAAATCCCGACGAAGCCAATATAGAGAGAGCCTTTATTATTGACGGTAAAATATATGTTTCCATGTACAATTACAGCGAGAATAACTACGGCAGTGTTATATCCGAATTTGACCCTGCAAACGGCACTTTCGGTGAAAGTCTTGATATAAACCAAAATCACGCGTACAATATGATTTTTGGACCGGGATATGACTACTATTATAGCGACAGAAACTCTCTTTGGGGCGTTGATTTTGAAACCGGCGAGATGACCGAGGTTGTAAACTTCATAAATTCCGATATAAACGGAAACGATGTGCAGAATATCGTGGCGATGTCATCTGACAGATTCCTTATTACTGTACGCAACCAAAATCTTACAACAGGTATGAGCCAAGTGGAATTTGCATTTATCGACCGTGTGCCCGACGATGAGGTTGTACCGAAGAAAATGCTCCGTCTTGCTGTAAATTATTCTTCCTACGATCTGCGTTCCCGCGTAATCGACTTTAACAAGAAAAACGACACATACCGCATAACAATCGACGATTATTCACGCTTCAACACCGACGGAAACTACAGTGCAGGTGTTGAAAAGCTAAATTCCGATATCATTTCGGGAAATGTTCCGGATATCTTTATGGTAGACGATCAGACTCCATATGATATCTACGCCGCTAAGGGAATATTTGCCGATCTCTACGAGCTTATAGATGCGGACGAGAGCTTTGACCGCTCACAGTATCTTGAAAACGTATTTAAGGCGTACGAATATAACGGGGAGCTTCTTACTCTTATTCCATCCTTTACAATTGAAACATATGCGGCTAAAAAAGAGCTTCTTGGCGGTATCAAAGGTTGGAATTTCAAGGAATTTGCAGAATTTGCGGCGGCTCATCCCGATATACGTATGTTCGACTACGATTACAACCGCCAGAACTTCGTATATTTGTTTATGGAGTTCGCACGTGCGCAGTTTATTGATAACGAAACGGGAGTATGCAGCTTCGATTCCCTCGAATTCCGTGAGCTTCTCACCTTTGCGGCATCTCTCCCTGAAACGGATTTCTGGAGCAGTATTGATATGGAGGATCAGAACAGCAGTGAGTTCTGGCAGGAATATGACAACCGTTTCAAGGATGGCAGAGTGCTTCTTTCTACCGCGTACATCAGCGACTTTGAATACGGTATAAAGAATCTTCTTAACTACACCTTCGGCGCGGATATCGAGTTTGTGGGATTCCCTGTATCCGAGGGCAACGGAGCACTTATAAGCGCCTATACCGAATACGCAATATCTGCTGATTCCGACTTTAAGGATGGCGCGTGGGAGTTCATTAAAACCTTTATATCCGAAGAAGCACAGATGCCTGTATTCAACGAGGAATACAAGTATTGGAACTACCCTGCGGGAAATCTCCCCGTCTACAAGCCGGCACTTGAAAAAATGGCTGAGATCGCCATGACTCCCCGCGAGGATGAAAACGGCGGCATGATAATCGGCGGCGGTATAGCCACACTTCCTGCAATACCAAGAGCGGAACTTACAGTAACAGCTTCCGCAGAAACCGAATCGCCCGAGGCGGTTATTTATGAATCCGCAGAGGAAGAAATCCTGTCGGATGATACTGAAGATATCGAAGATACGGAGGATGTTGTGGAGGTCGTGCCCGAAATCATGACACCGGATATTGCCATTGACTCGGTTATCGGAATGGCTCCTCCATACACCGGAGTCGTTGATCCTTACTCCGTGCCTCTTACCGAGGAGCAGGTAGAAACGCTTATGAATCTCATCACGGAAACCACCCATATCCGACGCTACGATGAGGAGCTTAACAACATTGTAAGCGAGGAGCTTGAACCGTACTTTAGCGGTACGCAGACTCTTGATGCTACGGTTTCCTATATTCAGGACCGCGTATCAAAATACATAAACGAATCAAGATAAAACGAAACGGGAGGGGAAACCCTCCCGTTGTTCTATCACCAAAATACGGAGCGGCACATATTCTGTATCAAGGGAAATATCCCTCGGAAAGGATGATACTCTTGCAGAAATATTTTGCCGCCGCAAATACAGGCAGAGGTTTTGTCGGTTGGTTTGATGATATATTCAATCCACGCTGTTTTGAGCGCACCTACATAATCAAGGGTGGAAGCGGAACGGGAAAAAGTACGCTTATGAAAAAAATCGCAAAGTGTGCCGAGGAGCGCTCGTATGAATGCGAATATTTTTACTGCTCCTCCGATCCTTTGAGTCTTGACGGTATAATCGTCCACAAAAAAGACGGCAGCAGTTTTGCCATGCTTGACGGCACAGCACCGCATACTACAGATCCCAAATATCCGGGTGCCGCAGACGAAATAATAAATCTTGGCGAATATTGGTGTGCCGATCTCCTTCGTGCTCAGAGGGATGAGATCGTTTCGCTGTGCGATAAAAAATCGCGGCTGTATGCCGCGGCATATTCGGATTTTTCTGCCGCCGGCACACTTCTTGGATACATCAAAAACGAGGTGCAGAGCGCACTTATGAAGGATAAGCTTGATGCGGCGTCAATGCGGCTTCTTACAAAGCGTATGCACGAGTGCCGCATAAAAAAGGGGAAGAGCGTACGAAGAATACGCAGTCTGTCCGCGCTTTCCTGTCGCGGAGAGGTAGCTTTCGACAGCTTTTCCGATGTCAAGGTTGTATTATCGGCTGTGGATGTGTCGGGGAGCGTTCCGTTTTTGTTTGATTCACTCATAGAGTGTGCCAATAAGTTAGGACTTTCCTATGACCGCGCGCCAATGCCGCTTATTCCCGAGCTTACCGAGGCTATCCGCTTCCCGGAGCTTTCCATGTCAGTTATAAGTACATCTGACAGAACGGATACTCGGCTTATAAATATGAGCCGATTTGTTGACCGTGAAAAGCTTGCACTGTGTGACCGTCCGCGTATGAGGCTTATAAAGAAAGCCGCCTCGGAGCTTAAAGAATCGGGACTCTCAAAGCTTGCCGCGGCAAAAGAGTGCCATGACAATGTTGAGCGTATTTACATTGGTGCTATGGATTTTACACGGCTTGAAGCCGCCGGTGAGCGTATTATCGAGCGTGTGTTTATGTGATAAAAAAAGCGAAATGGCATCCTTGCGATGCCATTTCGTTCTTTTCCTTTCTTCGTTCTTTCTTTGCATTAACGAAGAAATATTCAAAAAGCCGTATGTGGGGGCGACGTGCGCCCCAAATATTGGCATTTTTGCAAATTAAAGAGCCGCGGTCATAATCTCAAAGGCTTCCTTTACGTCATCCTTGAAATCTTCGAACTTCGATTCAAGAGAGAATGCGCCTTCGTAGCCCATACGCTTGAACATATCAAAATATTCCTTCACAAGATGCTCGTCGACGCCCTTCTTGGGTGCGCGGCGTTCATTGATCGGAGAGCCGTAATGGGCGTGAACTATGTACTCGGTTCCGTAGGATTCAAGCTCCTCTATAGTATCACCGGCGAGAACTGCATGGTAAAAGTCAAGAAGAAGCTTAATGTTTGGAAGATTTACACGTCTGATAAGCTCCATTGCCTCCTTGCAGGAGTTGATGAAGTTGCATTCGTTCACATCAAGCTCCTCGATACCGATAACGAGACCGTATTCGGCGCATTTTGGGCTTATTACATCGGTGAGAAGTGCGCAGAAACG
>JAEIGA010001789.1_pt1 | contig 34064 bp, 30 predicted proteins | sample 9270691 | NCBI WGS metagenome assembly JAEIGA01 (sample SAMN17057246, study PRJNA624740) | gut metagenome | biome: biome; isolation source: fecal sample | host: Bos grunniens | place: China: Xizang | collected 2019 | reverse complement strand
GTAAAGGTAAACAAGGAGACCACCATTATTGTAGGCGGTGCGGGACACCCCGAGGCTATCAAGGCTCGCATCAATCAGATCAAGGCAGGAATTGAAACCACTACCTCCGACTTTGATCGCGAGAAGCTCCAGGAAAGACTTGCAAAGCTTTCCGGCGGTGTTGCTGTTATCAAGGTTGGTGCGGCTACCGAGACCGAAATGAAGGAAAAGAAGCTCCGCATCGAGGATGCACTCAATGCTACAAAGGCGGCAGTTGAGGAAGGCATCGTAGCAGGCGGCGGTACTGCATATCTTAATGTTATCGACGATGTTAAGGCTCTGCTTGACACCGTTGACGGCGACGAAAAGACCGGTGTAAAGATCGTTCTTAAGTCCCTTGAGGCTCCTGTTCGTCAGATCGCTGAGAACGCAGGCTTCGAAGGCTCTATTATCGTTGACAAGATCATGTCAAGCGGTAAGAAGGGTTACGGCTTCGACGCTTACAACGAAAAGTATGTTGACATGATGGAAACCGGTATCGTTGACCCGACTAAGGTTACACGCTCCGCTCTCCAGAACGCGGCAAGTGTTGCGGCAACCGTTCTCACCACCGAGGCAGTTGTTGCAGACATCAAGGAACCCGAACCCGCAATGCCCGCAGGCGGCATGGGCGGCGGTATGGGCGGTATGTATTGATATCGTGCATATTATGCGAATATGCAGATCCCCTCGGCGTTATGCCGAGGGGATTTTTCACAAAAACAAACGGGACTGAAAAATCAGTCCCGTAATTTCTTATTTCCCATGATACAAGCTGTTTACCTGATATCGCGGCTCGCAGGTGAGATTTACACCAAGCTTCTTGAATGTCTTCGCATCTATTTCCGCCAGAATAACGGAGGAATGCACCTCGCAGCCTGCAAGCTTGTCAAGCTGCTCCAGCGATCTTGCCGCAAGGGGAGATGTGGCGGCGCAAATGGAGAGAACTATCAGCACCTCGTCGGTGTGAAGTCGCGGGTTGCGGTTGTGGAGATAGTCAACTTTAAGATGCTGTACCGGCTCAATTATTGACGGTGGGATAAGCTGAACGTCATCGTCTATATCCGCAAGCTTTTTCAGTGCATTGAGAAGCATTGCCGCCGATGCGCCAAGCAGGGAGGATGTCTTGCCCGTTACAATAGTACCGTCTGGAAGCTCAATTGCCGCGGCGGGGGAGTTTGTAGTTTCCGCTTTTTTGTTTGCGGCATCAATTACAGGGCGGACGGCAGGTGAAAGGTTTGCCTGCTTCATTAAAATGTCCAGCTTGTGTACCGTGTCGCCGGTTGCCATATTCTCTTTCTGATCGCACAGGGCGGTGTAGTATCTGCGCACGATTTCACGGTAGGATGCCTCGCAGACCGCATCGTTGTCGATAATGCAGTTTCCAACCATGTTAACGCCCATATCTGTTGGGGATTTGTAGGGCGAAGCACCGAAAATGCGCTTGAACATGGCATCAACCACAGGGAAAATCTCAACGTCCCGGTTGTAGTTGACGGCGGTCTTTCCGTAGGCTTCAAGGTGGAACGGGTCGATCATGTTTATATCGTTAAGGTCGGCAGTAGCCGCCTCGTATGCCATATTTACAGGGTGTTTCAGCGGTATATTCCATATGGGGAAGGTTTCAAACTTTGCATATCCGGCTTTTATGCCGCGCTTGTTCTCATGATAGAGCTGAGAGAGGCATACAGCCATTTTTCCGCTTCCCGGACCGGGTGCGGTGACCACAACAAGGCGTCTGGTGGTCTCAACAAAGTCATTTTTACCGTATCCGCTGTCACTGACGATAGTTTCAACGTTATAGGGGTATCCGTCGATTGAATAATGGTGATACACCTTTATTCCAAGCTCCAGGAGCTTGTTTTCGAATTTTACAGCGTTGCTTTGGGAGTCAAAACGGGTGAGAACCACGCTTCCCACGTACAGACCGATGTTTCCGAAAGCGTCGATAAGGCGGAGCACGTCAAGATCATATGTGATACCGAGATCGCCTCTTACCTTGTTCTTTTCGATATCGTCTGCGCTTATGGCGATCACAATTTCGGCGTCATCCTTTAATTGGAGAAGCATTTGCAGCTTACTGTCGGGGCGGAATCCCGGAAGTACACGGGACGCATGATAATCGTCAAACAGCTTGCCTCCGAATTCAAGATACAGCTTGCCTCCGAATTGAGCGATACGCTCACGTATATGCTTTGACTGCATTTCAAGATATTTGTCGTTATCAAAACCTATCCTTGCCATGTGTCGGTCACCCCCGTCAATAAAACTCACTTATTATTATATCACATCTTAAGTTCTTTTTCAACACCATTTTGAAAAAAATGCAAATTTATCTGGGGCGTCACCGAAGCCTTGACATATTTACTTGTTTGTGATATACTTTACTATAGATATTTATGCTCGAAAATGAGCTTTTTATATGGAGTAACTAATATTATGGAACTGAAAAATCTAAACGGACGTGGAGCGCGTATGCTCCTTGTTTATCCCGATTATACAGACCGTGACTGCCAGAGAAGAGTCAGCGGCGGAAATTACAGTGAGGGACTTGCCTCCATTTCCGCTGTTCTTAAAGAGGGCGGACACCATGTGGAGCTTCTGCATCTTCTTAATCTTCACACCGAGGCGGATTACAAAAGCCGCCTTACGGAAAAATCCGCAAACGGTGAATTTGATATTATCGGCTTTTCCATCCGCACAACGGCGTTTCCGGACTGTGTGGACTATATAAAGTGGACAAAGGAGCTTTATCCGAATGCACTTGTAGTCTGCGGAAGCTATCACTGCACGCTTGTACCCGATGAGGTTATGGCGGTTGACGGAGTGGACTGCGTGTGCGTTGGTGACGGCGAGTATGCGGAGCTTGAGCTGTGCGACAAGATGCGCGACGGTGAGGATTATACCGACGTTGAAAGCCTTTACTTTAAAATGCCCGACGGAAGCGTAAAAAAGAATCCCATCCGTCCCCTTTTTGCCGATCTTGACCGCATTCCAATACCGGACTTTGATCTTTTTGATTACGACAATCTGGAATCCTCCAAGGTTGGCACGGCTATAGTTGTTGTCAGCCGCGGATGCTTCTATAACTGTACCTACTGCGGCAACGGCAACTTCCGCAAGGTGTATCCCAACAAAAAGATATACGCTCGCTTCCGCTCACCCGAAAATGCCATACTTTATTTAAAAACATTGCTTAGCAAGCATCCTCAGATCAAGTTTATCAACTTCCGTGATGCCATATTCAATATGTTCCCCGATTGGTTCGACAAATTCATTGATATGTACACAAAAGAGATAGGGCTTCCGTGTACGGGCAACATACGCTTTGACATTCTTACCGAGGAAACGGTTAAAAAGATGAAAGCGGCAGGATTCTATACCATTGATATGGGTCTTGAGAGCGGAGACCCCGAAATGCGCTTCAAATACCTGCGCCGCTATCAGACGGATGAGATGATAATACGCTGTTCCGGATGGTTCCACAAGTACGGCATAGCACAGCTTACCTACAACATAATCGGTCTGCCCTTTGAAGATATTCACCGTGCGCTTAAAACTATAAAGCTCAACGCGCGCATTAAGAGCGACCGCACCATACCGAATATTTTCTACCCCTATGAGGGTACGGCTCTTTATGAAATATCCAAAGAGGCAGGATTTATACCCGAAGGCGACCTTACGAAACGTCGTGTGCCCCTTGTACAGCCCCAGTTCCCTGAGGAGCAGGTGCTTTTCATCGAAGCGTATTTCATGCACTTCGTGAAGCGCTACAAACGTGCCTATGCCATGCCTGAGTGGCTTGGTAAGCCCTATGAGCGTTGGCTTGACAAGCGCGTTACGGGCAAACACGTGCCCTACAAGCTTCTTGTGAAGCTCCACGATATTTACGCGGCAGGACGCAACAAGCTGAAGGACTTTCTTGTAAACAAGATGCCGAAGGTGTATGTGAAGCTTCGTATGCTGAAGCATCACAAGAGAGCGAAGGTAAAGTAAAAGGAGAATAAGAATGGCACATTATATAGACAGAGAAAAGTGCATATGCTGTGCAACCTGCGATGTGGAATGTCCGTTCCATGCTGTAATCATCAGTCCGGAGGGAAAGTTCAGCATTGACGAGGAAAAATGCCGCGACTGCAAAAAGTGCGCCGAGGCGTGTCCCATGGACGCTATAAGCAAAAAATAAGTCGGCGGATAAAAAATAAACGTAAAATCCCCTTGGAGGATGCTTGAAAAACAAGCTTCTTTCAAGGGGATTTGTTGTTTTTGCGCGGATGCCGGTAAACGGGGCGTCGAGGACGTCGCCCCCTACGGTGTTGACACAATCCTGCCTGTAGGGATAGACGTCCTCGGCTGTCCGTCACCGGGGACAACAAGGCGGCGGGAGTGAACCCAAGCCATACGGTGTGTATAGGGATTCGCACATTGCGAATAAAAAAGATGCGGCACGCCGCTGGCGTACCGTATCGGAGGATGAATTATTCTACAGTAAAGTCAGAGGTGAATTTCACACCGTTTACCTTGAAGCTGAGTCTGTAGCTACCTGCCTCAAGAGTTGTGCCGGTGGTTATCTCAAAGGAGAAGGTATCGGTGTCAAGGAGAGCTGTCTCAAAGCCTTCACTGTCAACTGTGGTGTACTCCTTGGTGCCGGCATCGTACAGCTTCAGCGAGGTGAACTCATAGGAGTCAGCACTGCGGAGATCCTCAGCCGCCGCCACGGTGATCTTGCCCTCTGCATATTCTGCGGTGAAGGTTGCATCGCCGAGAAGGATAACAGACTTAACAGCGCCGTTTTCGGTAATTACCTCAACGTTGCCCATGAATACGTCCTTGATAGAGAGGCTGTCAACAGTCTCGTCGTCGTTAAGAACGGTGAACTTAACGCCGCTTGCAAGCTTGTAGGTCTCGCCGCCTACTGTTATAGTAGTGGGAGTGTAGCCGGATACGATACCGCTTGCTACCTCAGCCGCAGTGGTGGAGATAAGACCGTCAATGCCGGTGAGATAGTTTGTACCCTCTGCAAGCTCAGCACTTCTTGACTTCATGGTCTCAATCTTGCCGGTGGAGAGGTCAAGTACGATGTAGAGGTTGTAAACAGTGCCGTCAACAAGCTCCTTGCCTGCATGGCGAATTACCTTTACAGCGGTAGATGCAGAGTCTACACTGCCGAGGCTTCCGTCAGAAATATACATGTAGCGGAGAGTTTCAACAGAACCTACCTCGTTGTCGAAAATTGCGGTTACGGATGCACCGTCATTTATGGTGATAGTTGAAGTGTATGCGCCGGTTACCTTTGTAAAGGTGTCGCCGATCTTCACGATTATCACGGTATTGTCGTTCATGACAAACTTAACGGATGATGCGCCGTCCGCAGTTGAGATAAGGGATTCCGCGCTTCCTGCGGAGATGGTGTGATAGGATGTGCCGGAGGTTACGGTGCTGGAGCTTGCCTCGTCTATAGCGAATGCGATCTCATCGTTGCGGCTGCCAGACTGCACAAACTTATCATCGCCGGAAACGATGGTGCCGCCGCTTACAGTACGGGGGATAAGGGTGTACTCACCCTCTGCATCAACGGTGTAGCGGTATACTTCACCGGGAGTTACGGTGCGGTTTGAAACCATGATGGTCTCCTCCTTGCCGTCGATTACAGCTTCCATTACATAACCGAACTTGCCGTCGGCGAATACGGGAGTGGTCTCGCTCTCTGCAATAAGGTACTTGGAGGGAGCCTTTACAGTGGTAGAAGAGGTTTCTACTGCGAGTATCTGATCTCCGTATACTACAATGCTTACGGTTTCACCTACGCCAAGCTGTGCATAGATGTCCTCGGCATCAATACCAAGCATCTCGTTTCCGAGCGTGTAGCGAGTGCCGCCGATGGTAGCGGTAGTCTTTGTGAGACGTGTAACCTTTACAGGATCGCTTACAGGAAGTACAGCCGCGATTTCAAGAGTTTCGTTGCCCTCATTGAAGTAGTAGAGAACATAATCGCCGCTCTCAGCCTTGTGGGGATTGATTACGGTAAGCTCTTCTTCCTCGATGCCGCCTGCAATGTTTATCTCGCCGTCCTCGATTTCAAGCATATCGAATTCGAAGGGCTTTATGATAAGACGGCTTGCGGTGGTGCTTTCCTTAGAGTCAAAGATAAGATGTGCGTCGAATGCTCCGGTGAGCTCGGAAAGGTCCTCATTTGTTGTGATCTGCACGAGGGTATCATCATCTGCGTGTGCATAAACGAGAAGCTCGTTGGAGTTGGTGGACAGTGCATCGGAAAGCTCCTCAACTACCTGATACTTAACTCCCTCGATGAGCACATACTCATAGTCCTCGTCAACCTCGATCTTTTCTGCCGCAACGCTCTTGCCAAGCTCGGTGCAGCCGATAACGCTTACAAGACCGGACTTGTCGTCGCGCTTGTAAACAAGCTTATAGCTTCTGCCGAGGTGCGCATCTGCGTCGCCCTCAAGCTCAAGCTCGTCATACTTTACGGTAATAAGACCGTCATCGGTATGAACTGTGATGTAGCCTTCCTTGGTAACGGAAGAAACGCCTTCAAGTGCGTAGCTGTTGGTTGCAACAATAACGCTTTCGCTTATCTCGTAACCAAATACACGCTCTGCAATGGTAGTAGACTCATAGAATGTAGAGCCGTTAGCCGCGGTTTTGGGGATGAGATACTCTGCGGTTACAGCGTTGTAAAGAAGTCCCGCGATTTCCGCACGGGTGAGCACCTTGGTGTAATCAACATCCTCCATGCCGTCGTCAAGTCCAAGCTTAAGCGCGGTGTCGATGTAGGTCCAGGGATAGCCTGCATTCATTTTTGCGGTGTCGTGACCAAGTGCACGCACCAGCATGGTCATGGCATCCTGCATGGTAATTCCCTCGGTAGGCTCAAATGTGGTTGCGGATGTACCGAGAATGTAGCCGGAAGCGTTTGCCCAGGAGATAGCACCGTGGTAGGTGTCGTCGTAGAGGTCGGTAAATGAGGTAGAGTTGATTCTGCCTGCGCTGTCCTTGCCGATCATAAGTCTGAACAGAAGCATTGCCATCTGCTCACGGGTAACTTTTTCATCGGGTGAAAATTCGGTGTCGCTTGTACCCTTAATGACTCCTATATCGGAAAGGATCTCGATCTGCTCAGCGTAGCGGTCACTAGGTGCAATATCATCGTAGGACTTCGCCTGAGCGCCGGTCATAAGTGCGGTCACTATCATGAGTGTCGCAAGAGAGCCGGACATGATTCTTTTGAGATTTCTCATAGTCTTGGATATCCTCCATATATTTATGATTCACAGACGGGCTGCATCCGTTTGTCAGATGCCCTCGCCGTGTGAATATATGATAACATACGGCAGGCGAGAAATCAAGATTTTTAGTGCATATGTTATAAAACTGTCATTGTTATTTATAGAAAATCTATAAATAATGAATAATTTTCCAATCCTCCAGATAATACTTGATAGAGCATGAAAAATATCCCCACGCAGTCATATCATGCGTGGGGATATTGATATATTTATGAATTTCGATCATTCGGGAAGTTCCGTTTTGCCAAGAAGACAGTTTTCAACTGCGTCGAACACATCGTCCTTTACGTCCTCGGAGAGTATGCAGTACATTACATACTGACCCATTATCTTAACGGTTGCGGACTGAAGCTTAGGCTTCTCCTCGGGCATATATTCTTCCATCCAGGTATCAAGACGCATGGCGAGATATCCGCCAACGGTGTCCTTGACACCTGTCACAGCCTCTTCGGACGGGGCTTTGAATATGCCGTATTCGTCGATGTTTATTCCGCTCGACTGGATTTTTACTACATGACCGCTGGAGTTTGACAGGTCAATTTTCATCATTCCTTCGATATAATCGTCGGGGACGGCAGTCATACTGCTTCCTTCGGGAAGTGCGGCATCAGCCACAGCCGCAAGCTCGGAGGGAGCGATAGAATTACTGTAATGAACGGTCTCGGTACCGCAGGATGCAGTGAGTACGCATCCGAGAGCAAGGGTGACTGCAAAAACAAAGGATAAAAATCTTTTTTGTGACATTTTTCCAGATCCTTTCAAAAAATTATTCGGTTATATATGCGTGTGTGCGAAGATTGTCAAGCTCAAGTGTAAATGATGTGGAATTGAGGTGCATTCCGTCGCCGTTGTGATACTCCTCCGGAAGCCATCCCTCGGAATCACAGAGCACGGAATAGGTGTCCACAAATTTAACGCCTACCTCATTTGCCACTTCAACAATCCAATGGTTAGCGGCGCGTATCTTATCATTGTTTATCGAATTAAGATGTTCATAGGTGCGTGCCACGGGGAACATGGACTGACAGATTATTTTGGTGTCCGGGCTTGCTTCGGCAATGCTCTCAATCATTTTTTTGTATTCGGACTTGAAATATTCCTCATCCATAAATGAAACACCGTTAACACCAAGGGTTATTACAAGGTATTCCGGCTGTTTTGCGGCTGCGGCTTCCTTAATGGTAAGCTCAGCACCCGTTTCGGGGTAAACAATTTTTGCAAAAGAAACCTGAGAGAGGGTCAGCGTACCGCTTGCAGGCGTCCACACCTGAGTTGTATCACGTCCACCGTCAAGCATTTTGTAAGCGCGCAGTCCGTATGTGGTGGAGTCGCCGAGAAATACGATTTTACCGATATAGTCCGGTCCTGCATCATCTGTTGAACCAAGAACCGTGTCCGGATACTCCGAAAGGAATTTTTCCCACTCATCGGTGGAATTTTTTGTGGGTTCAGCTACCGGAGTGTAATCGGCAGGAGCCGCAGTCACCGCTGGGGATGTAACGGCGGGGGTGGTATCGGGGTTATCAATGCTTTCCGTCTGTACATCAGAAACTGCCGTTGTGTCAACCGCAGTTTCGGCGGAATCTTCATCATTTCCGGCACCGTGCTCCGCGAAGAGCGGAGTCGTATCGGCGGTGGTTTCGTCCGCACCTGTGGCGTGGCGTATTGTAGATACCGACACGAGAATTATGAGCGCGGCTATAATTACGAATATTATTCCCGCGGCGGCTTTATACATGAGTCCTTCATTGTTGCTGGTGTTCACTTTTTATGTTCCTCCGATATGGGTTGGTAATCTTATTTGTTATAATGGTTTTCGAATTTCGATTCATACTCAAGCTCTTCTGTAGCTCGGTTCTTCTTGATACTGTGTACTATCAGAGCAATAAATGCGATAATGAGATACAGAACCGCGAAGATGAGAGAGCGGACAATTATCTGCGATATATCGGTATACACACCGGGGATTATGATAGCCACAATTGCCCATACAAAAAGGCATCCGAGAAAATGGAAAAGCAGTCGCAGGGACAGAGAATAGTCAATCCGCCATACGAGATTCAGTGCGGCAACGGCGATACAGGCGAGAAAAATAAGTGCCGCCGAGCCGAGACTTAAAAATTTTCCGGCAGTGCCGCCGTTTGTGGGGGCGAGCTGATTAAATGCCGTGGCAATTATGAGAATGATAAATTCCGATGCGGTGAAGTACAGGCAAGCGCTGTACAGGATTTGTTTAAGCTTTTTCAGTATGTTCATGCATAATTTCCTTTTTGATCGTTTACGTAAAATTATCCGTACTGTATATCATACCACTTTACTTAAGATTTTTCAACCTCACGCAGAAAATATTTATAAATCCGTAATCGTTTCATAACAATTTAGGTGCTTTTTGGTCGAAAAACCTCGATTTGTCGGCTCATTCGCAAAATCGGTGAAAATAAGTAAAAAATATTCGGCTGTATTATGCATAAATTTGCGTATAATGATTGACTTTTGCACCAAAAAAATGTATAATATATTATGTGTAGCTATTTCTATGTATAATCATGCGGTGATCCTTCAAAAAAGAGGGCACAGCATATATGAAAGAGGTCTTGTATGGAAGAAAATATCAAAGCTCCGATAACACGTCATACGGCGCGCGAGTACGTATTTGCGCTCCTTTTCGCAAGGGCATTCTCTCCGGATGAGCCGGCAGATGAATTTTACGCACTTGAGCTTGAAAATGCCGAGATAGAGTTCGGAGATCAGATAGATTATGTTCACGACGTATTTTTCGGTATTACGGACAACCTTGCCGAGATAGACGAGAAAATCTCTGCGGCGGCAGAGGGATGGGCACTCAGCCGTATTGCCAAGGTTACACTTGCAATTATGCGTGTGTGCGTTTTTGAGATGATGAACGTCTCCGATGTTCCGAAGCGCGTTGCTCTTAACGAAGCGGTGGAGCTTGCAAAGAAATATGACGACGATAATGCTCCGGCGTTCATAAACGGTGTACTTAATACAATTTCACACACCTTGCCTGACCGTCCCTGCGATATTGATTCATGAAACGCTTTTACATCGGTATAGACACATCGAATTATACCACCTCGTGTGCTCTTTTCGATACTGACGAATGCAGGTTTCATTCAAACGTAAAGCGGCTCCTCGGCGTTTTGGATGGGGAGCGCGGACTGCGTCAAAGCGATGCGGTGTTTGCGCATATAAAGAATTTGCCGTCGGTTACTGCCGAAGCACTTTGTGATATTGTCCCCGAAGCACTGTGCGCCGTTGGCGTATCTTATGCTCCGAGAGATGCCGAAGGCTCCTATATGCCATGCTTTCTTTCCGGTGTGGCGGCGGCTTCCACACTTGCAAATGCAGTGAAAAAGCCTCTCCACCGCTTTTCTCATCAGGCAGGGCACATTATGGCGGCGGTTTGGTCTGCAAATGCCAAGGATTTGCTGAGCCGCGAATTTATCGCTTTCCACGTATCGGGAGGCACTACGGAAATCCTTCGGGTCACTCCAAAGGCGGTTGGCTTTGACATAGCGAAGCTTGGCGGAACTTCTGACCTTAACGCAGGACAGTGCATTGACCGTGTGGGCGTTGCTATGGGGCTTAGTTTCCCCTGCGGACCGAAGCTTGAGACGCTTGCCCTTGAAAACACGGAGAAGCTTCCAAAGCCAAAGCTTTCGGTAAAAGGATGCGAGTGCAACCTTTCAGGCGTTGAAAACACGGCGGCAAGACTGCTTGGGGAGGGCAAATCTCCGGAATATGTGTCGGCGTATGTGCTTGATTTTATCGGGCGCACACTTATAGAGCTTACCAAAAACGCCCTTGACTGCGCAGATATGCCTGTACTGTATGCAGGCGGAGTTATGAGTAATTCCATTATCAAAAGCATGATATCAGAGTGCGGATTTGATGCAAGATTTGCAAAACCCGAATATTCAAGCGACAATGCCGCAGGCTGTGCGCTTCTGTGCGCGGCGGCGGAGGAGGGATGGGAGTTTTGGACGAAATAAACGAAAATGCTCCCGTGGCGGAGGATAAAGGCAGAGCGGTACTGACTATTGCACAGCTTAACGCCTATGTAAAACAGCTTATTGACGGGGACGGACTGCTTGCAAACGTCTTTGTCAAGGGCGAGATATCGAATTTCACAAATCACTATAAAACGGGGCATTTTTATTTTACCCTTAAAGACCCGGACAGCCTTATCCGTGCTGTTATGTTTAAAAGTGCCGCGGCAAAGCTTAAATTTCTCCCCGAAAACGGCATGAAGGTCATTGTCAGGGGGCGCGTTTCAGCCTTTGTGCGCGACGGACAGTATCAGATATACGTGGAGAGCATGGAGCCGGACGGAGTTGGCAGTCTGTACATTGCATTTGAACAGCTTAAGCGCAAGCTTGAAGCGGAGGGACTGTTTTCGCCCGCGAGAAAACGTCAGATTCCCAAAATACCGACGCGAATAGGCATAATTACCTCGCCCACAGGCGCGGCGGTCAGAGACATGATAAATATAACGCGAAGGAGATTCCCTTATGCCAAGCTTACCTTGTTTCCTTCGCTTGTACAGGGACCGGGGGCGGCGGCACAGCTTATCTCCGGTGTAAATCATTTTAACGCCGCAAAAAGCGTTGATGTAATCATTATCGGACGGGGCGGCGGCTCTATTGAGGATTTGTGGGCGTTCAATGACGAAACGCTTGCAAGAACGGTTGCCGCAAGCGAAATACCGGTAATAAGCGCAGTGGGACACGAAACGGATTTCACCATCTGCGATTTTGCGGCAGATGTGCGTGCTCCCACACCCTCAGCGGCGGCAGAGCTTGCTGTGCCGGATACGGCAGAGCTTCTTCGTAAGATAAACAACATTGTGGGTCATATGGAGCTTTCGCTTACCAAGAATATCGGTATGCAGAGAACAAGACTTGAACAGCTTGCAAAAAGCCGCGCACTTACTTCCCCACAGAATTTTATTGATGACAAGCGAATGGCGGTGCTGTCGCTTGCTGGGCGTATGGAGCAGGGAATCAAGCTGTCGCTTACAAACAAGCGCGGCAGATTTGCCTCACTTACAGCCTCTCTTGAAGCTCTTAACCCTATGTCTGTAATCTCCCGCGGATATTCTGCGGTCTTTGACGATTCGGGCAGGCTTGTAAAGAGCACTAAACAGATAAAAAAAGGCGACCGTTTCAAATTCCGTACAACTGACGGAAGCGTCATTGGAGAAGCGGTTGAGGTCATAACCGATAAAAAGGTGTGAAGACAGAAAGGAATGGTCGTAACCATGGAAAATAATAAAGAGCTTGCTTTTGAAGAAGCACTTTCACGACTTGAGGAGATCGTTCGCGCCCTTGACGGCGGTGCTGCACCTCTTGATGAGTCTTTGGCACTGTTTGAAGAGGGTGTTCGGCTTGTTAAGCTGTGCTCCGCAAAGCTTGACGGCGCAGAGCAGAGAGTAAAGATACTTGTGCGCGGTGAGGACGGAACGGTTTCGGAAGAAGATCTTCCCCCCATGCAGGAGGGCGGCAGATGACCGGCTTTGAGATTGAAAAACTGCTTTCGGTTGGTGCTGATGCGGTTGAATCGGTGCTTTCGGAATATGCGGCAGGCGATGATGAAAAGTTCGGCGTTATTTACGAAGCGGTCCGCTACAGTCTGCTTGGCGGAGGAAAACGGCTTAGACCGTTTATCGTTCTTCAGTTTGCGCTTCTTGCGGCGGCAGAGAGCGGTGCTGACCCGGAGCGTGCTTATATGGCAGCGCTTCCGTATGCATCGGCACTTGAAATGATACACACGTATTCACTTATACACGACGATCTGCCGTGTATGGATAACGACGACCTTCGCCGCGGAAAGCCTACAAGCCATATAAAATTCGGCGAGGCGAATGCACTGCTTGCAGGCGACGCGCTTCTCACCCGTTCTTTCGGTGTTGCGGTGTCAAATGCCTACGCATCCCCCGAGACAAACTGCCTTGCGGCGGCACTGCTTTCGGAATGTGCCGGTATGGGCGGCATGATCGGCGGTCAGGTGCTCGATCTTATAGGTGAGAGTGAGCACTTCGATATGGAAACTCTTGAACGGCTTCAGTCACTTAAGACCGGCGAGCTTATAAGATGCGCGGCTCTTCTCGGATGCTATGCAGGCGGCGCTTCGGAAAAAATGTGCGAGGCGGCAGAAAAATACGCGATGGGAATCGGAAGAGCATTCCAGGTTATAGACGATATTCTTGATGCCACAGGGGACGAAAAACTGCTGGGTAAGCCTATCGGAAGCGACAGGGAAAGCGGTAAAACTACATTTCTCACGTTTATGACCATCGACGAAGCGCGTGCTTATGCTGCAAAGCTTACGGAAGATGCAAAGACGGCGGTAGAGAGCTTCTGCGGCTCGGAAATACTGTGTGCCCTTGCAGATTATTTGTTGACAAGGAAGAAATAAATGGAGTACGTTACAGGCTTTTTTTCAAACTACGTTTTGGTATGCGCACTTATCGGTTGGTTCGGTGCGCAGTTTATAAAGTGTGTCAGATACATAGCAAGGCACAAAAGCTTCAACTTTGCCGTACTGATGTCATCAGGCGGTATGCCAAGCTCACACTCTGCAACAGTAAGTGCCCTGGTGGTTTCGGCGGCAAAGCTGTGCGGCACATCATCGCCTCAGTTTGCTCTGGCGTTTATACTTGCCTTTATCGTTATGTATGATGCGGCAGGTGTAAGAAGAGCGGCAGGAGAGCAGGCTAAGGTGCTGAATCGAATTGCGCATGATATTTCACTTGGTGATACAAAATATCTTGATAAGAATCTTAAGGAGCTTATCGGTCATACGCCCCTGCAAGTGATAATGGGAGCGTTGCTTGGTATTGCCATAGGCGTGATCGTGCCTGTATTTTGATAATGCGTATAGATAAATATTTATTTGAGCACGGCTTTGCCAAAAGCCGTGAGGCGGCAAAGCGAATGATCGGCGAGGGAATCGTTGAGCTTGACGGCAGAATCGTAAGTAAGGCTTCCGAGGATGCCGGCGAGGAAAGCAGTGTCCGTATTGTGGGAGAAACACTTCGGTATGTGAGCCGCGGCGGACTTAAGCTTGAGCGTGCACTTGAGGCATTTTCACTTGATGCTTCGGGGCTTGACTGCGTTGACATCGGTGCTTCAACCGGGGGATTCACAGACTGCCTTTTAAAAAACGGTGCGGCGCGTGTACGCTGTGTTGATGTGGGGCGCTCCCAACTTGACAAAAGTCTTGCAGAGGATCGCCGCGTTGTGTCCTTTGAAGGAATGAACGCACGGTACATTACAGCCGATGATATCGGGGGCAGGTGCGATCTTGCGGTGTGCGACGTGTCTTTTATCTCGCTGACGCTTATTATGCCGACAGTTGCCGGGATTTTGCGTGAGGGCGGAAAATTTGTGGCGCTTATAAAGCCGCAGTTTGAAGCAGGGCGTGCAAATATCGGAAAAAACGGCATCGTCAAAGACAGAAACGTCCATACGGAGGTTATTTTACGAGTCCTCGATTTTGCCGAGACTGTGGGACTTTACTGCGGTGCTCTTACGGTGTCCCCCATATACGGCGGTGACGGAAACCGTGAGTATCTTGCCTATTTTGACGGTATTGGCGGCTTTGACAGGGCTAATATAAAAAAGATCGTGTATGATACATGATCTTACATCCAAACACAGATGAGGTTGTGATTTTTTGAAAGCTATCGGAATATATCAGGATCCCAAAAACGATGTGGATTTTCTCGGAACACTCAGGGTAATAAACGCCCTTGGCGGCAGGTGGCAGGTGATTATGCACCGTTCCCTTCGGGATAAGCTGTGTGCCGCACTTAGCGATGATGTGTGCCGTGCCATATGCTTTGCGGATGATGCGGAGCTGTTCACCACACCCGACATGATGATCGTGCTTGGTGGCGACGGAACAATACTCAAAGCCGCGCGAAGCTGTGCCGCAGGAAACATACCGATTCTCGGAATAAATCTCGGGCGTATCGGATACATGGCTGAGCTTGAGCTTGACGAGCTTTCCGCTTTTGACAGGCTTCGGAGCGGTGATTATAAGGTAGAGCGACGCATGATGCTTGAAGCGGATATAGGCGGTGAGCGTCTGTTTGCACTTAACGAAGCCGTGGTTGGCGGTGCGTCTATTTTTCGCATTGTGGAAATAGAGCTTTATTGCGACGGCAAGCCGGTGAACTCCTACAGAGCAGACGGACTTATTGCATCTACCCCAACAGGCTCTACCGCATACTCTATGTCCGCAGGCGGTGCGGTGGTTGACCCGCGCATGGAGGCACTTCTCATAACGCCAATATGCTCCCACTCTCTTAATGCTACGCCGCTTGTGTTTTCCGCAGAGTCGGAGCTTCGCATGAAAAACATTACGGTGCGTGAGGAAAAACTCTATATAAATATTGACGGCTGTGAGACTAGGACGCTTTCTTTCGGAGAATCGGTGACATTTCGCCGCTCCGCTGAGACAGTAAGCTTTATACGACTTAAAGACGGCGGATTTTATGATGTGCTCCGTCACAAAATGGCGGACAGACACTAAAGGGGAATTAGCATGAAATACAATCGTCAGGCTGAGATAATATCTATAATCAGTGAAAACCAAATAGAGACACAGGAAGAATTGTCAGAATGCCTCAGACAAAGAGGCTTTATGGTTACACAGGCTACAATTTCGCGTGATATCCGCGAAATGAAGCTTGTTAAGGTTGCCGGTGGCGGCAAGTATGTGTATGCACTGCCGCAGACCGAGGAGTGCGGTATCAGCCAAAAGGCGCGGAATCTTCTTGTGGAGACTGTGGAAAATGTGGACCGTGCCAACAATATTGCAGTTGTAAAAACCTATGCCGGCATGGCACAGGGCGCGGCGGCAGCAATTGATTCCATGGGTCGCTCGGATATTGTGGGAAGCGTTGCAGGCGATGACACGATCATTATCGTAATGCGTACAAATGATGCGGCGCAGTCACTTTGCGATGAGCTTTGTGAAATAGTAAACGGCGGAAGATGATTTTTCCACGGACGAAAGGCGGTGAGGTCTTTGCTGTACTCACTTCATATTGAAAACATAGCGGTCATAAAGTCCGCGAGTATTGATTTTAGCGGCGGTTTCAGTGTACTCACAGGTGAGACTGGTGCCGGCAAATCCATAATAATTGACAGTATCAATCTTATATGCGGCGCAAAGCAGTCACGCGAGCTTATAAGAAACGGCGAGGACAGCGCACGGGTTTCCGCGGTGTTCGGTGAGCTTTCCGACCACGCGGTACGCGCCCTTGATGAGCTTGGCATTCCTGCCGACGAGGACGGAATGATAATGTTCGAGCGCACGCTTACCACTCAGGGCAAATCCGTATCACGTGCCAACGGACGGACAATACCGCAGTCGCTTCAGCGTGAGGCTATGAAATATCTTATCGGTATACACGGTCAGCACGATAACATGGCACTGCTTATGCCGGAGAATCATATTGTTTATCTTGATGAGTTCGCGAATATAGAACAGACTCTCTTAAAATATCAGGAGAGCTATGAGCGTTACTGTGAGCTTAAGCGAAAGATTGCGGAGCTTCGCTCAGGCGAGCGTGAAAAGGCGCAGAAGATGGAATTTCTTCGGTATCAGATCGAGGAGATAGAGGCTGTCAAGCTGAAGCCCGACGAGGAAGAAAAGCTTCTTGCAAGGCGTGCCAAGCTTCAGAACAGTGAACGGATAACGATGCTTTCCGATACGGTATATTCACTGCTTTACCGCAACGAAAAGGGAACGGCGGCACTTGACAAGGTTAAAAAGGCGGAGCGCGCCTTGGAGGCACTTGCACCTATAATGGATGATGCCGATTCGCTCATATCGAGACTTGATTCCATAACCTATGAGCTTGAAGATATAGCCCTTACCATCGACGCGCTTCGGGACGATGAATATGATGACCCAACGGCAGAGCTTGACAGAGTCGAGACCCGTCTTGATAAAATATCGAGAATTGAGCGCAAATACGGAGATACGGTCCCCGAAGTGCTGGCGTTTCTTGATAAAGCCAAGGCGGAGCTTGAGCAAACGGAGCTTTCCGAGGAGAATTTAGCTTCTGCGGAGGCGGAGCTTGCGGCTTTGCTTGCCGAAATGGCGAAAATGGCAGACGAGCTATCCGAAAAACGTCTTGGTGCGGCAAAAAAGCTTGAGGAGGAGATAATACGCGAGCTTTCCTACCTTGAAATGGGCGGTGTTAGCTTCTCTGTCTCTGTAAAGCGCCGGGTGGAAGCCGACGGCGGTGTGGCGTATGCCAAACGGGGGGCTGACGACGTTGAATTTATGATATCCACAAACAAGGGCGAGCCACTGAAGCCTCTTGCGAGGATTGCATCGGGCGGTGAGCTTTCAAGAATCATGCTTGCGGTTAAGACCGTGCTTGCGGAGAAGGATTCCCCGGGTACGCTGATATTCGATGAGGTTGACACGGGTGTGTCGGGAAAGACCTCGGAGAAGATCGGCATAAAGCTTCGCCAGCTTGCAGGACTTGGCGGACAGGTTTTGTGTGTTACCCATTCCGCGCAGATAGCGGCGAGGGCAGAAAATCATTACCTTATTGAAAAACGTGAGGTTGACGGCAGGGTGTACACATCGGTAACACCGCTTGACGGTGACGGAAGAGTCAGAGAAACTGCGCGCATCATGGGCGGTATAAACATTACCGATAAGCTCATTGAAACAGCGCGTGAAATGATAAATCAAAAATAAATCTTAAAAGGATGGTAAATAAAAATGCAGTTGTACGAAGAACTTATTGAACGCGGTCTTATCGCGCAGGTGACAGACGAGGAGCATATCCGTGAGATGATAAACAACGGTAAAGCTACCTTTTACATCGGCTTTGACTGTACTGCGGATTCCCTTACCGCAGGTCACTTTATGGCACTTACTCTTATGAAGCGTCTCCAGATGGCAGGCAACAAGCCTATCGCTCTTATCGGCGGCGGTACTACCATGATAGGCGACCCCTCCGGCAGAACCGATATGAGAAAGATGCTCACCAAGGAAGATATTGACCACAACGCAGAATGCTTCAAGCGTCAGATGGAGAGATTTATCGAGTTTGGCGAGGGCAAGGCTATGATGGTAAACAACGCCGATTGGCTCCTTAACCTCAACTATGTAGACCTGCTCCGTGAGGTGGGAGCTTGCTTCTCCGTTAATAATATGCTTAGGGCTGAGTGCTACAAGCAGAGAATGGAAAAGGGTCTTTCCTTCCTTGAATTCAATTACATGATAATGCAGTCCTACGACTTCTACTATATGTTCCAGAAATACGGCTGCAACATGGAATTCGGCGGAGACGACCAGTGGTCCAATATGCTTGGCGGTACTGAGCTTATCAGAAAGAAGCTTGGTAAGGATGCCTATGCTATGACCATTACCCTGCTCACTGACTCCAACGGCAAGAAGATGGGTAAGACTGCCGGTAATGCAGTATGGCTTGATCCTAACAAGACCTCTCCTTTCGATTTCTTCCAATATTGGCGCAACGTAGGAGATGCTGACGTTCTTAAATGTATCCGTATGCTTACATTCCTGCCTATGGAGCAGATTCGTGAGATGAATACATGGGAGGGCGCACAGCTTAACCGTGCCAAGGAAATACTTGCTTATGAGCTTACTAATATGGTTCACGGCAAGGAAGAAGCTGACAAGGCACTTGAAGCGGCTCGTGCTGTATTCCAGGGCGGCGGTTCAAGCGAAAATATGCCTACCACCGAGGTTGAAGCTGTTGACACAAGCGTTGTTGATCTTCTCGTTGCAGGCAAGCTTGCTCCCTCAAAGGGTGAGGCTAAGCGTCTTATTCAGCAGGGCGGAATTTCCGTTGACGACGTTAAGGTGGAGCGCTTTGATGCGGTAGTTGAGGGCGCAAAGCTTAAGGACGGCGTCATTATAAAGAAGGGCAAGAAGGTATTCCATAAGTTTATAGCAAGATGAGTAAATACAAAACCCTGCTTTTTGATGCTGATATGACGCTCTTTGATTTCGATGCCGCAGAAAAGGCGGCTTTCGGTATAGTGATGGGTTCTTTTGGCATACAATATGATGAAGAGGGATTTGAGCGGTATAAAAAAATAAATAAGGACCTTTGGGACGAATACGGGCGCGGTGAGATAACAAAAGAGTTTCTTCAAAGCGAGAGATTCAGCCGTTTTCTTGCCACGCTTGAGCCTGTACCCGATGCGGACGGCAGTACACTTAATTCTGCCTACCTTGATGCCCTTGCGGATTCGTCGGAGCTTTTCGACGGAGCTATAGAGCTTTGCCGTGAGCTGTCCGCACAGTTTGAAATGTATATTGTGACAAACGGTGTATCGTACACACAGAAAAAACGCTTTTTTGCATCCCCAATACGGGAATATTTTAGAGATATTTTCGTTTCCGAGGATGCAGGTGCACCGAAGCCGCAAAAAGAGTATTTTGACTACGTTTTTTCGAAAATAGGCGAGGGAAAACGGAGCGGTGCCGTTATAATCGGCGATTCGCTTGCAAATGACATCGCGGGCGGCATCTGTGCCGGTATTGATACTGTATGGTACAATCCGAAAAGGCTTATAAACACCACAGACACTGTCCCAACCCATGAGGTGCACGATTACAGAGAGCTTTCCAGCCTGCTTACCCGATAACAGCCATAAAGGAGACCGTATGGATTATACATCCTTGATTACAAGCCTTAAAAATCTTAAAATTGAATATAGAGAGAATGTGCCGCTTGCTCCTTATACCACGTTTCGTATAGGCGGAGCGGCGAGGCTGGCGGTGTTCCCTAAAAGTGCCGATGAAGCGTTGTCTGTGTTTGAGTCGCTTTGCGGCAAAGTACGCATGCTCGTTCTTGGCAACGGATCCAATGTTCTTGTATCAGACAACGGATTTGACGGCGCGGCAGTGATTCTGTCGGGAATGAAGAATATCTGCTTTGACGGATGTCGTATCACAGCAGAAGCAGGAGTGTCGCTGACACACCTTGCCGCGGAAGCCGCCAAGATGTCGCTTTCCGGCTTGGAGTTTGCCTACGGTATTCCGGGAACGGTTGGCGGCGGAATTTACATGAACGCAGGTGCATACGGCGGCGATATGTCGCAGGTTGTGGTGAAAAGCCGATATTACGATCTTTCAAGCGGCACTGTCGGTGAGCTTTGCGGCGAGGGGCATGAGTTTGCTTACCGTCACAGCACTTATATGAATCGTGAGTGTGTGATACTGTCGGCAGAGCTTCAGCTTTCAAATGGGAACAGGGAAGAAATATCCGAAAAGATGAACGACTATATGTCAAGACGCCGTGAAAAACAGCCTCTTGAATATCCAAGTGCCGGCAGTGTATTCAAGCGTGGTGACGGATTTATTACCGCTCAGGTCATAGATATGGCAGGGCTTAAGGGAAGAAGCGTTGGCGGAGCACAGGTGTCTTGTAAGCACGCGGGATTCATTATCAACCGCGGCGGTGCAACTGCCGCTGATGTGCTGGAGCTTATTGATATCATAAAAGCAGAAGTAAAAGAAAAATTCGGATACGATATAGAATGCGAAGTCAGATATATAGACGGCTGACGCCATGTGGGTGATAAAACGGTGGAAATTTTAATTATAACAGGTATGTCCGGTGCCGGAAAATCCCAAGCGGCAAATACACTTGAGGACCTTGGCTGGTACTGTATTGACAATATGCCTGCAAGGCTTATTGTCAAGTTTGCGGAGCTTTACCGCGCCGCATCGGAAAAAATTGAAAAAGTAGCGTTTGTTATGGATATCCGCGGCGAGGCGGAATTTGAGACTTTGTTTTCAGAGCTTGATGCGCTGAAGGGACAGGGGGTCAATTGCCGTACTGTATTTCTCGACTGCTCGGATGAAGTAATAATAAGCCGCTATAAGTTTACACGCCGCACCCATCCTCTTGTTACGGCGAAAAACATCAGCATTTCGGATGCACTTAAAGCCGAGCGCGACATACTGTCTGTTGCCGCGATGCGTGCCGATTACACGATTGATACCACCAAACTTACCCCGGCTCAGTTAAAGGATAAAATCTGCGGTGTGGTAAGCGCGGCAGTAAGAAACGGTATACTTGTAACCTGTATGTCATTCGGATTCAAGCACGGTGCCGCAAACGAAGCGGACCTTGTGTTTGACGTGAGATGCTTCCCAAATCCCTATTATTACGATGAGCTTCGGGAGCATACCGGTCTTGAAGCCTGCGTGAGAGATTTTGTATTCTCACACGAGGAGACTGTGACGTTCACAAGCAAGCTTTACGACATGGTGGACTACCTGCTTCCTCTGTATTCAAAAGAGGGCAAGGCACAGCTTATTATCGGTATTGGGTGTACAGGCGGAAAGCACCGCTCGGTAGCTATCACAGAAGCACTTTCCGCACATATCAAAAATAGTGGCTACAATACGGTGACTATCCACCGTGATATTACTAAATGATCTGTCGGGACTACCCGATACTGTGGGAGAAAGTCTGAAAAATAATTTTTTCAGACAGTGTTTTGTGGCTTACATCGCCGGTCCGGCAATGTTTTGCTTCGCAAATCAGCCCCGAACTCCATGCGATGCTTTGCATCGCTTTGAAAGGAAACTTTCGCTACGCGAAAGCTATGGTTATAAAATGTCATTTGCACAGGAAACCAAGGTCAGCCTTATCGCACATTCCGAGAGTGTGAAGCACGAGTGCTGCCGAAAGGCTGAGCTTTACGGTATACTGTACGCTGCAGGAATATTTTCCCGTGACCGTCTGAAGCTTGTTACCTCCTGCGAGGAGCTTGCGGAGCTTACGGTGAAAAAACTGCGGGATCAGTACCGTATTGAGGGTAATTTATATATAACGGAAAAAAAGAGTGGGGATGCGGACGAGCGCAGAAGCTGTAAAATAACTGTCCCCCAGAAAAAAGAGCTTTCAAGACTGTTTCACGGTCTTAAATATACGGAGGACGAGCCTGAACAGAATCTTAAAGAGGAGATGCTTAGGTGCGGTAACTGTCGGGCGGCGTTTTTGAGAGGCGTATTCTTATCCTCGGGGACGATTACAGACCCGGGTAAGAGCTATCATCTGGAGCTTGACTTTACCTGTTCGCAAACAGCGGATAATATTCATAGCCTGCTTTCCGAGTGCGGTCTTGAACCAAAGCACACCTCCCGTAAGACCGAGCACGTGCTGTATTACAAGGACAGCGAGAGTATTGAAAGCTTTCTCGCGTTTATCGGAGCTACGGGTGCCGCATTTATCATAATGAACAAGAAGATTGAGCGTGAGCTTCGAAGCGACGCCAACCGTCTTGCAAACAGTGAGCTTGCCAATATCGGCAAGACTATTGCGGCGGCAGGGGATCAGCTTGCGGCTATAAATACGCTTAAGGCGGCAGGCGCGCTGGAGCTCATGCCGGACGAGCTTAGGATAACCGCTTATCTGCGGCTGGAAAATGCGGATGCAACGCTGGCACAGCTTGCGGCACTGCATGATCCGCCCATAACCAAATCGGGTGTAAATCACCGTCTTAAGAGAATAATGGCATGGAAGCCGTGATGCGGCTTTTTGCCTTTTCAAGATAAAGGAAGAAGTATATGTCGGATTTTGTTCACCTCCATTTGCACAGTGAATATAGCCTGCTTGACGGAGCCTGCCGTATTGATGAAATACCAAGGCGCGCCAAGGAATGCGGTCACAGCGCCGCGGCTATTACCGACCACGGCGTTATGTACGGCGCTGTGGCGTTTTATAACGCCTGCAAAAAAGAGGGGATCAAGCCGATAATCGGATGCGAGGTGTATCTTGCCCGCCGCACGCGCTTTGACCGCGACCACGGTGAGGACAGCGGAAGCTATCACCTTGTGCTTCTTTGCAAAAATGAAGTGGGATACAAAAATCTCATTTCCATGGTCACAAGTGCCTTTGTGGAAGGCTTTTATTCAAAGCCGCGCATTGATATGGAACTCCTTCGCACACACTGTGAGGGTCTTATAGCACTGTCAGCGTGTCTTGCCGGATATATTCCCCGTGCCATTGCCGAGGGCAATTATGAGGCGGCAGCAGAGCACGCAAGAGAAATGAAATCACTTTTCGGGGAAGATTATTACCTTGAATTGCAGGATCACGGTCTTGCGGAACAAAAGGCTGTAAACCGTGCTATAGTGAAGCTGTCGCATGAGCTTTCCATTCCTCTTGTTGCCACAAACGATGCTCACTATCTGCGCCGTGAGGATGCGGACAGTCAGGCAATACTTATGTGCATCCAGACTAACAACGTTATTACCGACGGACGCCCTATCGGCTTTGAAACGGACGAGTTTTACTATAAAACTACCGAGGAAATGGAAGAGCTGTTCGGGTATCTTGACAGCGAGGCACTGGGCAGTCCTATTGAAAACACTGTTAAAGTTGCGGATAAATGCAATTTTGACTTCGATTTTTCAAAAATATATCTTCCGGCATTTACTCCGCCGGGCGGCATTACATCTGATGCATATTTAAGACAGCTTGCAAAGGACGGTCTTGAACGGCGCGTATCCGCCGGGCGGATAGTATACACGGACAAGCATCCTGAGAGTGAGTATCTTGAGCGCATCGAGTACGAGCTTGATGTGATAATACGCATGGGATATGCGGACTACTTCTTAATAGTGCAGGATTTTGTAGGGTACGCCAAAAAAAACGGAATACCCGTAGGACCGGGACGCGGCTCAGGTGCAGGAAGCCTTGTGGCGTTTCTTCTCGGAATCACCGACCTTGATCCTCTCCATTTTGAGCTTCTGTTTGAACGCTTTCTTAATCCCGAGCGCGTAAGCATGCCCGACTTTGATATTGATTTCTGCTACAACAGACGCGACGAGGTAATCGAATACGTCCGCCGCCGATATGGCAGCGACCATGTGGCACAGATCATCACATTCGGTACTATGGCGGCTCGTGCGGTGGTGCGCGATGTGGGACGTGCGCTTGGAATGTCCTACGCTGACACAGACGCGGTTGCGAAAAATATTCCTCACGCTATGGACATGACCCTTGACGTTGCGCTTTCGGCAAGCAAGGAGCTTCGTGAGATGTACGAGGACTCCCCACAGGTAAAGCGTCTTATAGATACCGCACGTGCCCTTGAGGGAATGCCGAGACATTCTTCAACCCATGCGGCAGGTGTGGTTATCACAGACCGACCTGTCAGTGAATATGTTCCCCTTTCACTTAACGGCGATATTCCCGTAACACAGTTTGACATGGATACTGTGGCAAAGCTGGGACTTTTGAAATTTGACTTCCTTGCTCTTCGGTATCTTACAATAATTTCCGATACCGAGAAGCAGATACGGGAGAGAGTGCCTAATTTTGATATTGAATCGGTGCCGCTTGACGATAAAAAGGCGTATGATCTTATATCCTCGGGAAATACCGACGGTATATTTCAGCTTGAATCCGGCGGTATGCGTCAAATGCTGACACAGCTTCGCCCCGACTGCATTGAGGATATTATCGCCGCAATCTCCCTTTACCGTCCAGGTCCTATGGATTCTATACCGAAGTATATAGAAAACCGAAAAAACAGGGATAAGATAACCTATAAAACACCTCTGCTTGCTCCTATTCTTGATGTGACATACGGATGCATGGTGTATCAGGAGCAGGTAATGCAGGTTTGCCGAAGCGTGGCAGGCTATTCTTACGGACGTGCGGACCTTGTGCGCCGCATGATGGCTAAGAAAAAAGCCGATGAAATGGAAAAGGAACGTGCGGTGTTCGTTGAGGGTGCCGCCAAAAACGGTATTCCGTCACAAGATGCAAACGAGCTTTTTGACGAGATGTCGGGATTTGCTTCCTATGCGTTCAACAAGAGCCATGCGGCGGCATATGCCATAATTTCTTACCGCACCGCATATCTTAAGAGCCATTATCCCTGCGAGTACCTTGCGGCTCTTATGACATCGGTTATGGGAAATGCCGCAAAGACGGCGGAATATGTTGCGGAGTGCACGAGATACGGAATACGCATTCTTCCGCCGGATATAAATGAGTCCACCGCAGATTTCCGCGCCATAGTTAACGGAAAAGAGCGTTATATACGTTTTGGGCTATTGGCACTGAAAAATTTGGGAGTGGGCTTTATTGAGCGAATCGTCTCGGAGCGGCGCGGAAGTCCCTTTGCATCCTTTGAAGATTTTGTAGAGCGTATGTATGCAAAGGATATGAACAAGCGTCAGGCTGAGGCACTTATAAAGAGCGGCTCGTTTGACGGACTGGGAATATACAGAAGCCGTCTGCTTTTGTCATATGAGCGCATTATAGACCATTATCAGGAGCGCACCCGTGCCAATGTGGCAGGTCAGCTTGATATGTTTTCCATGGGGCTTTCTGAGGATGATGTAAAAAAAGATAGCTTTGTTTATCCCGATATTGAAGAGCTGTCGCTAAGAGAAAAGCTGAAGCTTGAAAAAGAATGCTCCGGAATATATTTTTCGGGTCATATGATTGAAGATTACTCACGCCATGTGGAAATGATATCGCCAACACCCATAAACGAGATAATCGCCTCGTTTTCGGAGGATGAGGAGCGTGAGGCTTCATTTTCCGACAAGCAGACGGTTACTCTTTGCGGTATTATAACGAGACGCCAGACAAAAATGACCAAAAACGGTGCTCAGATGGCATTTGTAAGCTTGGAGGATCGCTTCGGAGAGCTTGAAGTTATCGTATTTCCGAAAACCTTTGAGACGGTGTCTCATTTGCTTACAAACGAAGCGGCGGTATGTGTTGTGGGACAGCTTTCTTTGCGTGATGATGAAGACCCTAAGGTGCTTGCCCAGAATGTGTTCAGACTTGACGATAACGCCCATTTCAGTGAATCTTCTAAGTCTCCCGGAACAGGTCATTCGAGAGTACAGCCGCCGAGGGAAACCGCGCGGCAGTCTGTGCCCGAGACACCTGCTAAAGCTGATACAGGCTCGCAGGGCGGCATGACTTTTTATCATGTAAGCGGTGTTTCGGCACCTCCGCCTGCGGCAGTGCCTATGTATGCTCCGTCACCGGTGCGTGCGGCACAAAGTGAATCGGTAAAAGTGTCGCAGCAGCCGAGCAAGGTATATCTGAGAGTTGAGCACACCGATGAGCGTGACAGGCTGTTTAAAAAAGCGGAGAATCTTGTTTATATCTTCTGCGACGGCACGGCAGAGGTGATTTTTTACGACAAGTCCACGTCAGAATATAAACGTCTTTCCGGAATAAAGCTTGCGGCATCGCCGTTTGTCCTTGCGGAGCTGAAAGCACTTCTCGGAGATGACAATGTGGTTATAAAATAAGGGGGATTTCTGAAATGTTCAAAAGAAACAGGGAAAAGAAGCCGAAGCTTACCTATGGAAAAATTTCCGGCATATCCAAAATAGCTTCGCCGATACTTAAAGCACTTTATTATGCGGCTATTGTTGCCGCGGTGCTTGTGGGCATAGTTGCTCTTATAATGCTTTTTGTAAATGTGCCTGTAGACGAAATGCTGCTCCCTCCCTACATGAGCGAGACGGACAGCGGATATTCAATAGCGATCGGAAACGGCATACGCATTGATACACCGAAAGAGGACGTTACTCTTGGAGATATTAAAACCGTGGTTTATGCCGAACTCATGCTTTTTGCCGCTTCGCTTTGCATATTTGCACCTATATGCCTGTTTTTATCAAAGATTTCAAAGAATTTGGCATCAGACGGTCTTTACAACATGAAAAACGGCAGATATATGATGTATGTGGGCATTACCGTTGCGGTAGGGTACAGCTTTGTCAGTGTAGTCAGGGATTTTTACAACTACCTGCTTGTAAAGACATATACCCCGGTGCCTGAAGCGGTGCATCTTTCTCTTCGACCCGAACTTGGCGGTATTTTTGCAGGACTTGTTATCATAATCTTTGCGTGCGTATATTCTGCCGCCTGTGAGAGATATTTTCTTGATGCTAACATCCCCGAAAAGGGCAGTACCGATATTACAAGTGTATAATCTGTTTTAGTAAAGCTTTGATATGTCCCCACTTTAAAAATAAATGCATTTTGACAAAATGCAGAGAACAAATTCGCGGTTCTGTACGTCTAACAGAATATACCGCTGTATCTCGGAAAGGAATGGGAAATTGAACAGTAATAAGCGAAATCAAAATCCGCAGAAAAAGGTTAATTGGTCACGTGAGGTGGCAGGCTCCGGCAAGTTTGCCGGAAAGGTAGTCGGAAAAATATTTTCCTACATTTTTAATATTCTTCTGACTCTGCTGCTTGTCTGCTTTATTACGGGCATTATTGTGGCTACCGTATTTGCGGTGTATGTGAAAAATCATATAGACCCTGAGATAGATCCGGCAATTTTTAGGATGAATTCCAGCCAGACCACCAAGATATTCTATATGGATTATACCGACCGTGAAAACCGCATCGGTACAATGGTGGAAATAAAGGATGAACAGCTTTACGGCTCGGAAAACAGTGTGTGGGTATCCTACACGCAGATACCTGAAAATCTTGTCAACGCCTTTGTTGCCATAGAGGACCACCGTTTCTGGAGTCATAACGGTATTGACTGGATAAGAACTGCCGGTGCGGTGCTCAACTACTTTATCCCCTTTGAAAAGGATCAGGGCGGCGGTTCTACCATAACCCAGCAAACTATTAAAAATCTTACCGAGGATAAGGACTATACCCCTCAGCGTAAGATTCAGGAGATACTTCGCGCTATAAATCTTGAGAAGAAGCTTGATAAAACTGAAATACTTGAGCTTTATCTTAACAACATCTACCTGTCACAGAATTGCTACGGAGTGCAGGCGGCGGCGTATACTTACTTCAACAAGGATGTCAGTGAACTGACTCTTGTTGAATGTGCGTCTATTGCATCAATCACAAACTCCCCCACAAGATTTGACCCTGTTCAGAATCCGGATGAGCACATCGGACGTCGAAATCTCATTCTTAAGCGTATGTACGAGCTTGGATATATAACCGAGACCGAGTATAATCAGGGAACTGCGGCTGAATTGATTCTTGACTATCAGGGAAGAGCTAAGGATGCCTCGATCATCTCTAACTCATGGTATACGGACCAGGTAATGGTTGAGGTTGCAAATGCGCTTTGCGAGGAAAAGGGATATAGCCTTGAAATGGCGTACAACCTTATATACACCGGCGGTTTACAGATAATCACGCTTCAGGACCCTGAGGTTCAAGCAACACTTGAAGCTATATATGCAAACGAATCAAGCTTCCCCAAAACAAATAATGCGGTACAGCCGGAATCCTCAGGCGTAGTTATCGACCCTGCCACGGGCGACGTGTTGGGACTTGTAGGCGGACGCGGTCAAAAGGATGCTAATCTCCTTCTTAATAAGGCAACACAGACTACACGTTCCCCCGGTTCATCAATTAAACCCCTTTCAATCTATGCACCTGCACTTGAATACGGACTTCTTGGTTACGGAAGCGTATATGACGATGTTCCTGTCATGTTCAACTATGCAGATGACGACGTTGACAAGCTGAATCCCTCTGCATGGCCGAAGAACCTGCCGGAGGTGTACGGCGGTCTTACAACCGTAAACGATGCGGTAACACGCTCGGTCAATACGGTTGCGGTACGCATACTTCAGGATCTTACCACAGATGTGTCCTTCGACTTTGTAAAAAACAAGCTTCAGATGAAGAGCTATATTGAATACGCCACCCTTTCCGGCGGAATGTCTATAACCGACAAGGACGTTTCGGCTTTGGCGCTTGGCGGCATGAACTATGGTGTTACCAACCTTGAAATTACGGCGGCGTATCAGATATTTGCCAACGGAGGTGTGTACAACAAACCCCGTACATGGCTGAGAGTTCTTGATGCCGAGGGCGAGGTGCTCCTTGAAAATGAGCCCGAAAGCTATGTCGTAATAAGCGAGCAGACAGCGTCTATTATGACAAAGATGCTCCAGAATGTAGTCAGCCGCGGTACGGCTACCGCAGTCACACTTGACAATACCGTAAACTGCGCCGGAAAGACCGGTACTACTTCAAATGACGTTGACCGTTGGTTTATCGGCTATACGCCGTACTATGTATGCGGCATATGGTTTGGATACGATATTCCTCAGTCGCTCGGCACGCTTGCATGGAGTCCCTGTACTGTTGCTTGGGATAAAATCATGATACAGCTTCACCACAAGTATATAAACAGCGGAACTCCCCTTAAAACCTTCGAGCTTGCGGACGGTATCGTTACCGCAAACTACTGTAAGGATTCCGGTAAGCTTATGAGCGCGGCGTGCTACGCCGATCCCAGAGGAAACCGCGCAGAATCCGGTTATTTTACGGCGGCGACTGTTCCCACGGAATACTGTGACCGTCATGTTATGGTACCCTATGACACTGTAACGGGCGCCGTAGCCTGTGAAAAATGTCCGCCTGAGAATGTTAAGAACGTAGGTCTTATTAAAGTTGACAGAGTATTCCCCATGAACGTGAAGGTTACTGATACTCAGTACACTTACCGCGAGATTCACGAGGAAACCGCGTTGTCTGACAACCTGAGTGTTCCGTTTTATATAGGACTTTACGGCGAGGGTGAATACCCCGGATTTACCGACACACAAAAGCGCTATTACAACAGTGCTTGCTACGAGCACTATTCTCTGCCTGATCCCGAGCCTGTTCCGGAGGATACGGATACAGGTGACGATACGGGGGATGACTCCGATTTTACGGAGAGCGAAGATGACAGCGAAGATACTTCGGATGATATTTCAGAGGAGGAAACCGAGGATACAGAGGAAGATGCCTCTCCCGATGACCCGGAATCCGATGAAAATTTCGAGGAATGATCCTGTAGACGAATTAAACAAGAAATCACCTCATACATTTGTGTGAGGTGATTTTTATGGCATTTTTTAAAAGGACAAAGCACAAATTGTCCTGCGTTGTCAGATCAGAGCTGTGCCGCATGGATTTTCGCTGTATTATTGCCGGTGCGGTAATAATTTTACTCTGCGGCTTTTTAAGTGCCCTTGCAGGTGGGTCAACAGACAGCTACCGAGAGCTTATAAAACCCAAATGTGCGCCGCCGGCGTTCCTTTTTCCGATAGTCTGGACGGTTTTATACATACTTATAGGCGGGGCGGCAGGTGCTGTGGCGTGTGTATGTGACCGCTCCTTGGAATCCGATAAACTTAAGGGACTTTTATTCTTTGTTATCATGATGGTGTTCAATTTTATATGGTCGCCGCTGTTTTTCGGAGCGGGAGCATTCTTTGCGGCGTTTGTAGCTATTATCATGATGATAATTCTTACGTTTTTCATAATTTGCTTTTTCGGGAGGATATATAAGAGTGCCGCCGCGGTAATGGTGCTGTATCTTATTTGGCTTTTTTATGCCGCATATCTGAATCTTGCAATAATTATTCTAAGTTAGAGCAGTATGTAAAAAATGTGTTATTTCTATTGACAAAATAAGCAAACAGTAGTATAATATACACATAAGGCAGATGTGTAAAACTGCCAAAATTCGCAGTGTGATCTCACGCTGTTATCAAAATTTAGGAGGAATACCAAAATGAAATTTTCACGCATTCTCGCACTTGTACTTGCAGGCGTTATGCTTTTTGCTCTTGCTTCCTGCAGCGCGGCTGCACAGCCTATCACCGTTACTGTTAAGATCACTCCTGACGTGAATGATCCTAACTCCACCATTCTTGATATGCCCGTTGAGCTTCAGAGCAACAACCCCACAGTGCTTGACGCATTTATCGAGGGCTGCACCATCGCTGAGTTTGACTTTGCTCTTGATGCCGCAGGCGAATCTGTAGTTGACATTGACGAGTACAAGGATTACACCGATGCTGAGACCAACACCACCTACTATTGGTACTACACCGTAAACGGTGCTGAGCCCGAATCCGGCAAGGCATATGACAATGTTGTTGCAGACGGCGATGTTATCGAGTACATCTACACTTCGTTTGTACCCGAAACCAACTGATAAGTAAAAAACACGGCTTATGTGATATACTCTAAAGGACAGTAATTTTAAAAGGCTGAACGATTAGTTTCGTTCAGCCTTTTATCGTAAGGTTCGGCGTTTACTGTCCCCGACGAACCGTATTGCAGTGATCGTGGATTTATCTGTTCTGTTTATAAGGTCTTAGGATATCCTAAATGTGTTGGAAGATGATATACATTTTCCCTGCTTGTTACAGTATCGGACAAATAATACACAGCACATTTCAAATTTAAAAAATCCTGTTCTGTTTCGAATATTCTGTAGGTGTTAACCCTGTTTTTTCTTTAAAACTGCGTGAAAAGTAATATACATTTGAATATCCGCAACGTTCCGATATATCAGTAATTGTTAAGGTACTTTCCATCATAAGGGCTTTCGCTTTTTCTATTCGTTTATCAATAATATATTTTTTGACGGAAACAGAGAACGTGTTTGCAAAAAGTTTTCTTAAGTAGACCTCGCTAATATTCAATAGATTTGCTATAGAGCTGTTTGAAAGCTGAGGGTTTTGTAAATTTTGATCTATATATTCGATTGCATGGCTTAAAATGTGCGAAATGCTTTGTAACTCATAATCTGCTATAAGAGAAAAAATTTTATAAGTATAAGAAAGTATCTCTGCTCTGTGTTGAACAAATCCACGTAGGAATACATTATTCATAGTGAAAAAAACTCTACGGATAATTTCTATGGTTGTTGATTCAGTAGTTTTAAAATGTTGAGTAGCTATATCCTGCGCTACCTGAAAATTTATAACAGCAAAGTTTCCACCGTGAATACACCGTATATCATATGTGCTTTCTTTAGGCAGATATACGATATGATTGTTTTTCAATGGAATTGTCACGTTATTATGTATATAAACAAGTTCGCCGCCTAATGAAAAAGCTATGCCATGCCACGGACGTGAGACCATACCGGATTTTTCACCGGCTTTGAAATTAACAATTGATACATGAGAGATTTCAGAAATTGTTATTTTGTTTAAAAAATCCATTTTATCACCTGCACAGTATTTTACCTTCTACTTTAATTATATCAGAAGTATAAAAAAATGCAACAAAAACCTTAAAAAAGTATCGAAAAATATAAAAAATATATATTTTTTGCATTGCACAGTTTATGGGGAAGTGTTATAATTAAGAGGGTGATAAAAATGAGTAAATTTTTATGTAAAGAAAAACCAAGAATTGTAGCAATGGTAGACATTCGCGAACCTAATCAAACAATAGAAGAAATAGACCGTTGCATATCGCAGGGAGCAGAAGGGTTTTGCTTATTGTATCAAAGCTGTCCTGCAAAATTTAAGACAAAAGATAATTTGAAAAAAATAATGGATGTTGCGAGAAAAAAACCTGTATATTTTGCTAATTATATTTTTAGTAATTCTCAGCCGGAACTGTCTGATGATGTATTGGCACAGCAACTTCTGGAAGCAATAGATATGGGAGCGCAGCTTATTGATGTGAGAACTGATATGTTTTGCCGCTCAACGGACGAGATTACGCGTGATAGTGCAGCAGTAGAGCGACAAAAATCTTTTATATCAGAAATTCACAGTCGAGGGGCAGAGGTAATTATGTCCACTCATATCTTTGAATATCGCTCTCCGCAAAACGTGCTTGAAATAGCAAAACTTCAGCAGGAAAGGGGCGTTGATATTGCAAAAGTGGTGACAACCGTAGACAGCAAAAAAGAATTAGATGATGCATTCAAAACGCTTTTTTTACTCAAAGAGAATCTAAACATCCCGTTTTTATTTCTGACAAACGGAAGCTTTAACAGATATCACAGAATGCTTGGACCTTTGCTTGGCTCGTGCGTTTATCTGTGTGTGGAGAATTCGATTGTGGATGTACCGCAGCCAACAATTGATGAAGCAAAAATGATGATAGAAAAAGTAGCGATGATTAAGGAGAATATAAATGGCTAAGAAAAAAATTTTGATTTTGGGTGCTACCGGGGCTATGGCGGTGTATCTTATTCCGGAATTGCTTGCTAAAGGATATTATATAGACGGAGTATCGTTGGATGATGTTGAAAATGATAATGAAAATATCACATATATAAAAGCTGATGCGCTGAATTTGACGTTTCTTACCGAAACACTCAAAAACGGATATGATGCCATAATTGATTTTATGGTATATAATCCGGCGGAAAAGTTTGATTTGTATTACAAGCTGTTTTTGGAAAATACAAAGCATTATATCTATTTTTCTACTTACAGGATATATGCAGATGATTCTCCGCTGAATGAAAATGCAAAACGCCTTTTAGATGTAGAAAGGCCCGATGATTTTGTAACTCAAGGTGAATATTCAATTTATAAAGCAATGCAGGAGGATGTGCTAAGAAATTCCGGATATAGAAATTATACAATTTTACGACCTGCAATTACTTATTCCAGACGAAGATTTCAGTTAACTATTCTTGAAATGGAAGTTGTTGTGTATCGAATGCTTTCAGGAAAAACCGTTATTTTACCTGAGGGAGCAATGGATAAGGAAGCAACAATGAGCTGGGCAGGTGATGTGGCCAAAATGATTGCAGGAGTTGTTTTAAATCCTGAAGCTTATGAACAGACATATAATGTATCTACATCTGAACATATGAAGTGGAGAGATGTTGCAAAAATTTATGAAAAAATCGGCGGCTTAAAATATATTACAGTAGACAATGATACATTTATTGACATTGT
>JAEIGA010001788.1_pt1 | contig 34076 bp, 25 predicted proteins | sample 9270691 | NCBI WGS metagenome assembly JAEIGA01 (sample SAMN17057246, study PRJNA624740) | gut metagenome | biome: biome; isolation source: fecal sample | host: Bos grunniens | place: China: Xizang | collected 2019 | reverse complement strand
CGCCGATGGTACTGCAGATTGTGGGAGAGTAGGAGGCCGCCATCTTAAAGGGATCATTCTTTGAATGGTCCCTTTTTTATTTTTTATGAATCTGAAGTTTGTTTGTGCATCGTTTTTTTTAATTCTTATCGGAAAATTGTGGATCACCGTAAATTTACGGTGATCCTAATTACCTCAATTGCTATCAATTGTAGATACGTGTGAAATTATTAAAAATCAGTAATGTATATATTATTTAGTTTATTCTCTTAAAACATCTTGATTATACTTGTTTTTGCTTAATATATTTTTAATCTAAATTCAATGATAAATAGATAAATTTAAAATTGTAAATAAAATTTTTTTCTTTACTTTTGTGGTAGAACGAAATTTATTTTTTTTTGTATTATGGAAAATTTTAACTTTTATAGTCCGACAGAATTTGTTTTTGGACGAAATCGAGAAAATGAGTGTGGAAAATATGTTTGCAAATATGGCGGTTCAAAAGTTTTGCTTCATTATGGTGGTAAATCGGCAATACGTTCTGGTTTGTTAGATCGTGTAAAAAAATCACTTAATGATGCGAATGTTGAATATATAGAATTAGGAGGAGTTCAACCTAATCCTCATGACTCATTGGTTTATAAAGGAATTGATATTTGTAGAAGAGAGATGATTGATTTTATACTCGCAGTTGGAGGTGGTTCTGTTATTGACTCTGCAAAGGCAATTGCGATGGGTGTTCTGTATGATGGAGATTTTTGGGATTTTTACTGTGGACTATCTCCTAAACAAGCTTTGCCAATTGGAACGGTTTTGACAATCGCAGCAGCAGGGAGCGAAGGTTCAGCAGATTCTGTTATTACGAAAGAGGATGGAATGCTTAAAAGAGGAGCAGGAGGTAATTGTCTTCGTCCTAAATTTTCAATCCTAAATCCAGAGCTTACATTTACCTTGCCAGCTTATCAAACAGCATGTGGTGCAACAGATATAATGGCTCATATTTTTGAACGGTATTTTACTAATACGAGGGAAGTTGAAGTAACAGACCGTTTATGTGAAGCGCTACTTCTTACGATGATAAAAGAGACACCGAGAGTTATTGCAGATCCTTGTAATTATGATGCTCGTGCTAATATTATGTGGGCAGGTATGGTGGCGCATAATAATATTGTAGGAGTAGGTAGAGAGCAAGATTGGAATAGTCATGGAATAGAACATGAGTTGTCTGCTCTTTATGATTGCGCTCATGGTGCAGGTTTGGCTGTAATTATGCCTGCGTGGATGGAACATGTCTATAGGCATGATCCTTTAAGATTTGCCCAAATGGCTACCCGTGTTTGGGGATGTGAAATGAATTTTTCAAATCCTTCAGTTACTGCAAGGGAAGGAATTTGTAAATTTAGACGTTTTCTTCATGATATTGGAATGCCTATTAATTTTGAAGAATTGGGTGCTAAAGAAAGTGATATTCCGTATTTAGTTAAAACATTTGGTTTAGGTGAAGGAGAAACAGGTGGATTTGTTCATTTAAAATCTGTAGATATAGAGAAAATTTACAGATTAGCAGTAAAGGCGAAGTTGTAGTCTCTTTTTATAAATTTTATTGTTAATAAAAAAAAGAATCAATTTTTTTTTTATTATCGTGAAATAGTATAACTTTGCAAAAATTTGAAAATTTAGAACTTAAGGATATGACAATACATGCAGACATACAAGATTTTGTTGGATTGGGTGTATTGTCTTTTTATCTTTAGTTGCGTTGTTTTTCAACGCTTTTTTTTTGTACGTAAAAATTAGCATAAGAATTATATAAAATACAAGAAGATGAAGTCACAAGAAATTAAGAAGGTCGTTCTATTGGGGTCAGGAGCCCTTAAGATTGGACAAGCAGGAGAGTTTGACTATTCCGGCTCTCAAGCATTAAAAGCAATGCGAGAAGAGGGAATATCTACAGTGTTAATCAATCCGAATATTGCGACAATTCAAACTTCGGAAGGAGTTGCAGATAAAGTCTATTTCTTGCCGATTACTCCTTATTACGTGGAGGAGGTTATAAAGAAGGAACAGCCTGATGGTATCTTGTTGGCTTTTGGAGGGCAAACAGCGTTGAATTGCGGTGCAGAGTTGTATAATTCGGGAGTTCTAGATAAATATGGAGTAAAAGTTTTAGGAACTTCTGTCGAAGCTATTATGATTACTGAAGATCGTGATTTGTTTGTTAAGAAATTAAATGAAATTCAAGCCAAAACTCCTGTGTCAGAGGCAGTAGAGACTATGGAAGATGCTCTTAGGGTAGCAAACAAAATCGGATTCCCGGTTATGGTTCGTTCTGCTTATGCGTTAGGTGGTTTGGGTTCTGGTATTTGTCAGAATGAAGTTGAATTTCGCGAGTTATGTGAAAGTGCCTTAGCTCATTCGAAACAAATTTTGGTTGAAGAGTCGCTGAAAGGTTGGAAAGAGATTGAATTTGAGGTTATTAGAGATAAAAATGATCATTGTTTTACAGTGGTTCCGATGGAAAATTTTGATCCATTGGGAATTCATACTGGAGAAAGTATTGTAGTAGCTCCGATTATATCGTTAAGTCAAGCTCAAATTGAGCTTTTGCAGGAAATTGCAATCAAAACAGTTCGTCATATTGGAATTGTTGGGGAATGTAATATTCAATATGCATTTAATGCAGAGACTAATGATTATAGAATCATAGAAATAAATGCGAGATTGAGTCGTTCTTCTGCGTTGGCATCCAAAGCTTCTGGTTATCCTTTGGCATTTGTTGCTGCAAAATTAGCATTGGGTTATTCTTTGGATCAAATAGGAGAGATGGGTACGCCAAATTCTGCGTATGTGGCTCCTTCTGTTGATTATATGATTGTAAAGATTCCTCGTTGGGATTTGTCTAAGTTTGTCGGAGTTGATCGACAGATTGGTTCTGCAATGAAGTCTGTTGGAGAGATTATGTCTATTGGAAAGTCATTTGAAGAGATTATTCAGAAAGGGCTTCGTATGATTGGACAAGGAATGCACGGATTTGTAGGAAATCAAGATATTGAATTTGATGATTTAGATAAAGAATTGTCTTGTCCTACTGATATGCGTATTTTTGCAATTGCATCGGCATTGGAAAAAGGATATAGTGTAGAGACGATTGTTGATTTAACAAAAATCGATACTTGGTTTATCAGTAAACTTAAGAATATTGTCGATTACACCAAAGTGTTAGGACAATATAATGATATAGATAAAATACCTGCAGATGTTATGAAAGAGGCTAAGCGTTTAGGATTTTCAGACTTCCAAATTGCACGCTATACAGAACAACCTGAAGGTAATATGGAGAAAGAAATGTTACGTGTAAGAGCCGCACGTAAAAAACAAAATATAGTTCCAGCTGTCCGTAGAATCAATACAATTGCGTCTGAACACCCCGAATTGACAAACTATTTGTATATGACTTATGGTGTAGAAGAACATAGTATTAGTTACGAATACAAAAATGATAAGTCTATAGTTGTTTTGGGTTCGGGAGCATATCGAATCGGTTCTTCAGTAGAGTTTGATTGGTGTTCGGTAAATGCAGTCCAAACAGCACGTAAGTTGGGTTATAAGTCAATTATGATTAATTATAATCCTGAGACAGTTTCTACTGATTATGATATTTGTGATAGACTTTATTTCGATGAATTGAGTTTTGAACGCGTTCTTGATGTTATTGATCTTGAAACTCCTCGTGGTGTGATTGTTTCTGTGGGAGGGCAAATTCCTAACAACTTGGCAATGAAGTTGTATCGTCAAAATGTTCCAATCTTAGGAACTTCTCCGATTTCAATTGACCGTGCGGAGAATAGACATAAATTCTCTGCAATGTTGGATCAATTAGGTATTGATCAACCTCGTTGGGGTGAGTTGACAAGTTCTGAAGATGTTGATAAATTTATTGAAGAGGTTGGTTTCCCGGTTCTAATCAGACCTTCGTATGTTTTGTCAGGTGCTGCAATGAATGTATGTTATAATAGAGAGCAAATGGATACATTCTTGAAGATGGCTGCAAAGGTATCTAAAGAGTATCCTGTTGTAGTTTCTGAATTTTTACAGGGAGCAAAGGAAATTGAATTTGATGCAGTAGCAAAGAATGGTGATGTTATTGAGTATGCGATATCAGAACATGTTGAGTTTGCAGGGGTTCATTCAGGAGATGCTACATTGGTCTTCCCTGCGCAAAAGATTTATTTAGAAACTGCTCGTCAAATAAAGAAAGTAAGTAAAAAAATTGCTAAAGAGTTAAATATTAGTGGTCCATTTAATATTCAATTCTTGGCAAAGGATAATTCAGTTAAGGTTATTGAGTGTAACTTACGTTCATCACGTAGTTTCCCATTCGTTTCTAAAGTGTTAAAACGTAATTTCATTGAAACCGCAACTAAGATTATGTTGGATGTTCCTGTTGAAAAACCGGATTCTTCAACATTTGATATTGAATATGTTGGTGTGAAGGCTTCTCAATTTTCTTTTGCAAGATTACATAAGGCAGACCCTATTTTGGGCGTTGATATGTCTTCAACAGGTGAGGTCGGTTGTATTGGTGCTGATTTTGATGAAGCAATATTGAACTCTTTGATTTCTGTAGGATACAATGTGCCTAAAAAAGGAGTATTGGTTTCTTCCGGAGATATTAGAGGTAAAGTGGATTTGTTAGATTCTTGCAAGATTTTGAGTGAGAATGGTTATGTTATGTATGCAACTGAAGGAACTCAGAAATTTTTAGCCGAAAATGGTATTCAATCTACGATGGTAAGTTGGCCGGATGAAGATAATTCTAATGAGAATATAATGTCGTTGTTGCAAGAACATAAAGTTGATTTGGTTATCAATATACCTAAGAATCATACTCGTAGAGAGTTGACAAATGGGTATAAAATCAGACGTGCATCAATTGATCATAATATTCCTTTGATGACCAATGCTCGCTTGGCAGGTGCATTTATTAAGGCGTTCTGTTCAACAAATCCAGAAGAGGTGCAAATAAAGAGCTGGCAAGAGTATTAAAATCGTAAATTAAGGAAGAAAAACGATAATAAAGCATACGTCAATATATGTAAGGTTTTAACTTACATGTGACGTATGTTTTTTTTGTTTTGGTTACTTTTTTATGAGTTGAATATTAGGCTGAAAGGCTTCTGTGTTATAAGTTTGTTTGTCGATTTCTTTAAAATAGTTTATCTTTGTACGAAGATGATGTTCGTTTATTTTCCTATTAAGGATAATTAAACAATCTCTTGTAAAATAGGTGAAATTTAAGTAATAATGTTCATATACGTTTTATTAACATTTTTTCTTGCCTTTGTAGCTATTATTGCTAATAGGTTTAATGAGCGAAGCAAAAAAATAATGTACATTGCTTGCGGTGTTGTGTTGTTTTTTGTAGTCGTTTTGAGAAATTATGAAGTTAGTAGGGATTTTTCTGTGTATGAGAGATTATATGGCTATGCACCTTCGCTATCGTTGTTAAAGCAGTCTTTTTTAGATTATTATTCGGAGTGTACTTCTGAGTTAAGCTATTCATTTCTATGCACATTCTTGAAATCTACTGGGAATTCTGATACAACGAACTATATAATAATATTTACTTTATATGCTTTATTGGGAGTCTCTGCCAAATTGTATGGAATAAAAAGATTGACGAATTTTGAGTTTTATTCGCTTTTTATCTATTCTTGTAACTTGTTTTTGCTGCATGAGATGACCCAAATTCGTGCGGGGGTTGCTATTGGTATAATTTTTATTGCTTTGGCTGAGTTGAGGGATGAGCGTAAATTAAACTTTTGTTTATGGATTTTGCTCGCAACTTTTTTCCATTTTTCGTCATTGATGGTTTTAGTTGTTCTCCTTTTTTACAAATATAGAGCTAACTCTTTATTTTGGAGTATAACCTTTGCTGTAAGTATGATTGTTTATTTTGCTAAAGTTGATATTTTTTCTGTTTTTGGATTAATCCCGGTGGAGTATTTTCAGTATAAGTTAAAACTTTATCTAGAAATGCAGGAGAAGGATCCGATAAAAGTTAATTTTTTTAACATTGCATTTTTGATACAAAATATCATTATTATTATCTGTTTTTATTATCAGAAGGAGATAGAAAAGATTAATTCTTCAGTCAATATATTATTGAATATGGCATGTTTATCTTCTTGTAGTTATCTTCTTTTTACTCAAATTCCAGCTTTCTCAGTTAGGATTAGTGAAGTGTTTAATTGTGGACTGATAATACTCATTCCTCTAATTACAAGAGCTTTTAAACCAAAAGCATTAGCAGAAGCTTTGGTTGTTATTATTGGGTTCTTTTTCTTTTATATCTATGTATTCCATTCTGAAATAGTTCGGGACTATAAATTTATATGGTCATGATAAAAAAGCTCGGTTATATAGAGGAGATTTCCTTCTATCTTTTTGCCTTCTTTTGTTGTTTTCCGCAGAAAATATCTTCTTTATTTTTAATAATATATGGGACAATATTTTTTGTTAACATAATAGTTAAATTTAAAAATGAGGGAAAGATATCGATAAATTGTTGTAAAGGGACAATTCCATCTTGGATTCTAATAGCTTTCTCTGTTTATAGTTTTCTCACTATTTTTTATGCGGAAAATTCGCAACTCGTTCTAAGTCGAATTTTTGAGCAACGGCTTACTCTGTTGCTTCTTCCTTTTATAGCCATTCTTCAGAGAAGTAAAATTGATTTTATTCTCTTTTTGAAAATTTTTGTACTTGGCAACTTTTTCTTTATTGTTTATTCTTATTTCTATATTTTTTATCAATATTGGGTAGTAAAAGAACCTGTTCTACACAGAGATTTCTTGTCTAATTTTACCCATGTTTGTTGTCAATTACAATATCGTACATATGCATGTTTAAATATTGTAATTAGTTATGCAGCAATTGTTTATCTTTTGTTAAAGAGAGAGATTTCTATAGCTGTTACTTTAATCTATTTTATAACTTCATTTTTTTTCTTTATTTTAAATAATTCTCGAGCAGAGGATATTGCTTTATTAGTCGTTTTTGTAACGTTGTTGATTTATACTTTTAAAAGGAATAAAATGCAAACTATTTCGATTTTTGTATTAGGTTGTTCATTATTGTTTCTAAGTGTAAAAATTTTTCCGTATAGTCGGTTGGCTCAACAATTTTATAAATTTGAAAAAATAAAAAATTTATCGGCATTAGATGATCCGAGAATTTGTATATGGGATTGTGCTTTGGATTTAGCAAACTCTTCTATTTGTAGAGGGTTGGGAGTTAATAACTATGAAGAAAAATTGGTTGAAGAATATGAAAAAAGAGATTTTAAACAAGGTGTTATCTCAAAATATAATACACATAATCAATTCTTAGGTTTCCTATTGGAATTTGGACTTGTTGGATCTATTTTATTGCTGATATTATTATTGTCGATTTATTTTGTTTCAGAAAAGGAACGACGCCTGTTTTATTTTCAGCTAACTGGAATCTTAATAATTTCTTTCTTTTTTGAAAATATGCTTGATCGTTATGCCGGATGTGCAACGTTAGCACTATTTGTTCTGTCAAATAGTTTTACTCATAGGACGCTAAATAATAAATCCCCTAAGAATTTAAATAGTGTTTTATTTCTTCTATCTTGTGTTGTTTACCTACTTTTCTTTATTACTTTTTACTTTAATAAAAATCATAACAATGCTTGTACGATAGATTATACTCTATTTTCATCTATTGAGGATACGGATGAAAAAATCTATGAATTTTTTGAAGAGAAAGAGCATCCTTCATCGTCAGAAGGGTATATTAAAGCATTTAATGAAATTGCTGTTGTTAGAAGCGAGCGAGAAGAACGTAAATCGTTTCAAATTGATTGTTTAGTTGATACCTCATATCAAGGGGAAATTGTTGGAGTGAGTATTGAAGATGAAAATAGAACCTCAATAGATGTTGAGGTATATGATATGAATAGAAAAGGTGAATGGCAAACTCTTAGTGTAAACATTTCTCAAGGACGTCAATGTGTTGTTTTATTTACGATCACACATTTGATCAATCCTCTTCCTATTAAATTGAAAAATCCAAGGATAGTAAATCTTTAACCAAGTATAAATGCAAGTGGAGTCTTTCTTATGAGAATGGATATCGCCCAAGATAAACCAACAGAGAGTATTAAAAGTATAAAAGGTGCAATAAGTTCGTAATTGTTCATAAATTGTATTACATAGTCAAATTCTAAAAAGTAGAGTAAAATGATGGAATGAAGTAGGTATATTCCCATGCTATTTTTATCTAATGACTTGTAAAAATCTTTATTTATGAATTGTAGTCTATTAATGTTTAATTTAAAATAACTAAATAATGTAACAACAACGCATAATCCAATAATTCGAGAGATTGAGTAGGAACTAAAATGGTTTTCGCTTGTAAATAAGTATAGAAGAATACTTTCTAATGCAATAGCTATAGGAAAAATAAATAAAGGGATTTTTGTTGTTACTAAATCTGTAACATTGTATTTTGCAAATAGTATACCTAAAAAGAATGCAGGAAAGTATAATACAAACATATTTAAACATAAAAATGAAGGTAGAAGATTGAAATGATTTCCAATAATAAATAAAAAGCTGAAGCCTAAGAATATTATAATATCCAAGATTAAAGGGGATTTTTCTAAAAATTTAATACATAATGAACTGAATAAGAAACACCACATCAACATGAGTAAGAACCATAAGTGATCTATTGAATAAAATATTTCGAATAAGTTACATCTACCGGGGAAAAAATACATAATATAACAATACCAAATAATATAAGGAACAATTAATCTCTTGGCTTTTGAACTTATGAATTGTAAAGTGTTTTTGTATTTGTTAAAATTAATTCGAAAGTATTCGTATAAGTAACCAGAAATAAAGCAAAAGGCGGGAATAGCAATCGCATTAATAAATATTTGAGCTTGTTTGTAAAAAGGACTTTGAATAATGCCAAAGTTCCATGATTCTTGATTTATGTAAGTGCAAATGTAGGGTATGATGCAATGCGTATATATAATCATTAGCATCGCTAAAATTCTTATCAATGATATATCTACTCTTCTCTCCATATTTAGTATGTAGATGTTACATAATATACAAATATACTATTTTTTTTGTTATTCTCTTTGTTCAGTAGTATTTTGTCTGTTTTTTTTACTATCTTTACCCTAAAATAAGGATGTTGGTTGAAGTATAACTAAATTTTTTTCATTTGATATTTATTTAGTGTTATATGTGCTAGTAAGTGTTATTTTTTAAAGGATTTATTTATACATTCATTTAAGAGAATTTGCTTCTTGTAATTTTTTTCGGCATCTCTTTTTAAGTAGTTACTACTGATTTGTATTTTTTTTGTATGATATCGGTTTGTATAGCAACATATAATGGAGAGAAATTTCTTCGACAACAAATAGAGTCTATCTTATCTCAATTATCACACGATGATGAGATTATAGTCTCGGATGATTGTAGTTCCGATAGGACTATAGATTTGTTAAGAGAATTTAAAGATGAACGAATAAAATTGTTTGTCAATGATTCGAATGTAGGGGTGGTGAAGAATTTTGAAAATGCCATAAAAAATTCTACTCAAGAATTCATATTTTTATCAGACCAAGATGATGTTTGGACTCCAAATAAAGTTGAAGTGGTAAAAAAAATGTTGAATGAGTATGATTTTGTATCGCATAATGCAAATATCATTAATGAAGAGGGTGGAGAAACCGGTGCTGATTATTTTTCTGTTAGGAATACTAAGTATGGTTATCTTAATAACCTATGGAAAATGGGATATTTAGGTTGTTGTATGGCGTTTAATAGAAAATGTCTTTCTGATATTTTGCCTTTCCCCAATAATATTTTATGGCATGATATGTGGATTGCTGCAGTTTTGCACTTGAAGTATAAAGGAGTCCTTTTAAATCAATGTTTATTGCAATATAGAAGGCATGATAGCAACGTGTCAACTAGCTCTGAAAAAAGTGAATATAGCTTTGGCTTTAAAATTAAGTATCGTGCAATAATGTTTTATAATTCCCTTTTGAGGTTTATAATAAACTGATTTTTTTTACACTTATGTCTTCAAATAGAGTTGTTTCATTTTTACTATCTGCTCCACCTTCGATTCCTGTCGGAGGATTCAAGGTTGTTTTTGAATATGCAAATAGATTAGCTGATGATGGATTTATTGTTAACCTTGTTTATCCTTGTTATGTGTATAAGGCTTCTTTAGGTCGATTGATAAATGTAAAATTATTTATTGTAGGATTACTTAAATTCTTTATTTTCTACACTTTTTCAAAATTTTACAAAGTTAAATGGTTTAAACTTCATTCTGGTATTAGAGAAACAATAGTTTTTTCGTTAAAAGAAAGTTTTGTTCCTAGATCTGATTTTTATATAGCGACAGCAGTTGAAACCGCGATTGAGCTAAATAAATATACGAACAATGGTCAGAAATTATATTTAGTACAAGGTTATGAAGATTGGTTCTTTTCTAAAGAAGTTTTGATTGATACTTATCGTTATAAAATGAAAACTATTGTGGTTTCATCGTGGTTGTATTCAATTGTCTCAAAATATAATGAGAATTGTATATGCATACCTAATGGATTTGATTTTAACTTCTTTTCTACTTTTATTAAACCTGAAAGTAGAGATCGATTTAGGGTTCTTATGATGTATCATAAAGACCTAAACAAAGGTTGTAATGATGGGTTTAAAGCGTTTCAGTATGTTAAGGATTTGTATCCTCAATTACGAGTATGTTTATTTGGTGTTCCTGATAGACCTAAAAATTTACCAGATTGGTATGAATATTTTCAAACACCTGAAAAGGAATTGTTTAATAGACTCTATAATGAATCTGCAATTTTTGTCGGTCCAAGTTGGTCTGAGGGGTGGGGGCTGACGATAGGAGAGTCAATGATGTGTAGTTGTGCTGTCGTATGTACTGATAATGATGGGTATAAGGAGATGGCTAAAAATAATGAGACTGCACTGATTTCGCCAATAAAAGACCCGGATTCATTGGCAAATAATATCATCCGTTTAATTGATGATGATGTTCTTAGAATTCGTTTGGCTAAGAATGGAAATAATTTTATTAAAGACTTTTCTTGGGAAAAGTCATATAATCGGTTTAAGCAATTTTTGTTGGTATAGTATTGTTAACTTTGCAGTTTTTTTGATAAAAACTTTTGTTCGCATTATCATTTTCTTTGATGATTGAATGTTTGAAATTTTAATTTCTTTCTCTCTGTAATAAGTGGATTTGTTCATGGGGAAGTATATTGTGGGCCTTTGCATCTTTGCTTGATGTTAAATTTACTTCGGACTTTTTGTAGAAATGTTTTATTTATTGAAATCTTTTATTACCTTTGCCGATGTTTTGGGTGGATGATGCCTTTGTTGATTGGGCGTTGGTATGAGCGGTAGGACTTTTATAGAAAAACCACACCTTAAACAGCTATAGAAAAACATAAAATCGAGAAATATTGAGGACTTTATGAAAGTCATAAACTTATATGGTGACAGTTTTGTGAAGACGTGCAAAGATTTGGCTACTCAGATTAATAATAGTGGTGAAGTCTTTGATGTTGTTGTTGGTATTCAGACTGGAGGAGGGTATGTGGCTAGAGAAGTTTATAAGACTTTGAAAGAACAATCAATCAATGCGACTTATGTTGAAGTGAAGATTCAGCGCGGTAGTACTCGTGCAAAAGAAGTTTCACACGTTAAAACCATTTTACGCAAATTACCTGAATTTATATTGAATTTTCTTAGAATATTAGAAGTTGAATTCCTTGAATTGAAAGCAAAGTTTATAAAGCCTGTTCGTCATGGTGAAATTTCTTTTGCGTCTGAGGTTGGGCAATTACTCAGTGAAGGAGGGAAAAATATTCTTTTGATAGATGATTGTATTGATACTGGATACACAATAAAAGCTATTAAGGATTATATTGAAGAGAATTTCTTGAATAATAAGGTAAAAACTGCGGTTGTTACAATCGCTCATAGGAAACCGATTATAAAGGTAGATTATAAGTTATTTAATCGTGTTCTAATTCGTTTTCCGTGGGCTAATGACGCAAAAGAAAAATGAAAAAGGCAGTTATTGTAGATTTTGATGGCACTTTTGTTTCAATTAATTCTTTTGAATATTTTTATAAAGAATTGACTAAGTGTGCAATAAAAACAGGAAATATCGCTTTGTTTGCGTTCCTTTTATATCAGATTACTCTACGAAAATTACGCTTAATTGAGCATTGTGAATTAAAAAAGAGAACTTTACACTATTTTTTTAATAGTAATTTGCTCTATTTTATACCTGATTTTGTAGGGAAGTTACGTCATTATGTAAATGATAGTGTTTTTTCTTTATGTAGAGACTATAAATCGAATGGTTACGCTGTCCATTTGTGTACAGCTGCTCCAGAATTATATGTAAAGCCTTTTGTGGACTCTTTTGATGTTAAGTTTGATGATGTTATATGTACTCCGAATCCTTCGGATATGCTAAATTGGAAAGAAAATCTTTTAGAAAGGAAAAAAGAGACAACCTTAGAGTTGTTGTCTAAACGTGATGAAGTATTGTCAATTTTGATAACTGATCATCATAATGATTTACCATTGTTGTTATTAGAAAAGGAAAAAAATTTACTAATTAACCCTTCGTCTAAAACTATTTCTGTTTTAGAGGAAAGCAATGTCTCTTTTGAAATCTTGGGTTAAAACCTCTAAACTTTGTTTTGTTCGCGATAATTCCTGAATTTGGGTTTTGGATATTTTTGAATTCATTCTACTTTTATTTACAAAGATAAGGTAATCTTTCTCTTTTTTAATTTTAAGAAAATCTATTTACAAAAATAGACAATCTTTAATATTTTTCTCTTCTGCGGAAAAAATTGTTATCAGTGTTGTTTTCTTATTTTTTGAACTTTATTAATTGCGATGTCTAAATTTTTCTTAGTGAACAAGAATGGAATACTTAGTCCAATAAATAGTTTGAAGTATCCGGCTAAATTTGTAAAAAGCAATTCCGCTGCATATTGCATGAATATTACATTTAGAAATATAGCATAAAGTAGAATGTGAAAGTTGTTGCCCATTTGAGCTTTTCTAAATGCCCAACCATATAGCGAACCTAAAATCAAAGAGAAAATGAGTACTCCCCAGTAGCCAAAATCAACAAAAAATGGATACATTCCGGAGTATGTATTGGTTAGGACTGGTTTATAAATCCATTTCAGAATAGTTTCTACCGGTTCAATATTTGATATTCCCATTTTATATGCAACTGCATAAATAAATCGGAAAGTGTTTTCTCCCCAATGTTCTGCAGAAGCCGGTTGAAGGGTGTCAAATGCGCTCATATTACTAAGAATATAAGTGACAAAGAAATCTTCGTGAACATCTGAAAATTTTACAGCTTGTCTAACGGATTGTAGACCAAAGAAGAAAACTAATAGGATTGATAATCCTATTAATATATGCTTCATTTTGATTACTTTTTTGAAATATAAAACACAACAACTAAATAAAAAGAAATTCATAAATATCACCTTTGCCATTGTGAAAAAACCAAATGATAGGTAGATGAATGAAATAAGTGCTAATCGCCACCATGTTTTCTTTTTGAACTGCAATAATTCCAGTAGAAACGATACTTGCCAAATAATTACTTCAATTCCTCCATAAGGTTCTTTAAAACCTGATAATTTTCCTAATGCGGCTAGTCTAAGGTTCATTGCCCAACTTCCGGTTCCTCCTGTCAAAACAGCTCTTTGGGCAAATTCTAATAAAGATGGAAAATAAATGATTGAAAGAATCAATAAAATATTTTGTATCAGTTTATTAGGTTCGTTTAAATTTTGATTAGGAAATGTTGCAGATTGTACTACTAATGAAGAGATGCACAAGCCACTTATCCAAATGAAATTTGATAATATAAATGTACTTTTTAATTCCGGAAGAGGATGTTTTAAGCACACAAATAGAAGCAAGCAACCCAACCAAATTGATGAAGTCATAACGGAGGGGGAAAATAGATTATTCTTAGAACACCCCAGTCCGATAATCAATATTACTATACAATATACAATTAATAAATAAATCATAATCTATCTGTTTAACAGCAAAGATAGGTATAAATTCATTTACAATCAATTAATTTTCTTCTCGACTATTTATTTTCTAAATGTTATCTTCTCAAAATTTATAACCTAGAGAATATATACTTCTTTCGACTACCTCGAAGAGTACTATATCCGGATGTTCTTTTGAAATTAAATCCTTATCAAAGTTAGGGTACCCGATGAATTGACACATTGAGAATTCTTTAAATGATTCTCCTAGGTAAAGGGCAATTAACGGCAAGTACGAGTCGTTAAATGTTACTATTTTCTTTGTAGGACCATGAGGATTTTGCATAATTAATTGAGGCTTAATATCATCCCATTTATTTACCATTGCAAGAGGTCTTTTTAAACTGTATTCCGGTATAATATCCCAATCAGATTCGACAAATAAAATGTTGGATAAATCATTTTCCCTATTTTTGTACTCCGTAGTGATATTGAAGTCTGAGATAGATATTTTTTGTAGTTCAGGATGTTTAATTTTAAGGCTGTCCATTAATTGTGTATAAGCTATGTAGGCTCCGTTTGCATTCCAATGAGAATCATATTTGTAATACACTTGCAAAGATTGTTTACTCTTCAGTAGTGTGTCTTTGGGGAATATAACAGTAATTCCTAATTGGGATAAAAGATCAATAACTTGATTAGATTTTGTTCTTTCTACATCTATCTTTATCGGAATTTTCTCTTTGTAGATAGTCGATTTTTCTGGCGCAATCATAACATAATAGTCAATGCCCAATGAATCAAGAAATCTTTTACGTTCAGATTGAACCATTTTTATGTTATTTAACTCTTCTGTATTAAATGTGTCAATGCCGAAAACCGTTTCATTGATGTTTTCGTAGTGATTCCCTAAGAATAGCCAATTTTCGTCCCCGGAAATAATCTGTTTCGGATTGGGGTTAGTTGATAACTTCCATTTAATTTTATGGTATAATTTCACAAATATTCCTTTTAGTATGAAATTATCATTGTAGTATTCTTCGTATGCTCTACAATATGCCTTGCTCTTTTTTATAGTCTGAGGGATAATTTGGTAGTATGAAATATTTTCATTCTCCTCGAACAGATTTGGCTTGGGTAATTTGTTTGCTTTATTCTCAATATTTGATGTCATGAGATTCGACAAGAGGTAGTTGCCACTCCAAATAAGGAATAATATTCCGAAAAAGACATATATGTAAAAGTATTTTTTCATCTTTTAGAATCTAAAGTAAATAAAAGGGTTGTAATTGCTTGAATTTATGAATATTACAGATAGTAAGAATAATCCAATAACTCCAATCCTAAATACCCAATCTATGGTATCATTATTTTTTAGTAATTTATTTAGGTGAGAATAAATAGGACATGAAAGTAAAATGGCTAGAATTGTAACTATGATATTAAATGGATTTATTGTCATTATTTCGGCATATTGGCTGTAGTATGAACTTTTAAAATCAAAAGTAAACATTTTTAGTATGAATTTCCATGCCATTGATAAATTATCAGCTCTAAATATAACCCATCCTATCAGTACGACTAAAAGGGTATAGCTGTGTTGAACAATGGAGTGTGTTCTCTCAATTACTTTATTAAATCCAATTCGTTCAATAATTAAGAACAAACCATGCCATAGTCCCCAGATAATAAAATTCCAACTTGCACCATGCCATAATCCGGTTACGAAAAATACTATAAATAAATTTATGTATGTACGATATTTCCCCATCCTATTACCGCCTAACGGAATATATAGGTAATCTCTAAACCAAGAAGAAAGCGATATGTGCCAACGTCTCCAAAATTCTTTTATGCTTTTAGAAATGTATGGATAATTGAAATTTTCAGGGAAGTTGTAGCCAAATATTTTTCCGAGTCCGATAGCCATATCTGAGTATCCTGAAAAATCAAAGTAGATTTGCATGGCATATGCAAAAGCTCCAAGCCAAGCAATGGGGGTTGATATTTCAGTAATGCTTGTGTTGAAAATTTCATCTGCTATTTGAGCTATTGTATTGGCTATTAAGACTTTTTTTGATAGCCCAATCACAAATCGTTGAACTCCGGCAGAGATTGCATCAACATTAGGTTTTCTATCGGTAAATTGTGATTTTATATCAATGTATCTAACAATTGGTCCTGCAACCAATTGTGGGAACATACATAAATAAGTGGCAAAGTCGATGTAATTTTTATTTGCCTGAATTTTTTTCATATATATGTCAATAATATAAGATACGGCCTGAAATGTGTAAAAACTTATACCAATAGGAAGGACTGTGTTGGGGAGATTTTTTATCTCTAAAGAGTTTAATCCGAGAAATTCAACTAGATAATTAAAATTTGTCAACGTAAAATCAGCATATTTGTAATAGCCTAATGCTGCAAAATTCACAATTAAAGCAATAATTAAACCTAATTCCTTTTTGTTTGATTTTTCAATAAAAAGAGCTAAACAATAATTAATAATAGACGATAATAATAGTAATATAACTAGTTTTCCCTCTCCCCATGTATAGAAAAATATACTTGATAAAAATAAGGTGATATTTTTATATTTATTTGGGGTTATAAAATAGAAAATTAGAACCAAAGGAAGAAATACAAATAAAAATATCAAGCTACTAAAAACCATACTAATTTAATTAAAGACTTTTCTTATTCTAAAAGAAACCAATTACTTAACTTATGATAAATTCTATATTGCGCAGGCAAAGATACATATAATTTTATATATAATATGCATATATTTATATATTTTGAAACGTTAAAAGGTTATTGGGTTTTCATAATCAACCAAAACGACTTTTACAGAAGGATGTTGGCACATTTTTCGAGTTTCTTCAGCATATTCATCTGTATATATGAGTGTTGAGTGCCATAGAAATATATGATAATTAGGGAAGAATTTTGTTAGATTGTTAAACATTGTATGATCGCACCCGATTGCTTCTGGTTTTAATTGAGCTATTTTCCCTAATATAAAATATTGCCAAATGAATAGACTATAATCTTGGTAATTTGAATTTTCTATCGTTAGAATTGTGTAGATTCCATATCTTTTTACGATTTCTAATTCGGGAATATTGTAAAATTCAATCCAAATACGATTTTTGAGGTTGTATTTGTAAATCAAAGAGAGTATTTTTTCACATGCATAGTGAACATAATCGGGATGTAAATTTTTAAAGTCTATCCAATAATAATTTTGAGATGGATTCGGAAGTGCTTCAAACCACTCCTCAATAGTTAGTCCAAGAATTGTGTCTTCTATGTTATGACACACATATAAATTTTCACTGTTTCTGTCGAAATTGATGTCTAGTTCTAATCCTTCAAATATCATGCTTTTTTCTTTTGCTTTTTCAATAGTGTTTGTTCCATGATACCAGGTTTTTGTGTTTGGATATTTAATCTTATCTAATTGAGATTCCCATTCGTAGATAATTGTCGTGTCAATAGAAATTATTGTTGTATCAATACTTACTATCGTAGTGTCAATGTTTACAATCGTTGTATCTACAATAACGATTAAATCTTCTAGTACCTCTTCTTTTTTATCACAAGAGGTATGGTATAATGCAGAACAAATAATAAGTAATATATATATATATTTCATTTTAATCATTATCTATTTTAAAGAAGTCACTACTGATAATCATATTTGAATATTTTAACTCATCGTTGTAATAGGAGTCGCGTCGGATTGGGAGAGTGTCTAATAAATTTTTTCCAATTCCTTTGTAATTTTTATATCCACAATCTAGCAAAGAGGTAATTGTGGGGTATATATCCATTTGATATGCTACCTCATCATTTCGAATCTTCTTATCTATTTTATCAGAGAAGATAATAGCACAAGTATATGCATCGGGTTGATATTTGTCATCGTGATTTTGCGAGTATTTTGTCATTTCGTTTCTTCTCTCTTTGGAAAATATTGTGTGGTCTCCTACAATCATAATCGTTAAATCTTTAAAAGCTTTTGATGAATTTATTTTATTTAAAAATTTCCCTAAATGTTCATCTACATAATGGAAACTTTTAAGATAATTCTGTTCATAAATAGGCATGTTTTTGTTAGGACTAAATTTTGATTTCCAAGCCACGGATTCAAAATCAGCATGGGTTGATATTGTCAATAATTGTATCGTTTGGTATTCTTCACTTTCAATTTGCTTTGCAAGTTCGTCAAATAACATTGCATCATCCCCTTCCAATATTAAATTTTCTGTATATCCGTAGGATAGACTCATTCCTCCTTGATTCCAAACTTCAAGTCTGTGAGGAACAATACAAAGCGATTTGCCTTTGGACAATTTACATAGTGAGGGATAAACATTATTGGGGTAGCGGAAGCATGCTGCACCATTGTAAAGAGGTAGCAATCCGGTGTTGATAATCATTTGTCCATCTGCAGAGCCTCCGTATCTAATTTGAGAGACAACTTTTGAAGCATGTAAATGATTATTATTTTGCATATATTCCCATAAATTTGGCATAGACTCTTTTGTTAGCACCCACGATTCCATACTTTCTACCAATATTATGACCAATTTAGAATCATATTGCTTAAACTCCGATAAATCAGAAAAATAGCCCTGTTTATTTAATATTTCAATCTCTGCAGGAGTTAGTTTTTTTATTTCGTTGCTTATTTTATTTATCGTTATTAAATTATTAATCAATAGGTGAATCCCGGAATTTTTGTTTGCATTTACAAATAGAGCAGAATGAGCTATTTCGTTATTTGAATCAGTTTTTACCTCTTTTATGTGAAATATTTCATTAAAATCAAAAGGATTAATTTTTAAGTCGAAATTCCAATATTGTTTCTCTCTAATAACTGAGAAGTATGATAAGAATGAAAGAGGGTATAAACTAAGAAAAACGCAAATAAAAACTGTGACTTCCTTTTTTTTGCATTCGAAGAATAGAGATATTGGAATCAATAAACCAGTTAGTAAAAAAAGAAGTATGTCTCTTTTTAAATCAAGAAATATAAATGCACTATTTTCAAATCCGGATAAATTGCCGGCCATGCTAAGTACAAGAGCATCTATAGGACTATTATTGTATCTATAATAGCAAAAGTTTGCAACAAACCAGATATCTATTATTAATGATACTATTATCGCATACCATTTTGCGTGTTTTTTTAGTAAGAGAATAGGACTGCCAATAAATAATGATATAACAATTTTGGGTAAATGGTTAATAAGGAATGATGTGTCAATTTTAGGATATATGATACTTTCAAATAAAATACATTTGATGTATGATATAATAACAAATGAAAAGAATAATATTAAAATTCCATTCTTTTGTAATCTTTCTTTTGCTTCAGAAAATGTCATTTTATAAAATATTTAGCGATTTCATAGACAATACCATTTTTATCTTCAAGATAAAATTGTATATATTCATATTTATTTCCATTTTCATCTTGTAATATGTATTTGGGAATGGAGAATTTAAACCCAATACAATTGGATACTGAAAGATTAAAAACTTCGTCAACATCATTTCTTTTATATACTTCAAGGGGCATATAAAAGGAGTTTCCTACAGAAATGAAAATATTTTTCAAAGGTAATTTGTTTTCGATGTCAGCAACCCAACCACTAATGTGTATATCTCCATTTTCGCTTAAGATAGTCTTGTTCTCGTTGTTAAGCACTCCTCCTAAAATTCGTTCAAATACCAACCCTTTTTGTAGCGATTCATTTTTTGTTATATTATCCGAAAATCTTGAGATTCTATAGATTAAATCATATTCTACTTCGGATATTATCATATTCTCCTCTTTGTCTATCAGATGGAATTTAACAGTCTTACAATAGCTGCCATCTTCTTTTTGTAGAAGTTTTCGGTCAAAATGAAAGATAAATCCAATGCATGAAGAGCCTTTTATGCCCAAGTCTCGCTTGATGTCCTGTTTCGGTAATCCATAAATACCCTTGATGTATTGATTGTTTATCTCCATATATATATTGCTAATGGGGCAATTACGATCGTTATCTATTGCCCAACCATATATACTTATAGAATCTGAAGGCTCAATGATTATAAATTTATTGGGAGCATATTTCCTATTCCCATCATTAATGATGTTGACACCTTTATTCCATTTTTGATTGTTAATAGTTCGAGTGGGATAGTTTGGTAATGTTTTTTCTACATCTTCTTCTGATACAAAATATCCTATTTCAGGGGTTGCCGGTTCTTTATTCCATAAACATACTATTGTTACGATTAGGACTAAATAGGTCGTAAATAGAATTATTTTTTTTAAATCTTTTTTGTTCATAACTATTGATTTGAGAAAGTCTTTATAGTTTTTTTAGTTAACATAAATTCTTCGACACCTTTGTTTTGTGGTGCAAATGTAAGAAATTTAACTGTAAAATTTAATTATTACCCCTATTTTTGATTCTTGTAGTTACATATTAAATAAATAATATCTATTTTTGCGAAATGATATTGTTTAATGTTGTTTGTTATTTTGTAAAAATTACTAATGGGGAATTTAAGACAAGTAAAATTTGAGATAATAAGAATTATTGCATGTGTTTTTGTTTTGGGGGTTCACACGATGTGGGTGTTCTCACCAGAGGTGGGACTTAAAGGATTATATATAAAAATGGTGGACACAATTTTTATATTGTGTAATCCAATATTTTTTATGTTGAGTGGCAAATTTGCATTGGCACAGAAAGAATATACGAGCGAAGCACAATACTTTAAGTTTTATTTAAAGAAATTAGCCTATTTAATATTACCTCTTTTAACTTATATGTTTTTTATAACCGCGACTAATCTAAAGATGGAAACCGGTAGTTTTTCTGGATTATTGCAACGTTTTGTTTTAGACTTTATTTCTGGGCACCAATCCTCTCATTTGTGGTTTATGTATGTTTTGGTGGGAAATGTTTTAATGTCTCCTTTTACATCACGGATTTTTGCCAATATTTCAAAGGTCGGAGCAATAATATTTATTTCAATTTTATTGCTAACAAATGCGGCGATAGCATATTCTCCTTATTTTTTCTCTACCCCTTTTTCTGCTTGGGTTAATCCTTTTGTTGGTTGGTCAATGTATTTTTATTTGGGCGCTTGCGTTGATAAAATTTTTACGGATAAAAAATCTGTAAAAATATTAACTATTTTAGGACTTGGGGGATTCTTGATTATAATTCTAAAGAAATACTTTTTTTCTTATCAAAGTCATATTCATGACTATATGCCTTCATTTACGATTTTTGCGTTAATGGTATATGTTTATTTGAATAGAATTAAAGCAGAGTATGGCGAAAAAATATCTTCTATTATTCGTTTTTTAGGTGCGCAATCTTTTGGAATTTATCTAATCCATTTTCCAATAGTATTTGCTCTAAAAGAAGTCTTGGAGATACCAACATGGTGTCCGGAAATATTATTCCAATTTATTTACATGGCAATAGTTTTTATTGTAAGTTTATTAGTTAGTTGGTTGATAGGAACGTTTGTTTTAAAACCAATTCAAAGAGATATAGAAAAATTGATTTTAAAACTTTAATATCATTAAACATGGATGTAAAGAATTTTTTTCTCAGACTAAAGGATTATATTATAGCTGCGCTTGTTGTTGTCGGTTTTTTCTTTATGATTAATAAGGTTTATGAATGGAAAAATGGTCTGTTTTTAACTGTTTCGGATGCAGAAGAACTTCCCGATTTGCCTATAAAGAAAATTCGAACATTGGAATTTTATTATGGAGTGGTAGCTGATATTTGTAATGGAGAAGTCACCCCGGTTCCACATTTGTTAATTAATGAATCTGATTCAGTTTTAATCGAGGGTTGGGCTGTAGATATTGATAAAAAACTGCCATTGTCTGATATGTATATGGAAGTTAATGATAAATATTATCCTGTTTCATTCCTATTTTCAAGAGATGATGTCGCAGAACTTCTAAATATGGAAGTTGGGAATAAGTTAGGATTTTCATTACATTTTGATAAAAGCATACTTAAGAAAGATGATGGAAAGTGGTGTGACAAAATTAATTTTTATGGTGTAAATCAGGCGGAAGATTCCCTTTTGTCTCCGGTAGAGTATAAACTCCTTTATTATGGGAAAGAGCCGGTAGAGCCATATAATCAAAATGCTGATGTGCAATTTTACTTGGATGCCGTTAGCATGGGGGGTGTAGATCCTAATAATAAGGTTATCTCATTTGGGAGTGAGCCGTATCCATTCATTTTTGGTTGGTGTTTTGAAAGTAAATTGCCGTTGTCTGACATGCTTTTAGTTGTTGATGGGAAAGCATATAAGACAAACTATGGTATAGAGCGTCAGGGAGTTATGGATTTTTTTGGCTTGACAGAATCTAATAAGGTTGGTTTTGAAATTCAAATTCCTAAGTCGATATTATTGAAAGGCGATGGAACAAATGTAGATTATATAGATTTTCTTCCTATTGATAGTAATGGTAGAGTGTGTGATAGAATCAGATATTCTGTTGTTTTTCTGTAAAAATTATTTTTGTATTGTTTAACTATTACTTTTAATATGAGAACTATCAGAAATTGTAAGTTTGAGCTTATTCGGATAATTGCATGTATTTTTGTGTTAGGTTGTCATACAATGTGGATGTGGGGTTCCGGTTGGGGATTTAAGGGTTTAGATCTTCCCGGGCTTGAAGGCGTTTACGTGTCAATTATTGATACAGTGTTTTTTTATGCAAATCCCATATTTTTTATGTTAAGCGGTAAGTTCGCCTTACAAAAATACGATTATTCTACAGATTCCAATTATTATGTCTTCTATCTGAAAAAATTAGCATATTTGATTATTCCTCTTTTTGTTTATATGTTCTTTATTTCTGCATATAACTTAAAGATGGAAGCAGGAAATTATTCCGGTCTATTGCGATATTTTTTACTAGATGTAATTGCTGATCATAACTTATCCCACCTGTGGTTTATGTATGTCCTTTTAGGAAATATCCTAATGACGCCATTTACATCACAAATTTTCTCTAATATTTCAAAAGGTGGAGCTCTAATTTTTATTTCTATAATATTTCTTACAAATTGTGCAAATGCGTTTTCTCCCTATTTTTTTTCTACTTCTTTTTCTTCTTGGGTGAATCCTTTTGTAGGTTGGACGATGTATTTTTATTTGGGTGCTTGTGTTGACAAAATTTTTACAGATAAAAAGTCAATTAAAATTTTGACTATTTTAGGTGTTGTTGGCTTTATTGTGTTTCAATTAAAAAAGTTCAATGCTTGTTATTTAGAGTCATTCTATTTTCAGCCCTCTTTTGTTTTCCAAGTTCTTATGGTATATGTTTTGCTTTCAAATTTAAATTTGAATTTTGGAGAAAAAACATCTAACGTAATTCGTTTTTTGGGGAATCAATCTTTTGGTATCTATTTGATTCATTATCCAATTGTATTTCTTTTGAGAGATGTGTTACTATGTCCTTCATGGTGTCCTTTGTTTTTATTTCAATTCTTTTATATGCTTGTTATCTTTTTAGTTAGTTTGGCGTTAAATTGGATTATTGATAAGTTTTTGTTTAAATTAATTCAAAATAAATTAGAAAAACTTATTCCGTTAATATCATAAAATAAACTAGTTAAACAAATATTTATGAAAAAAATATATTTTGTTCTTTTGCCGATACTCTTATTCTCTCTTTGTTTGTCATATTTGTTTTTTAATTTTGGCAAAAGTTCGTTTGTTACTCTTTCTGATGCCGAAACTGAAATAGATTTGCCAATTAGAAAGATAAAGTCTCTAGATTTTTTTTCGGGGATAGTGGTTGAATCTTGTAATAATAAATTAATGACAATTCCGTATATAATTGTTGATAATTCAGATTCAATTCTTATTAGGGGATGGGCTTTGGATATAGATAATAAATCTTCATTGTCTGATTTGTATATTGAAGTCAATGGTAATTATTTTCCGGTTTCTTTAGAATATGAAAGAAAAGATGTTGCAGATCTTTTTGCAATGGAAGATGGCGCGAGTTTAGGTTATTCTATCTATTTCGATAAAAATATTTTAAGGTTAAATGGTGGAGTTTGGTCTGATAAATTAAATTTTTATGGAGTAGATAAAAATGGTGATTCTCTGTTGTCTAAAGTAGAATATAAATTGCTTTATGCTGAAAATGAGCAAACAACACCATTAAAAAATAGTTCTAAAGTTTTATTTATGTTAGACAGTGTTGGCTCTGGATATTTTAATTCTGAAACGAATAAGATTTTTCTAGGTAATGATCCTTATGTTTCTTTTAGAGGTTGGGCTATAGAAGGTCTGTTACCTTTAAGTAAAATATTCTTAGTTGTTAATGGGAAGTCATATAAAATGAAATATGGGGTTCCGAGAGATTTGGTTAAAGAAACTTTAAAGGTTGTTACCTCCAATAAATTAGGTTATGAATTCGATTTTCCTAAATCTTTGCTTCTGAAAGAGGATGGAACTTATGCTGAATATGTAGATTTTGTTCCTGTTGATGCGTCTGGTTATGTTTGTGAGCGAATTCGGTATTCTGTTGTCTATCAATAAGATTACTCAATGAGACGATTGAATCAAGAGTATAAGCCGATTTTGTTTTGACTTGTATCTATCTTTAAGATTTGTCTTACACGTCTAAATTTTTGTTTTTATCAATACGATTCCGCCTGAAAGAGTAATCTCCATTACTTGAGCAATTATCCATGATGTTGCGGCTCCAAAAATCCCGTAGAGGGGAATAAGATAGATATTGCTTGCAATACAGATGATTCCGACTGAGATTCCAACGTATGGAGCATAGCGAGCGTATCCTAAACCATACAATCCTTGTACAGTAAACATACTAGCCATAATTACCAATGTTGGCAGTACGGAAAAGTATTTTAATAGAGGGATCGCACTAAAAAACTTTTCTCCTAGCATTATTTTTACCATTATCGGACTAAAGATATAACAGCAGATTCCAACTACAACAGAGAAAAGGACAACGTATAAGAGCATTTTTTTAAAGTATTTAACTCCAATTTCTTTAGACGTTTCCATTTTTCTACTAATTGATGGGAATATTGCTAAATTAACAGGCATACTTGTAACCATCATTATTGCCATAATAATTTTATGAGCTCCAGAATAAATACCAACGTTGTAGTCATCCATATACAATCCTAATATTGTAATGTTTGCAGTTGTATATAAGGTGGTAAATAGTGAATTTAAAAAAATTGGGAAACCGTTTTTTACCTCGTTAAGCATTCCTGTTTTGTTACTTGTGTAACTAAGATTGTAACGTTTTATAACGTACATAAAAGATATTGCCCCAAATACTGCGTATGAGTAGGAGGGCATTGCTGCGTAGATGAGGTAATCTTCTGGAGTATGGACAAAAAAGATGCATAAACCCATGCCAAAAACTTTAATTAAAAAGTTAATGATTGCCATTGATTTCATATTCTCTATCCCTTGAAAAAACCATGTAGGGAATAGAGTAAAACCAATGTTTATGGAAAATAAAATTAAGTATAATTTATAATCTTCTTGAATTTTCTCGAAGTTGTATGAGAGTAATGTAAAAAGTAGAAATGCAATTCCTAGTAAAATGATTTTGCATTGAATAACATTCCAAAATATCGTCCTTACAGCATTAGGATTATTTTTATTTATGGCAATTTTTCGTGTTGCAGAGTATTCAAATCCGTATGTGACAATGATTGTAAAATAGGATATAATATTTTGTGCATAACTGACAACTCCAAATTTATCCACTCCTAATCCTCTAACGATAAAAGGAATTACTAATATAGGTATGATGTAATTAGCAATCTGTAATATTCCCAAAGAGGCCATATTACTTAATATTGTAGAGTTGTTTTTAAATTTATTTATAATATTTGTCATTCTTAATTTTCAATAAGTGATTCGTAGGCATTCTTTATTTTTCTAAATTTTTCTGTTGCATAGCTTATTTCTCGTTCTGATAAATTGTTTAATTTATCCGGATGATATTTTTTTGCCAACTGCCTGAAGGCTTTCTTTATTTCGTCTTGACTTGCCGTTTCTGGGAGTCCTAATTCATCGAAAGCCCACTTTTTCGCAGAGTAAGTATTCTTGTAATTATTACTTTCGTGATTTTTATATTCGTAGTTCTGCTTAGATTGTTGATATTTAAAATTAAAATAGAGTTGAGCGATATTTCTAAAATCTGAATTCTTTATACATGTAAACCGAGAGTATAATTTTATGATTTCATATTCTTTTTGAGTAATATCGCCACTAGCGTATGAAATTTTAAACAATAATGATAATATACTTATTTTTCCTTTGTAGTTTATGCTTTGATTGATTTTCATACAAATCGGACGAATATCAAGAATACTTTGATTCGATTTTAGTACATCTCTAAGCAATAGGAGAAGTTTTTTACTTCTTTTTTCATTAAAATTTGCCAATAAAAATTCTTTAACCGCATTTAGTTCTTTTTTAGATAATTTTCCATCAGCTCTCATCGTGTAAGCAATCAAATATATGATGGATTTCTGAGACGGAGAGATGTCCTCCTCTTCACCATTTACAAAGTAATAATAAATGGCGAATAGAAAAGGAATGATTGCTAATACAATTAGAAAAAGCATTGATAAAATAATTAATCCTACATTAACTAATGCGTATTATTTTAACCAAAAAGTTACTCCACCTAATATGTTAAATCCTTGCTTAGTATAGCCGTACCAATCTTGGTATTCTGTATTGGTAATGTTATCTAAGTTAACAAATACGTTAAGCCAATTTAGGATGTTCCAATCTGCGCCCAAGCTAAGGTTATGCGTGTTATTTAATTTTATCGCTTTGTTATTTATTTGAGCGTATCGTCCAGCTTCAAATTCGTAGCAAAGATTTACTCGTAGGTATTTGTTTATCATGTAGGTAGAATGAAAATCTAATACCCAATTAGGTCTATGCCATGCATACTCATATTTAGATAAAGACCATTTGTTAAACTTAGCACCTAATCGGATGTTGAGTCGTTCTTTCCAATCGTAGGAGAGTTTTGCGGCGGCTTCAAAAACACCGGCATTTTCCTCGTAAACAGCATCAAATTGATTTAACACGAGAGAATCAGGGGAAAGTTTGTTAACAAAAAAGTATGCATTATTAATAATCTTATATCCTGCCCGAAGATTAAAATCTAGTTGATTGAAAAACTTGAATCGAAATCCAGCATAAACGTCAATTGGTATATAAGTATCTTCTAATCGAGTATCGGACGCAATATATTGGTTTTGTTCAATTATGTTGTAGTAGCTGTTTACAACATAGTCTCCTGTAACGCCTGCATAAAGATAAATTTTTTCTTTGGCGATTCTAACGTCTGCATATATGTCCGGTGTTATTGCTCCTTTTTTTCCTTGTCCAATACTAAATGAACCTCTAATACCTATTATGATTTTTGCCATTTCATTTGTGTATGTGTAATGAGGGGTTAATTTCAGCATTGTATAACTATGTAAATTCCTCTCCTTTGAATAGTTATATAATTCATCGCTTTCAGGTCTATCCATAATAATGTTATGCATATTCATATTCAGACCAAAAGAAGATGATTCCAATCTATATTCTCCATTCAAATCAGTAAAAATTGTATGTTCTTTTAATTTGTTTTTATTGGAAAATAAACGATAATTGGTTTGTAAATCATATTTCCATTTAGATATGTAATCTTTACTTCTAAAGCGAATATTAGCAGCTAATTTAAGTGAGGATTGATTATTGGAATCATTATCTGTTTTGTATATACCTTTATTTACCAACTCATCCATCTTCGAGTCGTATCCATAATACTTGAAGAAGTTGTAATCACCCTTAACGTACGAAATTAACTCCTTATTTTTGATGTTTCGAGTGTAAGATAATTTTGCTTTATTTCTATTTGTTGTAGCTTTAGATTCTAAACTTTTAGATAGATTAGGATATGATTTAGGTGTCAAATCAATATAACCGAAAGAGGATTTATGAAGTAAAATTAAATTTAAGTCATTCCTTTTGTTTTGAAAAATCGGTGTATATACTTCACCTAATGCAGAAGCATAATTCCCTCCTCCCAATCTAATTATTCTTTTATTGTAGGTATTGATTATTTCATTTGAGGGGAGGGCATAATCAAGGACTTGAATTTGACTAGGTTCCAATGTTATTGGAGAAGTCCATACCGAGTAGTTTGAATTTTTCTTTTCACTTTTAATATCCTTCAATTCCGGCATCGTACTAATTTTTCCGGCATCTTTGATTACAGGATTGTATTCCTTTACAATCTCAATGTCTTTTATAATTGTTGTATCTTTATAGGTGTTAGAGTTATCTTGGGCAAATATTGAGAAGCCCAAGAGTGTTACAATAACTATTGATAATAACCTTTTCATATTTGAAAAACTAATTTTATTCGTTTACAATTTTATCAAACTCTCTATTTTCTATTTCATCCAAGCGCATTTTTATTTCAGACATAATATCATCTTTCCCTTTGTAATTCTCTCGAACACTTAAAAGGTATTGTTTCGCTTCAAAATCTTTTCCTTGTTTCACATAAATGTCAGATAATAGAATAAAACTTTTTGCAAGCCAATACTGGTGAGGGGTGTTTTTTTCAATAAAATCGAATATCTCTTTTTCTGCGCTAGCTAAGTCTTCTTTATTGAAATAGTGGAGTTCGATATTATATTGAGCTTCTGCACCATATTCATCCAAACAATTTTCAGACAGTATGTTGTAGTCATTAAAAGCCTTTAATGAATCTCCGTTATGATTGAATGATTTAGCTCGAATATATAGAGCTTCTCGTTTTAGAGCCGGATCAATCACCTTATCACTTTCAATAATATCAGTTGCGGTGACAATTGAAGCTTCCACGTTATTTAGTTGATTATAACAACGAAGGATACCAATTTTGGCATTTTGTTTGTTTTCTGGATTTTGAGTAATACTATCCAGCGTACTCATTGATAAAATCGCATTTTCGAAATCCTTTTTGTCGAAATAGATTTCAGATATGCGTGATAGTGCAAATTCACGATCTGAAGCTCCAACTTCCTTTGCAATTATTTTGTATTCGGATAGTGCCATATCTTTATTTCCTATTGCAAAGTAACTATTACCTAGGTTTAGTCTTGCATTATATATAAATCCTCCATTAGAAAACTTTTCGATGTAACTGCTAAAGCCGCTAATGGCATTATTATATTCTCCTTTTAAATATTGACGTTCTGCTGCAAGATAGGTTAAAGAATCTTGCTCAGATTTCTCGAAAGAAACAAAACCACCTAAAGTTTCAACATAATCCGCATAAGCCTGAATATTATTCATGTCAAAATAGATTGATTTCAGACTTTCTAAAGAAGTTTTTGCCTCAATACTTTGAGGGAAAAAGTCGACAATTTCTTTATAACATTTTATCGCATCATCTTGTTGACCTAACTCATCGAACAGCATTGCAGTTTGGAGCTTTCCTTTTCGACTTAATGCGCTGTGTGGATATTCTTTTGCAAGAGTTGCATACAAATTGATAGCCTCTTGTTTTTTACCAAGCATGATGTAAGCACGGCCGATTTCGTATTTTGCATCCGCCAAGTATTCTGACTGAGGAAATGTTTTGATTAACTTTTCCAGTGTGGAGATTTTTTTATTATAATCTTTTTGCAAGCCTTGAATAAATCCTTCTTGAAAGCATGCGTAATCAGCTCCGGGTCCATTTAAAGCATAGACCTTTGCATAATTTTGTGTCGCATAGTCAAAATTACGTTGGTTGAAGTAGCAATCTCCAATTCTGTTGGTTGCATCAGCAATTAAAGTCTGATTTTTTGTTTCCAAATTGACAAATTTTCTAAACCATGACAAAGCTTTGTCATACTCTTTTTTAGTGAAGAAACTATATCCTACATTGTAGTGCGCAATATTAAATTCATCACAATTTCTTGCTCCAACAGAGTTAACAAAAGTTTCGAAATCTTGAGATGCAAGATTATAATCTTTTAATTTGTAGTAAGCTTCGCCTCTCCAAAAGATAGTTGAAGCTTCTAATGTTCGATTATATTTTCCGTCAATTAATGCTTTATCAAAGTATTTAATAGCATCATTATAGTTTCCCTCAGTAAAATGTTTTATTCCGACACTATACAAAAGACGTTGTCTTGCTTCGTAAATCTGAAGATTTTTTTCTTTTATATTTTCAATGGAAGCAAGTGCTTCTTCGTAATTCTTAGTTGTTAAGTAGAGATTTACCATGTAGCTATACACGTTGTCAGAATATCCGGATTTCGGAAAATTGTCCAAAAAGGTTTCAAAAGCAGTGATAGACTCGTTGAAAGGAGAATAGGATTGTTCATACACCACTAAAGCATAATTGTAGGCAGCCTCCTCTTTGATATGACTATCATAGTCCATTCTACTTGCAGATTGAAAACATAGGCGTGCATTGTTCTTATTATTTTCTTTGATGTAACATGCACCTAAGAATAGGTAGGCATTTTGAGTCATTGCGTCATCAATAACTGTAACTTTTTGGAAACACTCTATTGCTTTTTTATAATTCATTGTCTGATAGTAAGAGTCTCCTAACATATACATGTTTTCTCGTACAACTTGATCAGACTCCTTTTGATATTCTGATAAATACTTTATAGTGTTGGCATAATCTTTTCGATTATAGTAGCATTCTCCTAAAATTCGATGAATTTCCTTGTTGTTAGGATTGTTTGGAGCTGTTGATAATAGCTCTTCACCTGTTTTTAGAACCAAATCGTACTCTTTTTTCGCGTAATATATCTGAAAAAGATAGTATGGAATGATATTGGTATAATCTTTTTCATTTTGTAATTCCAAAAATATAGGCAGTGCTTTACTATAATCTTTTTGTAAGTAAGCAATATATGCATTGTAATATTTGGCAGATAGATTGTATTTTGTAGAATCTTTTAATAATGTAGAGAATAGTTGTTGCGCTTTGTTATAATCTTTAATTTCTAAGTGACTAAATCCATTTTTGAACAACAATTCATTATGTTCATCTTTATTTAGCAGACCAACATTACACTCATTATAACATTGCGTAGCTTCTAAATACTCTTGACCATTGTAATAGATATTTCCAAGTAGAAAGTTTGCTCGATTAACGAAAGCCGATTGTGGATTATTTAACTTAAATCGTTCTAATTTTCGTCTTGCTTCCCAATTATTTTGCTGATAAGCACAACTAGCCAGAAAATATTCTGTTTCACTATACAAAGGGGAGCGATCTTTGTTTAATTTTTGAAAATATTCGGAAAAATAGCGTTCTGCAACCCCATATTGTTGTAAATCATAAGCTTTTTTTCCCTCTATATAAAGTTTATCAGGATGAATGCTTTCATTCGTCTTTTGAGCGTATGTAGCTGATATACAAAAATTTATTACTATAAATAGTAGTAACTTCTTCATTTTTTTATAAATTTGGTTTTTGCAAATATACAGAAAGTCTGTAAGATTTCGAAAATTTAAAAATTAAAAATCGTATCTTTGTAGTGTCTAATTCATTAAGTATGGGTCTATTTAGTATTTTTTCAAAGGAGAAAAAGGAAACTCTCGATAAAGGTCTTGAGAAGACGAAAGAGAATTTTCTATCAAAAATTGCAAGAGCAGTAGTTGGTAAATCAAAAGTTGATGACGAGGTCTTAGATAATCTAGAAGAGGTTTTGATTACTTCGGATGTCGGTGTTGATACAACACTGAAAATTATTGAGAGAATCGAGAAAAGGGTCGCTCAAGATAAGTATGTAAATACAAGTGAATTGAATACAATTCTTAAAGATGAAATTTCGTCATTGTTAGAAGAGAATAACACTGTTGATGGCGGTGATTTCTCTCTTCCTCAGTCGGACGTTCCTTATGTCATAATGGTTGTTGGTGTGAATGGAGTTGGGAAGACAACGACGATAGGTAAATTAGCTTATCAATTTACCAAAGCAGGTAAAAAAGTTTTTCTTGGAGCTGCAGATACGTTCCGAGCTGCAGCGGTTGAACAATTGGTAATATGGGGTGAGCGTGTAGGATGTCCGGTTATTAAACAGAAAATGGGTGCAGATCCTGCCTCTGTGGCATATGATACATTGTCTTCTGCGAAAGCAAATGGAGCTGATGTGGTGATTATTGATACAGCCGGACGATTACATAATAAGATAAATTTAATGAATGAGTTGTCGAAAATTAAGCAGGTTATGCAGAAGATTATTCCATCAGCTCCGCATGATGTTTTGTTGGTGTTAGACGGGTCAACGGGTCAAAATGCGTTTGAACAGGCTCGCCAGTTTACAAAAGCTACAGAGGTGACCTCCCTTGCGATTACCAAATTGGATGGTACAGCTAAAGGTGGTGTTGTATTAGGTATTTCTGATCAATTCAAGATTCCTGTGAAGTACATTGGTGTTGGAGAAGGAATTGATCATCTTCAAGTTTTTGACAAAAAAGAATTTGTAGATTCTTTGTTTCGTTGATTTTTGAAACATGGGAAATCGAATTGATATAATAAATTTAGGCTGTTCTAAAAATCTTGTTGATTCAGAAAAATTGAGTCGGCAATTAGAATTGAATGGGTATATAGTACGTCATGACCCGGAACAGATTCAATGTGATATTGCGATTGTTAATACTTGTGGGTTTATTGGAGACGCAAAGGAAGAGTCTGTCAATATGATTTTGGATTTAGTCGCGATGAAGGAGTCCGGACATATTGAGAAGATTTTCGTGATGGGGTGTCTGTCCGGTAGATATATTGATGAACTACCTATTGAAATTCCGGAGGTTGATAAATTTTATGGAAAATTCTCTTGGAATGAAATTCTTTCTGATTTAGGGAATAATTATTTGACTGAAAGAGCCTTGCAAAGAACAATTACTACTCCGTCTCATTTTGCCTATTTAAAAATATCAGAAGGTTGTAATAGACATTGTGCCTATTGTGCGATTCCGATAATTACAGGAAATCATAAATCTCGCCCTATTGAAGAGATTGTTTCTGAGGTTGAGTGGCTTGTAAAAGAGGGGGTGAAAGAATTCCAAGTTATAGCTCAAGATTTGTCTTATTACGGAAAAGATTTGTATGGAGAATTCCGTTTGGCAGAGTTGATAGAGCGAGTCTCAGATGTGCCGGGAGTAAAATGGATTCGTCTTCATTATGCCTATCCAGCAAAGTTTCCGTATGATATATTGCCTGTTATTAGGGATCGTGCGAATGTATGTAAGTATCTGGATATAGCTTTGCAGCATATTAGTGATTCTGTATTGGAAAGAATGCATAGACATGTCACTTCTAACGAAACGATAGAGTTAATTCATCGAATTCGTGAAGAGGTGCCGGGAATTCATTTGAGGACAACATTGTTAACCGGATTCCCGGGAGAAACCGAGGAGGATTTTGCTTCGTTGGTTGATTTTGTTAAAACCATGCGTTTTGAACGTATGGGGGCTTTCCCTTATTCTGAAGAGGAGGGAACTTATTCTGCATTGCATTTTGAAGATGATGTACCTTCTGAGGTGAAACAGGAACGAGTAGATCGTTTAATGGAGATTCAACAGCAAATTTCTTTTGAGCAAAATGTGGCAAAGGTTGGTAGCGTTTTGAAAGTTGTAATTGATAGGGAAGAACATGATTACTATGTGGGTAGGACAGAATTTGATTCTCCTGAAGTGGATCCTGAAGTGCTGATTTCTAAAGATAAAAAACTTGAAATTGGTGATTTTTATGATGTTAAGATTGTTGAGGCTGAAGCTTTTGAATTGATAGGAATTGCTATTTGATACTTGTAAACTGTTTGCGGACAGAATTATAGAAATAAAAAACGATGTATCTGAATATAACTTTTGATACATCGTTTTTTTT
>JAEIGA010001787.1_pt1 | contig 34085 bp, 36 predicted proteins | sample 9270691 | NCBI WGS metagenome assembly JAEIGA01 (sample SAMN17057246, study PRJNA624740) | gut metagenome | biome: biome; isolation source: fecal sample | host: Bos grunniens | place: China: Xizang | collected 2019 | reverse complement strand
TATTACCAGCACTCATTATAAAATTCTTCCTTATAAATTTAAGAGAAGCTTGTTCGCGCATTTCCCCTACTTGACTAAAGAAAACCTTATTGTTACATATAACAAGGCCTTGATCAATGTTGATCTTCTTCTCGACGATGGGGTTCATAACCTTAAGGACTTTAATGGTATTAAGGTAGTTTTTGATGCACCTTATAACCGAGATTTTGAGGGTGATTATCGAGTAGGTTCTTGGAAGGAATTTTATATCCTGGTACAGGAGCTTACACTGGGCCGTTTTGGTCGCCCGCCTTTTGCAAGAGTTCACAAGTTTAATGCCTCTCGCGGTGGTGGAAAGACTGCTTGGCTGCATCAGATGATCAAAGACTCTGAGCACGTTCCGTGTTACGTAATTATGCCTGAGGCTCAGTATAATAATTTCTGTAGAAGCTATCTTGAGCGCTTTGGTAAAGTATGCCATGCTAAGCTTTATAAGTATGAGGGCCATATTGATCCTCTTGCAAGATTCTTTATTGATATGCCGTCTACCTTTGGTTTTAATACTTCTTACTTCGAAGAATTTAAAACTATTTATTTGGCAAGAAATCATCTTATTTTTGTTGCAGATTTTGAAAATGTGCACTGGCATACCGTATAATATATTGTAATTAAAAAGATACAAAGGAGAAAATAAAATGAGCTACTATGCTATTGTAACTAAGCTCAAGGATGTAAGACCTCATCCTAATGCTGACCGTTTGCAGCTTGCTACTGTATTCGGTAATACTATCTGTGTTGACCTGTCTTATAAGGAGGATCAGCTCGGCATTTACTTCCCTACTGGCGGTCAGCTTTCTGTAAAGTTTGCAGAGGCTAACAACCTGCTTCGTAAGAAGGATGCAGAGGGTAATAACATTGGTGGTTATATGGATCCTGATAAGCGTAACGTAACTGCTATCAAGCTCAGAGGTGAGAAGTCTGATGGCTTGTTTCTTCCTCTTCATTGTCTTGAGCAGTTTGGCGATATCTCTAAGCTTTCTGTAGGCGATCGTATCGACGTCTTTAATGGCGAGGAGATTTGTACTAAGTATATTCCTAAGACTCAGGCTCGTAGAGGCAGAGTTTCTGATGGTAATCGTACTCGTAAGCACAATGATCCTATTGCGCCTCAGTTTGCTGAACACGCTGACACTGAGCAGCTTGCTTATAACCTCGGTATGTTCAAGCAGGGTGATGAGATTGAGTTCACTCTCAAGATGCACGGCACCTCTCAGAGAACTGGCCACCTTAAGGTTCTTACTGGCTACAAGAAGTCTATTTTTGATCGTATTTTCAAGAGACCGGGTAAGCCTATCTATGACTGGGGCTATGTATCTGGCACTCGTCGTGTAGTTCTTGATACCTTCGATGGTGGTTTCTATGGCTCTAATGCTTTTAGAGAGCAGCATCATAATACTTTCGTAGGAAAGCTCTTGAAGGGCGAGACCGTTTATTACGAGGTCGTCGGCTTCACTCATACTGGTGCTTCTATCATGGGCTCTGGTAATAATGAGAAGCTTGGTAAAGACTTTGTAAAGCAGTATGGTAAGGAGACTGTGTTCTCTTATGGCTGTTCCCCTATAGAACCAACACCTACAAGCGAGCTTGGTATGCTCGTTGATGCGATCTCCGGATCTGCAAAGCCTCAGTCTGATGTCTATGTATATCGTATGACTATGACTAACGAGGATGGTGAGGTTGTGGAGTATACTCCTGATTTCATGCGTTATCGTTGTGAGCAGATTGGTGTGAAGTGTGTTCCCGTATTTGGTAAGGCTACTTTGTCTGCAGACCGTCTTCACTTTACTGCGCCTGATGGCCATGATCATGACTACCTTATTGGTGATGGAACTCTTGGTGATATGGTAATGAAGTGTGCCGAGGAGTTCTACTCTGGTACTGACCCTGTTGGTAAGACCCATATCAGAGAGGGTGTAGTTGTTCGTGTTATCAATCGTCCTAAGTTTGCTGCTGTAAAGCATAAGAACTTTGAGTTTAAGGTGCTTGAGGGTATCGTTAGTGAGAAGCTTGCTTCCTCTACTGAGGATATCGCTGAGGACGTTCTTGCGGAGATGTAATATGTGGAGAACAAAGAAATATTGGCAGGATCTTAGTGAACAACATTATAGAGACCTGCAGGAAACTCGTAATTTACTTGACCTTAAGGATCAGGCTCTTAAGTTTTTGCTTAAGAGCCCCGATACTTATAGAGTTGAACTTACCTCTGATGCTCAGGTTATCAATAATGCTCCATATTCCAAGCCTATCACTCGTTTTGAATATGTAGACCAGAATGGAAAGTATCATAGACATTGTAGACCTGTAAGTATCGATACTCTTGAAATTATCAGTACTAACGCTGAAACTGCAGTATTCCGGTTTGAGACCTTAAAAGGAAAGTATACTTACTGGATTTTAAATAAGGCTGACGAAACTATAGCAGAAATTCCTGAGGAGTTGTTCTGTCATAGAGGCGCTAAAATTTGTGAAATTAAGGAGACTAATAATGGCAACGATCAGAGCAATGGCTGATCCTATTACTAATAAAAGATATGACTATACAACTACTTCTGAGAGAGAAGATCATCTCTATACCGTCCTAACTACTGCTAATGCCAACCAGTGTCCTCCTGATAATGCAGACTATCTTTGTGAGCAAGACGAGGCTATTGAAGGTTCCGAACTGATTCAGTGTGCTGTCTGCTATAGACGTTGGGCTGGTAAGGTTGGTGGAGCTAACTCCCAGAAGTCACAGAGACTGGAGCAGGCCATTGAGTTGGCTATTAGTGATAAGTGTCCACCCGATCAGAAGGATATGCTTTGTAAGGCAACCGAAGATGAGGATACCAGTGAGGAAACTTGTGCAAAGTGTATTACTCGTTGGGCAACTATTCCTTTTGCAAAGTTTAAAAAGTGAGGTAGAGACTGATGGGAAAGGTTAAAAAAGACGCTCTTGGCGATCGTATGAAAGAAAACTACGAGAATCGTAGTAAGACTTATTTGACCCGTCGTTGCCCTGTTATTATTAGACTTGACGGCAAAGCTTTTCATAGCTTTACTCGTGGGCTTAAGAGACCTTGGGATAGAGTATTACATAAAGCTATGGTAGAGACCACTAAGTATTTATGTGCGAATATTCAAGGTTGTAAATTAGGCTACACACAGAGTGACGAAATTACTTTGCTTTTGACTGATTTTGACACTATTAATACTGATGCTTGGTTTGGCTACTCTGTACAGAAGATGTGTTCTATTGCAGCTTCTATGGCGACGCTTGTGTTTAATCGTGCGTTTGAAAGAGAGGCTAATGAGGTAGCCGATGCAATTTTTGCACTTCAGGATACTGATACAGAAAAGGATTACTTAAGAGCACTTGATAAATGCTTAACTACTGGTGCTCTATTCGATGCTCGTTGTTTCAGTGTACCTAAGGAAGAGGTTGTTAATTGCTTTATTTGGAGACAGCAGGATGCTACGAGAAATGCGGTTCAGATGCTCGGTCAGAGTCACTTTAGTCATAAGCAGTTAGATCATAAGACGACCGGACAGATCCAGGATATGCTTTGGAAGCAGCATGGTATTAATTTTAATGACATGCCCGTACCATTCAAACGTGGCGTTTGTGTTAAGCGTGAGGCTATTATGAAGAATGGTGTAGAGAGACATGCCTGGGTCGAGGATGCTAATATTCCTATCTTTACCAAGGATAGATCATATATTGAGAGCTTACTGCCCTAAGGTTGGTGTTAAAATAAAGCGGCAAATTTTGCAGAAACATGTAGATTTGCCGCTTTATTATTGTATAATATAATGTAAATAAAAAAATAAATTTAAGGAGTTTAACTATGGATTTCACTAGTTGCTTTAATGGAATGTTCGGAAAGCTTGGCGCAGGTATGTGTCGTCTTACTATGAACGGTAAGATTGCGGTTAAGACCTCTAGCGGCTACAAGAGCTATAATGTTAAGACTGGTCGTCTTACTAATTGCTCTAACTTTGTCTTCAATATTGGGGATGATTTCTTCTTTGTTATTCCCACAAATAAGGTTGATGTAGGTGACATTATTCTTGTGAAGGGTCGCCCGCAGTGTGTTATTAAGTCCGACGAAAAGACTATTACTGTAATGAATTATGAGGACAGCACCATTGATACCATCGTTCCTGAGCGTCATGTATTTATGGGTAGTACTTACTTCTATGGTAAGATTGTAAGCATGCTCGGTTCCAGTGCTTCCAAGGGTAAGGATGGCATGGCTCAGATGATGAAGTTTATGATGATGAGCCAGATGATGGGTGGCGGTACTGTTAATTCTGTTACTGGGGCAGTAAATATGAATAACAATATGCTTCCTATGCTCATGATGATGAATGGTGGTATGGGTTCCATGTTTGACGGTATGCTTGACGGCATGTTCGATTTTGCTGATGCAACACCTGAAGACGAAGATGATGAGATCGTAGAGGAGGATGAAGAGTAATGGGAAGTGGAACTTGGACAACTGGTTCTTACACAGCTTATGCTACTTCTTGTGGTTATACAGTAGACGGTGTTTCTGGTGTTCGCGGAGTTAAGGGTGTAAAGGGTGAAGCTTCAGCTGCTCAGATGTATAAGAGCCGTAGTCTTCCTGCTATTCTTAATCCTAAGAATGTTCTCAGAGAGTGCCTTGACAGCGAAGAGCATCCTACAACTATTCCTGTAATTCTTGCACTCGACGTAACTGGTTCTATGGGTGATGCTGCAGTAGAGGTTGCAAAGAATATTAATACAGTTATGACTGAAATGTATTCTAAGCTTAAGGACGTAGAATTTATGGTCATGGGCATTGGTGACCTTGCTTATGACAGCGCTCCTATTCAGATCTCCCAGTTTGAATCTGATGTTCGAATTGTTGAACAGATGGACCAGGTTTATTTTGAGTTTGGTGGTGGTGGCAACTCTTATGAGTCTTATACTGCTGCTTGGTATATGGGTACTCGTCACTGCTCCCTTGATGCTTGGAAGCGCGGTAGAAAGGGTATTATTATTACTCTCGGCGACGAGGAGCTTAATCCTTATCTGCCTAAGTCCGGCCTTCATGCGGTGACTGGCGATGATCTTCAGGATGATATTGACACTAAGGATCTTTGGGCAGAGGCGAGCGCTAAGTTTGATATCTATCATATCAATGTAGATCATCGTAATTACATGCCGTCGTCTATCGAGAGAACTTGGAAGGAGTATCTCGACGACCAGCATTATCGTACTTGCGGCATGAATGACGTAACCAATACCATTATCGATATTATTCTTGAGGCTGCTGAAGGTGAAGGGTCTATGATTCTTACTGAGGTTGCGCCTGTTCAGAAAAACGAAAACGGGGAGATTGTTTGGTAATATGACCAATATCAAAGTTGTTATCGGGGCAAATTTTGGAGATGAAGGAAAAGGCTTGATGGCAGATTATTTCTGCCATCAAGCCAAGTCTAATAATGAAGACTGTATTGTAGTTCTTTCTAATGGCGGCGCGCAGCGTGGTCATACTGTGACAGATCCTAATGGTACTCAGCATGTATTTCATCATTTTGGGTCTGGTACTCTAACTGGAGCAGACACTTATTGTATCAATGACTACATCCTTAATCCCATGACTTTTGTAAAAGAGTGGTTTGATCTGAGACAACTTGGTTATGACTTGAACAATCTTAATTTCTATTTTGAAGATGGCTGTCGGTGGAGTACTCCTTATGATATGATTGTAAACCAGATTGTCGAGGCAGCGCGTGAAGATAATAAACATGGAAGCTGTGGAATGGGCATCTGGGAGACTATTGTTAGATATGAGAAACAAAAACAGACTTATTCGCTGTTTCATTTTGATATGCTCCCCAATGACGCCAAAATAAGCTATCTTAAGTCTATTCGCGATGGCTACATGTTAGATCGCCTAAAGGAATTAGGGGTATCTTCTATTCCTCTTGAGTGGCATAGCATAGTGTACTCGGACATGATGATTGAGCATTTTATCAATGATGTTCATTTTATGATTTGCCATACAAAAGGTGCAGGTACTATAAATCTTTCTAGCTATAAGAATATAGTTTTTGAGAATGGTCAGGGGCTACTCCTTGATAAAGATAATACTTTCTATGGTGATAACACTACGCCTACTTCAACTGGCTGGAATAATGTAGCTAGAACTGTAAATAGACATTTTGATAACTCTGACGAGATTAACATGGAAGTATGTTACGTAACTAGAACTTATATGACCCGTCATGGAGTAGGTAGATTTGAAACCGAATGTGATAAGTCTTTAATTAACGCGGAAATGTTTGATGAGACAAATACTACGAATCCTTTTCAGGATAATCTGCGTTATGGGGAGCTTATTATTCCAAATCTTGTTACGAGAACATCTGCCGACTTTGAGCAAGCAAAGCTTAATACTCTATTTAATGTGAAAATGACTGCAAGTGTTGCAGTTACACATACTAATGAATATGAGATTGATTACTCTCGTATTCGAGATAAGCTTATTAATAATGTTTATACTTCAAATTCAAGAACCCGTGATTCTGTGAAAATTTTTACTGAGTTTTAAGGAGAGCTTATGAGCACTTATGTTAGAGAGAAGGTTCTTCGCCTTCCTGTTAATAGATATGTAGATGTTGATGCACTTGAAGATATTGATGATTTTAAGATGGACTTTGAGAAAGCCCATCCTGGGCTGTTTAGTTACGGTACTGTAGGTAAGTTTTCTTGGGGACCTTGTGATGATCTCTTTATTGATTTTGTAATTGATAGAGAATACGATGCTTATGATGGAGAGTGGGGCAAGACCAGAGCACTCTACCCTACAGAGGCTGCTAAGTATTATGCTGAATTTCATCGGCTATTTTCTGAGATCAATATGGCGGATGTGAGATTAGTAGAATTTTGTTGGTATAATTGTACTGAAGCAGATTCTTACTATGATGAAGTTAATGATCCTTTTTATAAAGAGATTTAAATAATTTGTATAAAGGGCTTGGTTTTCAGGCCCTTTTACTGTATAATATAATAGATTACATTAAGGAGGAGTTTATGGTATATATTACAGGAGATATTCACGGCAACCCTGAATTTCTTATTTATCGCGCTCAGCAACTTGGCCTTACCAAGGATGATATTATTGTGCTTCTCGGTGATGTTGGAGCTAATTATTATCTCAATAGACGGGACGATAGAATGAAGGAAGCTTTTGATAAATATGTTGAGGCTACTATTCTTTGTATTCATGGTAATCATGAGGAGCGCCCCTGGAATGTCGAGGGCTATTATATAGAAACTTGGAATAATGGTCTTATTTGGAAACAGGAGCAATTTCCAAAGCTTTTATTTGCTTGCGATGGCAGTGTTTTTGATCTCGATGGTATGAGCTGCCTTGTTCTTGGTGGTGCATATAGTGTAGATAAATATTATCGTCTTCAGTCTGGTTATGCTTGGTTTCCTGAGGAACAACCGTCGGATGAAATTAAAGAGGTAGTAGCTCTTCAGCTTGATAATATAAATTACAAGGTAGATGCAGTGTTTTCTCATACTTGTCCGTTTAAGTATGAGCCTATAGAAATGTTTATCTCTGGTATTGATCAATCTAAAGTAGATGACAGCACAGAGCGCTGGCTTGATGAGATTGAGGAGAAGCTCGATTATAAAGCTTGGTTTTGCGGACACTGGCATTGTAATAAACATCATGATAAGATGCATTTCTTGTTTGAAGACTGGGAAATTTTGGAGGATGTAAGATGATTCACGATGAACCTATGTATCAGATGATTGCAGATGAAGATGAAATTAAATGGTTTTTTGAAAATGTTGTTCAGAAGCCGATGCCCCATGAGTCTTACGCAGCAGTTTTCTGCGCAAGATTTAAGAAGCTTTCAGATGAGGAGCGAGCAGAAGTCGGAGTAGCTAAACGAGAGGCAGAATTTATGTCTACTCAGACTTTTAGACTTCGAAAGTTTCATGATGCTGCTGATCTTGTAGAAGACGACGGCTGGAACTTCCGAAACTTTATGAAGCACCTCTATAGATTTAATGTAGATAAAATGGCTTATACTACTTCAGGAGGATATCCTATTCCTGAGAAGTGCCTTGCTGTTATTTTCTATGTAAACCCCTGTGATGAAATCAAGGTGGCAGATGAAGTAATGCAGAAGCTTAATGATACTAAAACAGCTATTGTTAAGGCAATGCTTAATGGAAAGGACCTTGGCTCTAATCTTCAGTCTTATCAAGCTTTCAGCAATATTGAAAGTAATGTTAAGCATGCAAGAGCTCATTGTAAAGGTTCTGTTTATTGGCTTGACTATGACCTTGACTGCCCCGGCTGGTTTAAAGCAGAGCACGGACCTTACTTTGCAGAAATGAAGAGCATCCTCAATGCAATGTATGGTAAAGGTAATTATGCTATTATTGATACTTCTGGCGGCTATCATATTCTTGTTAAGACCAAATGTATCCACAGAAATCCTCATCATTTTTGTGAAGACATGATTGGGCTTTACAAGAAAGGAATCGCTTTTGACCGTTGTATGCCTTATCTTGATGACAAAGGAAATGATAAGTTTGAGTGCATTGTAAATGATTCTCAGATCCCTGGGATTCCGATGCCTGGCACCTATCAATATGGTCGACCTGTAAGAATTATTAATAAAGAAGATTTTAATCCAAATTTTGTTAATAAAACTGCTAAAAATTACTTTAATACACTGTATAATATAGTATCAGCAAAATCTACAACAACTACTTAAGGAGTTATTATGAGAAATTACGAAACGAAGACTTTTGACTACGTTGACAAGAAGACAGGTGCTCACATTGTTAAAGCAGAGACGATGTACGCAGGCAAGCCTGTGAGCGCTTATTCTAAGTGCGACCCAAGCGATAATTTTAGTCTTGCATTTGGTACTGCTGTAGCTCTTAAGCGTCTTGACATTAAGATCGCTAAGAAGCGCCATGCTAGCATGCTTGCTTATGCCAAGATGTGTAAGCAGAACCTTGAATGGATTGAAATTGAGAAGCGTCGTGTTAAGGGCGCTTTGGAGCGTGCAGAGGTTGCTGCACTTGATCGTAAGGTTGAGGCTAGCGAAATGCAGATTGAGCTTGCTAAGATGCTTTCAGAGCTAGGCTAAACATTTAGGCCCTCTTTGGGCCTTACGCCGGTCAGGCTCATATGGCTGAGCACACGACTTATAATCGTGAGGTAGCTAGGTTCGAATCCTGCGGCCGGCACCAATATATAGTAAAAGGAAGATTTATGAGAAGAGAAATTTGGGTTATTTTAGTCCATTACCAAAACGGTACCACAAATATTAGCAATGAAAGCTATACTACTTATGACGAAGCAGTAGAGCGTCTTTGTAAGCGTCTTAAAGATGGCCATTGGGTTGATGATTTTAATTTTGTGACCAAGACTGACAGACGTTATGAACTAAAAACAGTAATGGTTAAAATTTGAGTATGGAAGATAAGAAATTATTTGGAAGAACTTGTCCTACCTGTGGAGAAGTTTATAAAGAGTGTCAGTTTGCTAAAATTGGACTTGGCAGCGGAGTGCAGGCTAATTTGACTTGTGAGCAAGGTCATCAGTGGTCAGAATTTTACAGTATATCATATCAAGGGTACTGGCACGAAGGTAAGCGTTATGACTCTTATGGAGTTGTGCTGGAGTAATACGCTAAAATAAATATAAAGGAAGTGAATTCTTTTTGAGTTTGCTTCCTTTTCTTTTTATATTTGCTAAATTATTTGATTGATTAAAACTAATATGGAGGGTTATATATGCTTGGTGGCAGTACTAATTATCTAGCAACAATGCCTGAGATTACTGTATATATGAACTGTGATACTCGTCTTGCTATAAATTTACGCATGTTTGATTTAAGCGATAAAGATGAGTTCATTTTTGCTATAAAAAATTATGATTATATAGATTCTGGCTATGTTTATTTACATAGAGCTCGTAAGTCAGATATTGATAAAAATGGTGAGATTATCTTTAAAATAACTCCTGAGGTTTCTAAGCAGCTAAAGCCTGGTGCCTTTTATAACTTTTCAGTATTAGCAAATGCTTTTGACCTAAGAGAACCTACCGAATATAAGAAGCTTACTGATAACGGCATAATTAATATAGAATATGGGGCACAAGACATTATGGTTAAGCCTGCTGAAGGCGAGCTTGGCTATGATGACATTGAAAGCATTAGACTTGAACCTGTGTCTGACGAAAATGCAGATAGTATATTAAGCCCCTACGCCAGTAGTAAAATTGTTGGTTTTAGAGTTGAGGAGGCCTAAGTATGTTTGAAGTGAAAAGACCTGAAGAAAAGCCTATTATAGTAATACGTACGGCAACTCCTCATGAGCTATCCGCTTATGAAAAATGGAAGATTGAAAGCATCGAAGCGGGTGCGCAAGTAAATAAGCTTGAAATGATTAGAGTAGAGACTCCGTCTAAAAAAGAAGCTTTTTCAAGTATTGAAAATAAGGTTGCAAAACTTGAGCTTGGAGACCTTGCCTTAAAGAATAAGATTACTGCTCAAGATGTTTCTTCTGAAGAGATGTTTCTAATTGAATGTACTTTGGAAAAGTAATTTATATATAAAATAACTAAGAAGAGAGGATATATTATGGCAAAGTATAAAGTGTGGCTAACTGTAAAAGATAGCTACGGAAATACTAAAGAGCTAGATGGTGGTAATGTTGACATCAACCTTGACGAAGAAGATGTAGATATTATTGTTGACAGTATTAAAGATAATATTGTAATAGACACTAAGTCGCCTGTGTATGTTCCAGAGGTTACTGCCAATAACATGCTTAAGTTTAAGCTTACGGATGAAGCTACCGAAGAGGAACTTGAGTTCGATATTGATAAGTCGAATGACTGGAATGACATGGATCATACTGAAGGTTCTAGTTTTGTTTGGGAACCTATGAGATAAGGGGGTATAATTAAATGAATGTAAGATTTTTTGGTGGCCGCAAATCAGAATATGTAGATATTCCAAAACATAATCCGATTGGTCTTTACTTCTGTGCTGACTCACGTGAGTTATTCTTAGGAGATAAGCTACTTAGTGATGGTATGCGTGTTGTACCCACTTTTGCAGATCTACCAAGTATTAGTGAGCACAAGGCTGCAGAAGGCATTATTTATTTTGTAGAAGAGACACGAAATGGCTATGTGTTACCAAGTGGGCGTGCCGAATGGCTACAAGTAATATCAGCACCATCTGCTATCGGCGCCGCTGGTGTAGACTTATCAGGTTACTACACTAAAGCAGAAGTTGACGAGGAAATACTAGAAGCTATTGCAAATATCAAAATAGAGGTTGACCTCTCTGGCTACGCTACAAAAGATTACGTAGATGAAAAAATTGCAGCTATTGAGCTTCCTAGCGTTCCTACCAAAATGAGCGAACTGGAAAACGACACCGGCTTTATCACAGAGCATCAAGATATTAGTCATCTTGCTACAAAATCTGAAGTAGACGCTGCTATTAATAATCTTAGCACAACTATTGAGCACATTGAACAAAATTATGTAACAAATAACTATATTGTAGAAAATTATACTACAACAGAACAACTAGACGCCAAAGTTACAGAAGTGGTTACACAAGAGGTTAGCACGGCTGTAACCGAGAAAATTGAAACAAAAGTAACTGAAATTATCCAGGAAAAAGCCGATGCTGGGGAGCTTGACATTAAAGTTAGCTCAATTTCCTATGGAACATTTTAATTAGAGGTAAAATAACATGGCAATGGATTTTAATATACTACGTGGTAGTAAAGCTAACCTTATTGACGAGCAAGGTAATAGCAAATTACCATCTGGCAAACTTAAAAATGGTTATTGGTATCTAACAACTGATACTGCTGAAGTTTACGTAGCGTTAGAAATTAATGGAGTGCTTCAGTTAAAGAAAATAAATGAGTGTGATGTACATAATGACTTTGCAGGCCTCGAGTCTTTTGAAGATAGACTATCCGTACTCGAGGCAGAACGTACACATGTTTACGGGTACAGAAAAGACTTTCCTACTGTAGGTGAACGTGACCACTTGTACATAGCAGAAGATGAACATAGAACTTATATTTATGCAGATGATAGGTATATTCATATTGCTGATAAGTTCGATACAGAAGACCACGACAATAACCCAGATACTCCAGAGGTTAGAATTATTTTTGGTGGTACTGCTTGATAAGGTAATAAAAATAAAGCGCTTTTATGTGCTAAATTAATTAGTTAGTACATAAATACTAATAAAATAATTAATATAAAGGAGATATATTAAATGGATAAGACATTAAACACAATTATTGTCTTAAGAAATGACAAGTCTACCGACTGGGCCACTTCTGAAGTAGTCCTTCGTGAAGGTGAGCTTGGCGTTTCTTACCTCGACAACGGTAATGTCATGGTTAAAGCCGGTAACGGCAAAGATGTATTTGCAGATCTTCCTCAGGTTGAATCTGTTCTTGAGTCTGACATGATGTTAACCTACAGCTTTGGTAAGCACACAGTTCCTACTGGTGGCTCTAAGAACGCTGGCGGTACTGGCATGACCATGTCCCAGTGGATTGCAGATGCACTTAAGAAGACTGTTGAGCCTACTATTAAGCGTTACCCTGATGTTAGCTTGAGTGCAAGCTGCTCTAATAGTGGCGCTTCTCTTGAGATTGGCTCTTACATTACTTCTGTTTCTTACACCGGTTCTCTTAGTGAGGACGGAGATTATGAAACAAACGGTAAAGAAACTGCCTCTGGCATCAAGTCTTCAGACTTGAGTTGGAAGGTTACTCTTGGTGACGATGCAACTACCGAGAAGACATCTTCCACAGGCAGTTACACAACAAACATCCAGATCAATAGCACTACTGCAAACACTGTTTATGCAACAGTTAAAGCAACAGCTGCTTTAAGTCTCGACAATGTTAAGACCCCTGTTAACAACCTTGGAGAGTCTAATGCTGATGTTAAGATCAAGGGCTTTGATGCAGCTGGTACAACTGTTAAGAGCCTAAGTGCTGACGTTAAGGCTAGTGGCTATCGTAACACTTGGTACTATGTTGGCACTGATGATACTTTTGAACTTACATCTGCTAATATTAGATCTAAGTTCACTGCAAAGAATGCAAATACAACAAGTTTTGGTACTGTAACAATTCCAGGTGGTACAAAGAGAGTAGCATTTGCTGTTCTTGGTGATAAGACACTCAAGTCTGTTATTGACGTAGACGGTCAGAACCTTGATGTTAAGGCAAACTTTACAAAAGAAACAATCTCCATTGAGGGTGCTAATGGATTTGACGGAGCTAACTACTCTGTATTCCACTTCGAGAATCCTAATGGTGTTGCTGCTACTAAGTACACTGTGACAATCGCTTAATATAGGAGGACGAATAGATTATGGCTATGAATTATCAAAATTTCGCCTCTCTTGGCGTTAACTTAAATAGACAGAAGTACGGACCTCTTGATATTTCTAATGTCTTTACTTCTGTTGCTGACTTAAAGTACTACTTAACAAAAGGTACATTCACTGAAGGTGTATCTGAGTATTGGTACAAAAATGCAAACGAAAAGATCGTTCCTTATCCTTATGAAGGTCAAGTTCTTGCAACAGTTATTGATGGTGTTGTAAGCGTTTATGCTCTTTCTCTTGATGCTGAAGGCAACTTCCAGACTCAGGAAATTGGTGCAAAAGTTGAGGTTGACGGCAAGACTATCAAACTCAACGCAGACGGTAAGCTTGAGCTTGTAGGTCTTCCTGCTGACATTGCAGGTAAAACTCTTGTTCCTTCTCTTGTAAATGGTGTTCTTACTTGGGCAGAGCCTGATACATCAACAGCTGAAGGACAAGCACAGGAAATTGAGGGTCTTAAGACTCGTGCAACTGCTCTTGAAGCAACTGTTAATGGAAGTGGCGAGGGTGAATCTCGTGTTCCTGGTCTTGTAGAAAAGGTTGCAGCTCTTGAAGCTGTTGACAACGCTACTCAGGCCGAACTCGATGCTTATAAGGAAGTAGTTACTGCTGCTATTGCTGCTGGTGTTAAGGAAGCAAAAGACTACGCTGATGCGCAAGATGCTGACACAGTTTATGATGATAGCGCTGTTACAGATCGTCTTGATGTAATTGAGCGTGATTACCTTAAGATTGCTGATAAGTATGATGACACAGCTCTTTCTGGTAGAGTAGCTGCTATTGAGGGAGACTACTTAAAGGTTGCTGACAAGTATGATGATACTGCTCTTACCGCGCGTGTTAAAGCATTAGAGGATGAAGAAAGATATGATGACACTTATCTTCAAACTCGCGTAGGAACTCTTGAAACAGCTTCTGCTGATCACGAAACAAGAATTGGCAAAGTAGAGGATTTCTTTAAGACTGCTGATGGCGAGTCTCTCAGCGAGGCAATGGACACTCTTATCGAAATTCAGAAGGAAATTGCTTCTGATAATGAGGGTGCTGCTGCAATGCTCGCAAGCATTGAAGCTAATACTACAGCTATTACAAAGCTCAATGGTGATGCTACTACGGATGGTTCTGTAGACAAGAAGATTGCCGACGCAATTGCTCCTCTTGCTACTACTGAAGCTCTTAATGGTGTAAAAGAGACTGCTGAAGCTGCTCAAACTGCACAGCAAGTAAGCGACGCTATTGACGCGAAAATTGCTGCGCAAGACTTTAGCGCTTATGCTAAGACTGCTGATGTAGTTACAAATGACGAATTTACTGCCTTTGAGACTACTAATACACAGGCTATTGCTACTGCTAAACAGGAAGCTATTGATGCTGCCGCAGCTGCTGAGGAAGCCAAGGGTTATGCTGTTGCTACTGATGTAGCTAGTACTTATGCAACTAAGGATGAACTTACAGCTCACGAGGAAGAAATTGAAAATGAGCTCCTTGCTTATGCTAAAACAGCTGATGTAAAGGTAGAACTTGCTAAGAAGGTTGAGTCTGCTACAATTGCTCATGCAGTAGCAGCTGATCCTGAAAAAGGCATTGTGGCTATTCCAGAAGGTATTACCAAGGAAGGCACCACTCTTAAGATTGTAGTTGATGCTCCTACAAGAGCTGAAACTACTCAGATGATTGCTGATAAAGTTGCCGCTGTTACTGGTGGCGAATCTGCGGCGGCTGTTAAGCTACTTGTTGAGGCTGAAGCTGAGAGATCTATTGCTAAGGATGAAGCACATGACGCTGCTATTGCAAAGTTGACTGGTGAAGCTACTGTTGCAGGTTCTGTTGCAGAAGCTAAAGCTCTTGCTCAGAAAGGCGTTGATGATGCGGCTCAGGTTGCTTCTGACTTAGACGCTGCTGAACTTCTTATCGCTGGCAATACTCGCGAAATTGAAACTGTTAAGGGTACAATTACAACTGTTAATGAAACACTTAGTGGTAAGGTTACAGCTCTTGAAAATAAAGATATTGAGATTGCTGGCTTAATTAGCGGCCTTGACACAACGGTTAGCGGTCATACTACAACAATTACTGAGCATGGTGTTGCTATTAAAGCTCTTCAGGATGAAGATGCTCGCCTCGTAACATTAATTCAAGGTAATACTGATAAGTTTGCTGGCTACTACACTAAAGGTGAAGTAGACGCAGCTGTTCAGGGTGCTATTGATGCAATTCCTGAAGTTGATTTTGCTCCTTACCTTAAGAGTGAAGATGCTGCTGCTACATATGCTACTATCGCTGCTCTTGCTGGCGTTTCTAGTGACCTAGCTAGTGAGATTGTAAGAGCTAAGGCTGCTGAGAATAAAATCGCTGATGATCTTGCTCTATTAATTGAGAATCCTACTGAAGATCTTGACTCTGTTAAGGAACTTATCGAACACGTTAAGACTAACGGTTCCGCTGTTGCAGGTATTGTTACAAGACTTGACGGTCATGATACCGCAATTGAGACCAATGCAGCTGCTATTGCTGCTCTTGACACTACTGTTAAGGCTATCGTTCAACCTAAGGCTTCTGAAGAGGTAACTGTTGCAACTGATGGTACTCTTGGTCTTGGTAAGGTATCTACAGATAAGCTTGAACTTGGTGAAATGACCCTTGTTCTTAATGGTGGCGATGCTAGTACAAAGGCCTCCGTTTAATCTAGAAATAACTTAAAAAATATGCTAAATTAAATAGTTGCTGGTGCAAATTAAGTACCAGCAACTATACAAAATAAAATTAAAAATTTATTATAAATAGGAGAAATTAAAGATGGCTATTAAAGAATTACAGACAAGAATTGCCCTTAAATATGACAGTTACTCTGCTTGGACAACTGCCCCTGGTAAGGACCTTGTGCTTCTAAAGGGCGAGCTTGGTATTTGCTACATTGGCGATACTAACCCTGAGTCTAACGTAGTTCCTACTGTCCTTTTCAAAGTAGGTGATGGTACTAAGACTTTTGAAAAGCTTCCTTGGGCTTCTGCTAAGGCTGCTGATGTTTACAGCTGGGCAAAAGCATCTGAAGTTAAACGTGACGGTAAAAAGCTTGTATTCGTTGGTGGTGGCGCTGATGGTTCCAACGTAGAAGTACTTTTTGATTATGTTACTTTAGCAGAGGTAAAGGAAATTACTGATGCTCTTACTACCAGAATCTCAGCTATCGAAGCTAAGTTCGAAGGTGATGCATCTGTTCAAAGCCAGATTGATGCTCTTGGCGACCGCATTGATGGTGCTGAGGCTGCTATTACAGCTGGTGACGCTGCTACCCTTGCTGCTGCAGCTGAGGATGCTACTACTAAGGCAAATGCTGCTAGAGAAGCTGCTAAGACTTATGCAGATGGTATCGTAGCTGATAAGGCTACTGCACAGGCAGAAAAGGATGAGGCTCAGGATGCTGCTATTTCTGCAAATACTGCTGCTATTACTAAGGAAGCTGAAGATAGAGCAACTGCTGTTACTGGAGCTATCACTGAAGCAAAGGGTTACGCTGACCAGGTTGGCGCTACTGCTCTTCAGGATGCTAAGGATTATGCTGACGGACTAGCTGACAACTACGACGCTGCTGGCTCCGCTGCTGCTGCACAGGAAGCTGCTGCTAGTGCGCTTTCTACTGCTGTTCAGACTCTAAATGCTAAGGATGCTGAGCTAAATACTGCTATCGAAGCCAATGCTACTGCTATTGCTGATGAGGCTTCCGCTCGTGCTAATGCCGTTGACGCAATTAATGCTAAGCTTGACGTAGAAAAGGTTTCTACTGCTATTGCAGTTGCTAAGCAGGAAGCTATTGACTCTGCTGCTACTACTGCTCAGAGTAAGGTAGACACTCTTGCTAATACTACTGTAGCTCAGAATACCACAAAGATTGGTGAAAATGCTGCAGCTATTGCTGCTATGGATACTGCTTATAAGGCCGCTGTCGAAGCTGAGGCAGCTACTCGTAAGGCAGAAGACGACAAGCTTGACGCTCGTCTAGACAAGGTTGAGACCTTCTTCGAGGGTGCTTACTCTGAAGATGGTAAGCCTGTTAAGGAGGCTCTTGACACTTTAGTAGAGATTCAGAACTTTATTACAGGTGAGGGCGAAGCTGCTAATAACCTATTTGATGCTATTGCAGCAAATGTAGCTGCTATTGAAGGTCTCACTGAGCGTATGACTGGCGCTGAAGGTGCTATTGATGATGCCGAAGCTGCTATTTCTGCAAATGCTGCTGATATTGCTTCTAACGCTAGCGATATCACGGCTCTTCAGACCGCTGTAGCAAAGGCTCAGGCAGATGCTACACAGGGCATTAATGATGCCGCTGCAGCCAGTACAAAGGCTGAAACAGAAGCTGCTGCTGCTCTTGAAGCCGCTAAGGCTTATGCTGACGATCAGGACGCTGCACTTAAGACTGAAGTTAAGGGCTATGCCGATGGTATTATAAAGACTGAGAAGGAGAGAGCTGAAGCTGCTGAGTCTGCACTTGAGGCTGCTGTTGCTACTAAGCTTGCTACTGATACCTTTAACGGTCACTTAGTTGGCCACGCTGGCAGTGCAGCTGATATTACTGCAGAGATCACTGCAGCAGTAAAGGTTGAGACTGATGCTCGCGTTGAAGCTATTAGCGCTGTCGAGACTAAGATTGGTACCTTTGAGGGTACTGTTGAAGCAGCTGTTGCTGGTGTAAAGGCTATCGCTGATAAGAATACCACTGATCTTGCAGCTCTTACTACTAGAGTTGGTACTGCCGAAAGCAATATTACAACTCTTCAGGGCATTGTTGAGTCTGGTGCAGATTCTAACGCTAACTTAAGAAGTGCTATTACTGCTCTTCAGGATCTTACTGGTGATGCTGCTAAGGGTAATGAAGCTCTTCACACTGAGCTTACTCGTGTTGCCGGTCTTGTAGATAACACTACTACTGGTCTTGCAGCTACTAAAGCTGTTGCAGATGAAGCTCTTACTAAGGCTAAGGATGCTCAATCTAGAGTTGCTGCTATCGAGGCTGACTACATTAAGGAAGCTGATCTTCTTATCTTCCAGTGTGGCACTGCTTCTACTGTAACACACGTTAAAGCTGAGGCTTAATTAATAAATTAACTATGGGCAGAATACATTAACAAATTTGAAGTGTTCTGCCCATTTACGAGAAAGGAGCCTTATATGGCTAATACAAAAACAATTATTACAAGAATTAAAAATAAAGTTGACTTGTTATCTACTTGGCAGAGTAGTCCAGTTAACGATGTAGATAGCTCTACAAGACTTCTTGACGGCGAAATTGCCATAGTACGTGTTCCTACCGGTACCGAGTACATAGATACTGTTACTGGTGAAAAAACACAAGAAGTAGCACTTCTTATGAAAGTTGGTGATGGCTCTACAGTATTCAGCCAACTACCTTGGTTAAGTGCTAAGGCTTCTGACGTATATGGTTGGGCAAAGAAGTCTGAAGAAGAGTTTACTGCTTGGGTAAAAACCCTTGTTGCAGTAGATGATATTGATCTTTCTGGTTATTATACTGCAGAAGAGGTAGATGGTATTATTAATGGTATTCAAGACCAGCTTAATACTATTGTAAATAACCCAGATACAGAAGGTGTTATTAACTCTATTAATGAATTTACTCAGTACGTCCAAGATCATGGTACCATCGCAGATGGCTTTAGAGCTGATATTGATGACCTTAAAAAGTATAAACATTCTCATACTAATAAAACTGTCCTTGATGGTATTACCTCCTCTAAAGTGGCTGCTTGGGATAGCGCAGAAGCTAACGCTAAAGCATATGCAAAAGCTTACGCGGATAGTTTAAACCATGAGGATACTAAATACTCTGCTGCTGCCGGTGGAGGCCTAAAGCTTGATGCTGCTACAAATGCCTTCTCTATTGATGACACTATTACTTTCATCTTTGATTGTGGTGGAGCTCCGGTATAATAAGTATATTCAATAAAAATAAGTAGGCGATCTAAATCGCCTACTTATTTTTATTGAATCTATTTGCTAAATTATACGAGTATTGAATTTAGTAGATTGGAGTTATACTATGATAGTAAAACACCGTAGAGGTACAACTCAAGAGTGGCATGAACTTAACCTTCATGTTATACCTGAAGCTGGTGAGCTTGTGATTGAAGAATGTGTTGACGGTACTATAAAATGTAAAATAGGTACTGGTTTTGCACGTTTTTCTGAGCTACCTTATATTGATGATAAGGTTAAGTCTGAGTTACTTATAAAAATAGCTGCTACGGAAGAGCTTTTGAAAATTAAGCTTTCAGTTATGGATGAAATACATAATACAGAACTTAGCTCAATCAAAGAAAATATTAGAAATGTTGCTATAAAATGTAATGAGCTAGCTACTGACTGTACAGTTAGAGATGCTAATACTAAAGCAGTGTTAGAGAAAAATATTACTGAGGTTAATAATGAGTTAACTGACTTAATAAATATAGAAAAAACTGATCGTATTGCAGATGTAAATAAACTTCGTCAAGATTTTACCACTGATGATCTGAATATTACAAGAGCACTTACTAATAAGATTGATACTACCGCTATACAGCTTGATAACCAGATAGAAGCCTTATCTGGAGCTGTAGATATGGATGTTGCAAGACTAGACACTACTATACAAGAAGTAAACTTGTCTTTGTTAGAGAATGTTGAAACACTTAGGTCTAGCACAAATCTTAAATTTATTGAGACAAATACAATTATAGATGACATATATAGTGATATAAACGAGCTAGAGGCAACTACAGACCGTAAATTTATTGAGGTCAGAGAGGATAACCTTAATAACAAAGCAGCAGTTGATAAAGCTCTGACTAGTGTAGTTGAGCAAATTAGTGAAGCTAATGATCGTATTACTGCTACTAACGTAGAACTAAATTCACAAATAAAGCGTATAAATAATTTTGCCACTTTAACAGAAGGAAGTACTACCGCAGATGCTGAACTAATGGATATTAGAGTTGGTTATAATGGTGTAGATCATGCTAGTGCTGGTGATGCTGTTAGAGCTATTGGTAAAGACCTTGATGACTTAAAAGCTAGCTTGCCTAGTTATATTCCAGCTAATGCTGTTGATGGCCTTTATTATGAAAACAACCAATTATGGTTAATGTCCAAAGATGAACCTGTCGGTGATCCTGTTACGATCACTGGAGGTGGCGGTGGTGGCAGTATTTCCACAGTTAAATTAACAAATAATCTTCCTTCCGTTTCATTTACTGTGGCTAAAGGAAAAGAAACATTAATTAACTTTACTTATACTTCTTTTGAGAATGAAGTAGCAACCGGAGACGGTGTTTATACTATCATCATAAATGATAGACTTATTGAGCAGCTTTCTGGAAGTGTACAACACGGGGTTGCTAAAAGCTTAAATGTTAGTGAGTATTTAAAGAACGGCGCAAATAAAGTTAAAGTTACTTGCTCAGACCAATATGGCTCTTCCAGAAGTTTGGTATATACTATCTCTGTTGTTGAACTTCGTATTGAGTCTTCTTTCAATAGCACGCAAATTTTTAATGATACAGTAACATTTAGATACAAAGTTTTTGGTCAAATTGAAAAAACTATCACTATATTAGTAGATGGCGCTGAAGTCTCTAGTAAAACCTTGGGCGCTAACGTAAGTGGTAATGAAATTACTTTGCTTATTCAAAAGCAAGAACACGGTTGTCATAAGATCACAGCTTTTGCGACGGCCACTATTGGTGATAATGTAATAGATTCTAATATTTTAGAGTATGAGATTATTTGTGTTGATAACGATAATAATGCTGCAGTACTAACGTCTATATATAGTACTAAAGAAGTAACACAGGGTGACTTAGTATCTATTCCATTTATGTTATATGATCCAAGTCAAGTTACTGCCGAGGCAAATCTTATTGTTTATTCCCAGATTGGCGGTGAGCTAATCGAAATTACTAGAAATTCTTTGACTGTTGATCGTAGTCAGCAGTTCTGGAACTCCAGAAATTATCCTGTTGGTACAACTGTATTTGTGATTAGCTATACTTATACGTTGTATGGTGTGCCAACTACTATTATAAAATCACACACCATTAAAGTTAACGCTTTAGATGTTGATATTGAGGCAGATAATGATAGCTTACAGCTTTATCTAACAGCACAGGGTCGATCAAATAATGAGGTTAATCCAGCAATTTGGGAATTTACTCAAGCTCCAAATGGGGATAAGATATATGATAAGATAACAACAACTTTTAGTGGGTTTAACTGGAAGTCAAATGGTTGGGTTACTGATAATACAGGAGACACTTGTTTACGTCTAAATGGTGACGCAAGGATTACTATCAATTTTAAGCCTTTTAAAGATGACTTCAAATTAAATGGTAAGACTATTGAGTTTGAATTTATCGTTCGAGATGTAAATGATCGAGATGCCATTATTATAGACTGCTTTGATGGTAACCGTGGCTTTAGAGCTACACCAGATACTGCTTTTTTGAAGAGTAGCGGTTCTGAGGTTTCTTGCAGATATAAAGATGAAGAACGAGTAAGAGTAGCAATTTCTGTAGAACATGCTGAAACATCATCTCGTTTTGTGTCTATCTACCTAGATGGTGTACTTTCTGGTGTGCAGCGTTATGCTGCTACTGATATTTTTAGTCAAGATAATCCTTTAACTATTTCTCTAGGCTCTAATCTATGTGGCCTTGATATTTATAATATCAGAATTTATGATAAAGCTTTATCGACACCAGCAGTTTTAACAAATTATATTGCTGATCAGACCTCACCTACTACAAGATTACAATTAATGACCGATAATGATGTCTTAGATGAAAATGACAAGGTATCTTATGACAGAGTAAAAGCTTTAGGTCAGATTCCTATTATTACGTTTACTGGTCCAATGCCTACATATAAGGGTGACAAAAAGAAAAAAACTACCCGTATGAAATTTGAAGACCCAATTAACCCAGAGATGAACTTTGATGTACTACTTGATCAAATTGATGTTCAAGGTACCTCCTCTCAGTTCTATATACGTAAAAACTGGAAAGTAAAGTTACCTGAGGCAAGAGCGCACATGCCGGGTGCCATTCCTGCAAAGGTTTTCTGTATTAAAGTGGACTATGCAGAAGCTACTGGCACACATAATACTGGTGCAGCAAACTATGTTGAAACGCTTTATGACAGAGAAGAAGTTACATTGCCACCACAAAAAGATGATACAAGAGTTCGTACAACGATTCAAGGTTTCCCAATTATTATTTTTGAAAAAGCCACAGAGGATTCTGAACCTGTATTTTCGTCAAAAGGTAACTTTAACTATGACAAAGATGCTGAAAATGCCTTTGGTTTTACAGAAGTATATAAAGACTATGGTGTAGAATGCTGGGAGTTTTGTAATAATACATCTGATTCTGTTAACTTTGCTGGTGAAATTGTTCCAGACTGGTTAGATGACTTTGAACCTAGGTATGTTCCTAAGTCTGCTAACTTTGATCGTATTGAAGAGCTTAAGGATATTCAAAAGTTGGCCTCCGAGGGCAAAGGTATTATAACAGAAGCACAAAAGAACGAGCTTGCTACACTAATGCGTAATTGTATTGCTAATTTTAAGGAAATGCATGACTGGGTATTAAGCACTGCTACTTATAAACTTGTTGATGGCAAGAGAGCAGCAATCACACCAATGCCTTTAGCTGAACCTGTTACATATGGTGAAACTACCTATAAAGAAGACAATGAAGAATATAGACTTGCAAAGTTTAAGTATGAGTTTAAAAACTACTTTAATATGCATTATAGTAGTATGTACTATGTATTTACTTTCTTCGCTCTTATGACGGACCAGAGGGCTAAAAACTTGTTCTTAACTCGTTGGAAAGAAGATGATGGCGTTTATAGATGGTATCCGTACTTCTATGATAACGACACAATTTTTGGTATCAATAATGAAGGTGCCCTTGTATTTGACTACTTCCATGAAGACACAGACCAGCTAGGGTCTTCTAACGTATTTAATGGTCAAAACAGTGTACTATGGCACAACTTTAGACTATGCTTCCCGCAGGAAATAACAAAGACCTATGCTTCACTTAGAAGCAGTGGTAAACTTACTTATAATAAAATTATAGACCAATTCGTTACAAATGGCTCTGACAAATGGAGCGAGTCTATTTATAATGCTGATGCTGATTATAAATATGTATCTATGGCAAGAGAAGCTATTGAACACACTGATGAGGAAGGCAATGTAATATCAGGTCTTGACGCTTCTAACCTTTATCAAGTTCGTGGTAAAGGTGAACAGCACTTAAGATACTTTATTGCTAACAGACTTAATTACTGTGACAGTAAATGGTATGCAGGCAGCTATCCAAGTGATGACATCTTCTTGAGAATCTATACCCCAAAAGCAGCGGATAATGCTACCCAAGAAGAGATTGATCGTATTAATGCTTCTTTAGCTGTAGTTCCGGCAAATCCGTCAATCACTATAACACCTTTCTCTGATATGTATGCAGGCGTAAGATATAAATCAGGTACCCTACAACAACAGCGTTTAAAAGCTGGTGAATCTTATACCTTTGGCCCACTAAATGTAAACGAAACCTTTGGTGACACAGAGACTGCTATTTATGGTGCTAGTGAAATTTCTTCGTTAGGTGACCTTTCTGGCTTGTATTGTGGTGTTATTAATTTGAGTAATGCAAGAAAGCTTACAGAACTCACTATTGGTAATGCCGATCAAAATTATTATAATGATAATTTCCGTGAAATTTCTGTAGGCACAAATAGACTTTTAAGATACATTGACTTACGAAATTGCTCTGGCCTTGGCGTTGCCGGAGAAAACCCACAAAAGACTCTAGAACTTTCAGGTTGTCCTAATATTGAGCATATTTATACTGAAGGAACTAACCTTTCTTCTGTATCTCTTCCAGATAGTGGCTATATTAAGACTTTACACCTTCCGGCTTCAACTAATATTTTAGTTATAAAGAACCAAAATAACCTGTCAGATTTCTATATCGAGTCTTATAACAATGTTAGACTACTTTGTATAGAAAATTCTAATTTAAATACTGTTGAGATGCTTACTGCATGTCGTGACACGGAGTGTCATTATACAGTTGAACGTGTTAGGCTTACAGGTATCAAATGGGGATCAGCAGAACAACCGTTTAAGAATGCTGATTTTGTACTCTCGCTAATACCAAAGTTTGATGAAGATGGTAAGATTATTAGTGGTGTTAGAGGTATTGATGAAAAGAATAATCCATTAGACGATGCTTATTTAGTTGGTACTTGCTACATAGCTAAGCTTACTGGTGAAGAGTACTCTGAAATTAAGACTCATTATCCTTATTTAGATATTAAATATGGTGAAATGTCCTCTAAGGTTAGCTTTATGTCTATCGATGGTAAAGAGACTCTTTATACAGAAACTGTTACTAATTATAACTCGGAAGCACAGGATTGTTTAGATCCAGTTCTTAGTAACAAAATAGCAACACCTACTAAAGAGCCAACAGCTGAATTCGACTACACCTGGATCGGTTGGTCAAGAAAGCATAATGGAGAATTGCATGCGGATGCTTTACTGCATATTACCGGTGATAGAGTACTTTATCCAGTATTCAAGGCAGTTAGACGCAGCTATTTAGTTACTTTTATAAACTCAACGGCGCCAGAAGGTAGTAAAGTTTTAGCAGAGATTAGTACACTTTACGGTAGCGATGCTGATTATTTTGCAGCTGGTTTTGAAACGCCTAAAAAGTTAGACGTACAGTCATCTGCTATGTACGAATTTACCGGTTGGTACCCGGCACCTGAAAAAATTACCGGTGATTTAACTTGTTACGCACAGTTCAAGCTACTTGACAGTGTTTGGTATACTGTTGGCATCGAAGATTTTGGCGAATACTTGGCAAATAATGTTGTACAAGTAGGTCACATTTTAAACTCTGATGGTACAATATACCTTACTAAGTATAACAACTATTTTAATAGCGCTGTTAGAGTCACAGATACCATCGAAGCTCAAGGACAATCTTATGAAGTAGCACGTCTTGGAGGCTTTAATGGACATACAGAGATAGAACTGCTTAAGTTACCTAATACTGTAGTTGAGCTATCAAGTAATGCTTTCGCAGAATGTAAAAATTTAAGTGGGCTTGAGCTACCAAAGTCTCTACGTGTGATTAACACAGCAGCACTTCGTGCTTGCGGTAAGCTAACAGAATTAACAATACCTGCTAATGTATATACAATTGCGGATGCAGCTTTAGCAGAATGTTCAAATTTAACAAAAATTATCATAGAAGATGGTAATAACAATTTTGCAGTAATTCAAGATTGTTTGGTTGATCTACGTAATGGTAGATTAATTCAAGGTCTTGCTACTGGTATAATTCCACAAGACGGCTCTATTAAGAGCCTTGGCACATATAGTTTCTCGTATATGCCTATTAATTTTGTGCAAATACCTGAGGGTATTACTACGATACCAGCAAATACTTTTAGCCACTGTGAGTTATTACAAGAAGTTATATTACCAAGTACCATACGTGTATTGGATGCTACTTGCTTTACTTGGTGTTATAAACTTTCAAAGATTAATTTACCGGACGGGTTGACTGATATAATGACTTATGTCTTTAATAATAGTGCATTAGAAAATGTTACTATTCCTGCATCGGTAAAGCAGCTACTAGATAATTCTTTTGGTAACATAAAGAGCTTAAAAACAGTTACTTTTGATAAAGCATTAGATGCTAATGGTAATATTAAGCTACCGTATATCCACACTGCAGCTTTTGCAAAGTCTGGTAGTAAAGATTCACCTATTATATTTAATCTACCATGGTCTGAGGAACAGCATTATGCTAATTATGCGGGAGTTGACTCGCAAGGTAAAACAAAAGATCCCACCTTTGGTGCTGGTTACTATACATTCAATTTTAATTATGAGGAGGCTAACTAATGTATAAGATAATACAAAATGATAAAGTCATTGATGTCGTTCAAATACCTCGCTTTGTTAGCTTCTTAGCATCAGGCCATGTTACTATAACAGATAAGACTTCTGCTCAAGGTATCATAGGTTCTGATAATAAAACTATTTATAGCTTTAAACCAGTAGCTAGAAAAGATACTTCAGTTGTAGCGATAGAAAAAGTTACTCTTGATGAGTTTAATAGACTACAAAGTCTATTAAACTCCAATCAGGAGATCAGTGCGGATGAAACAACGTTGTCAAAAGCTAAGCGTGATACAATTACGAAGCTATCTAATATTTGCAAAAATAAAATAACTACTGGTTTTTCTATTTTGCTATCTGATAATGAGACTTATGACTTTAAATTAACCACTGAAGACCAATTAAACCTTATGTCAATAGAGGGACAACTAAACACAGGTGCAACAACATTTATCTATCACGCAACTAACCAGCCCTGTAAGTTTTTCTCTCGTGAAGATATGGTTAAAATTATTAGTGCTTTTAAACGTCATACTACATACCATACCACATACTTTAATGTAGCAAAACAATATATAAATTCATTGGTTGATATCGAGAAAGTAAATAGATTTTCTTACGGGGAGGATGTCTCTGATATTGTAGAGGATATAGTTATAAAACAGCTACTTAAGAATGGAGGTAACCTTGTATGAAAGCTAGAGTAAGTCAATTACATAAAACCGAAGCTGAATGGTCCCTGCTACGAGATTTTGTACCTTTACAAGGTGAGCTTATTATATTTGGCCCTGATGAGCATTATAACTATTCACGGCTTAAAATAGGTAATGGAGTATCAAAATTAAATGACCTACCATTTTTCATTGATTATAGTATTAATGATTTTCTAGAAAATAACTTTAATAAGATATTAGATGCAGGTAGAATAACAGAATATAAACAATAAATGAAAATAATCCTAGGTTACGATAACATATTAACCTAGGATTATTTTATTTGCTAAATTAGATAGGTATAAAATTTGAATGAATTAGTCAAAATCTAATTAATTGAAAGGACAATATTTTTATGGCACAATTAAATGCAACTGTTAGCCAGATTCAGCTGACAACTAATATGGTAAAATCAAGCGACACTGCTGCTTGGACAGACAGTAATTATCCAAGTGCGAAGGCTGTAGCCGATAAAATAAGTGAAATAGCACCTGGCAAGATTGAGCATCCTGTTGGAAGTGTTTTAATAACAAGTACAAATAGTAATCCTGGAAGCACACTTGGTGGAACTTGGGAGCTACTTGATAAAGAATATAAAAATGATCAACTTGCACTAACAGCTAATGTGTCTGCTTGGACTGCAGTAAGTGCAGGTTTGACTTCAGGATATGTTACAAGAGCTAATCACTCAACCCGTTTAAAACTTGTACTTACTACTACAGCTAGTTTATCTACCGGAGCATCCCTTGGCACAATTAGCCCTGCTACCGTTGGTACTGGAGATATACCTCTCATTGCTTTTGGTGTTTCGGATTTGGTAGATGGTATCGTGCAGGCAGTAAATAAAGAAGGCACTAAAACCTATGATATCCAGTATAATATAAATGCTAACGGCGTAATTACTATTACTAAGGTATTTAATAATGAAACTTTGCCCGTTGGTACAGTATTAAATATAACAACCTTTATACCTATGCATAAAGATTTTATGGCTGACTGGGCTTGTGATAAATTCTATTGGAAGCGTACTAAATAATATAGTACGAGTTAATAAGTAAAGAAGGTGATTCTTATTTCTAATTTAACTTTAAATATAAAAGATGGAAGCACGATTGCCTCTACGAGTATTTACGGCACAGATAAGAAAACTTATATTAACATTGGCTCAGGAAATGTTTTTAAATTAGAGTGGGAGACCCCAAAACTAACAGATGAAGATGACACTGTTGACCATTATAGCTTAGTAATTAAGCGTTACGACCCAACACTAAATATATATTATGATATTTTTAGTAAGAATATTGGGTTAGTTAATGAGTTTTATGTAGACTCTCCGCTGCTTCCTATCGCTCCAGACCAGTACTTGTTATCTATCTATTTAGTTGCATATGGTAAACACGGTGACGTTGTTACTTCTAACGTTATAAATCCCTATATAAGTAAGGGCAGCGGCTCTTATGTAAAAGTAAACAGTGCTGACTACGCAGAACCAATTATGAAACGTGCTCTTGCTTTTGTTAAAGCTATAGACGAACCAGATGAAACGCCTACAGAGCTAGCTGATATAAATGGTGAAATCCTCTTGGACGCTGCCGGAAATGAGCTTTTTGCGCATGCCACAAAGTTACTTAATAACCAAGATGGCTGGAAAGTTACCCAAGAGATCTACACAAAAGGCCAGGATGATGAGTGGCATACTAATGATATTAAATATGAAGTGCTTATAGCAGGTGGTGAAAGTAATTACTATGGCGAGCCCATCGAAGTTATTGTAGGGACCGACGCCAAAGGTAATAATATTTATGAGCCGCTCTATGTGCTATAAATTAATTTTAAGGAGAATAATATGGCTTATCCATTAAATTTTACAGCTGAACAGATTAATCATAGACTTAGCTTAATTGCTGAAAATAAAAATCTTTTACCGTATCCCTATGATACTGTCCTACCTGTAGGTCTTACAGATGTGGGAGACGGATCAATTTTAACTTATGTTAGAAATGGTGCGTATTCAGAATCTGAATATTTTCTTAATGATTGTATTTTACCTGCTGGTAAATATACTATCAGCTTAGATATTACAACTATACTAGAAGAACCTTCGACTGTTTCGGGCTTTGCACTTAGAATAGACCGTGAAGGTAATGAACCACTTACTGTAACGGATAGTGCTGTACTTGATTTAAGTGCAGAAACTAAAGAGACTACTATAAAAGTATATCTAATTGTACCGAACTCTTTCGACATCGGATTAGTAATTAAGCCTCAGATCGAAAAAGGTGAAGAAAAAACTGCTTGGGTACCAAATATGGATCAAATTGGTACTTATGTAGATAGACGTTTTAATGGTACTAATGCAAAAATCAAGGTAATAGATGACAAAGTTATGTCTGTCTTAAATAAATTTGCGGAGCTTTCAGACGAGCAGTTACAAAAGCTTATTAGCTTTGTAGATGCCTATGTTGTACTGGAAGGTCCATCTGAGGGACTTATGTATGCTTTGAGAACGGATAATACCTACGAGGTTACTAGTATTGGTGACTGTACTGATACATATATTGTTATACCAAGTATGTATAATGAAGTTGCAGTATATTATATAGCTCATGAGGCATTCAAAGATTGTACCTCAGTAAAATCAATTAAGATATCTGACGGTATAACCAATATTGGTGACTATGCTTTTTCAAACTGTACCGCACTTACCAAAATAGAAATTCCAGTAAGTGTGACCACTCTCGGTATTAACATGCTTAATGGATGTTATAAGTTACAATCGATAGTTTTTAAAGGCACTAAGGCACAACTTGAAAGTATTATATCTACTAATCAAATTTTTGCCGGTACAACTATTGAATATGTTGAATGCGCTGATGAGAATTATATTATTCAAAGAGGCGGCGGCCACTACGGCGGCACCAATGACTAAAGTACAAGAAAGGGGTTAAATTATGGCTGATATAAATATTGAGCAACTTCCAGAAAGTACTCAAAACGAACTTCTGTATGAAGTTATTCAAATAGACAATGTAAACTACGATATAGTAGCTAAAAGAGTGTCACAACCTTTAACAATCAAAACTGGTACCGGAGATGTACAATTTAACGGTAGTACTGCTGAAGAAATAGATATAACTGGCATAAAGGTTGATACAGCCACTGAAGCAGACAAAGTTTCAAACGCTTTAACGATAAAAACAGGCCTAAATGATACTGATACAGCAACCTTTGACGGTAGTACAGCAGTATCTATAACAAAAGTAGCAGAAGCTGCTAAGGTTTCAAATAGTTTAACTATTACCGCTGGTGACACAGACTATACTTTTGACGGTTCTAAGGATACAGTAATTAATATTGACCAGACTATTGGTGTAGCTAAGGCGGCTGTAATAGGTGATGCAAGTAGCACAAAAGATACTGACACTATCAAGGGTGCTAAAGAATACGCTAAGAATTACACAGATAACCATACAATCGCTACAACAGCACACACTAAAGCTCAGGTTGGTTTAGGCAATGTTGATAATAAATCTGTTAACACTATCAAGACTGAATTCACTGGCACTGTTGCTAAAGATAACACTGGTTTCGTAACTGGTGGTGCAGTTCATACTGCTATTACTGCCCTCGAAACTCGCATTGGTAATCTTACTAATGTAATGAACTTCCGTGGTGTATTTGATAAAGTGGAGAACGTTACAGATCCTGTCGATGGTGATGTTATCACTATGAGAGCTTCAGGCGATGAGAAAGTTTATTATAATGGTGCTTGGTCAGATGTTGGCGCAGCTAGTGCATCTAGCGCAGCTATTGGTGCTCTTACAACTCGTGTAACGACAGTGGAAACTGAAATAGGAAGAACTATTGCAGTTAATACCGCTGATGGCTACAAAAAAGCTACAGTAACAATCAGAGCTGATGAACCTACTGGTGGAAATATTGGAGATATCTGGTTTAAATATTAACCAAATATTCATAAAGGAGTCCTAATATGGCTAAAAATATTATTAAGATTAATAGAGGGGACTCTTATGAAATTATGGTAAGTGTTCCTGATAAAGAAATAGCTGGTAAAAATTATATTTTAACCGGCACCGACGCGCTTTATTTTGCTTTACTGTATCCACATCAGAAATTCGAAGATGCTATAATTATAAAAGGTTATGATCACACAGACCATATAGTAGAAAAAGGTATTAATACTGGTGAAATTTTAATTAAAATTGAACCAAAAGATACAATTAAGCTTGCACCTGGCATTTATTACTATACTGTTAAGCTTTATAGAGGTGGTACACCAGGCGTACTTGATGATTATAGCAGCGTAGAAGAAGTACGAACAATAATAGAAAGAACAAAATTTATTATAAATGAATAAATTTCAATAAAATTTATTGTATATATAAATATATTTATAAATTAATATAATAATATATTATATATAATATTTATATTTAAGAGACACAGAGAAAATTTTGTGTCTCTTTTTTATTTTTATTGAAAAATTTGAGAAACATACTGTATTTTATTAGTGTAGAGACTAAACTATATTATTTGGAGGATTAAAATGACTAAAGCAGAAATAGATCAGGTTATTGATGATATTCTTACCCTTTATATTAAAGAGGTAAAGCAATATTATAATCAACCTCGATACACGGAACAGATTACTCCTCATACAATGCTTGGTCATCTTTGGAGAGTACTTGAAGATACCAAACAAAAGTTTATTCACTGGGACGAGGAACCAAAGATAGAGGTATGTGAGTTTACCACTGAAGATATTGAAATGCTAAAGAGAGGACATGAGTAATGATTCTTAGAATTACTGTCGGAGATAATGATTTTACAGAAGAGCTTGAGCAGTTTGCTAGTGACCCGGAGGGCGCTGCTTATTTTTTAAAAGCTGCTAGACTTGCTAATGACAAACTCACCCAAGATGAAAAGCTTGAATTATTTAAGCATATGGAGCGTTTTAGACAGCTGTTTTATAATACTGACAAGTATACTCCAGATATTGCATCAGAGCTTTGTGAGCTAGTAAAACAAAATTGGGAAAATTTTGTAAATCATGTTATGTGTGATCATGATTGGTGGGATGAAGCAGAGTCTAAACGGATTCGAGAGTACCTTATTAGAGATTTTAAAGTGAAGTTTCAAAAGAGTCTTACTCCTAAATGTGAGAACGGCGAAGTAGTTTATATTTGCTGTGGCTATCATCGTAAATGGTGGACGTTTTAAGGAGGACTTTTATGTGTAGATTTTGTGCAAATAACAGAGTAGATCCTGAACTGCAAGAACTTGACGAAGAGCAGTGCTGCTATGCAATGACTATTGGCCTTACAGAAAAAGGTTATAGAGTAATGTTTAACAAAGACCCTTATAGACCTCTTGAGATTACTTTTGATAAGTGGCGAGAGGATCTGAGACCTCCACAGTGGCAGCAAGTAGGCGGCTACTTTCCGAAATTCTGTCCAGAGTGTGGCAGAAAAATTGATGAATATGATAGGAGTAAATTTGACAATGACTGATCAGAAGCTTAGTTCGTATCTTGATGATTATCTGAACTGGAGCCTTGGAGGAATGTCTGAGGCCCGCGATTATGTGGATGAACAAGATTTGGCGCGCTTGTCTTGAACGTGATGGCTATTGCCAGAATCCATACACAGGATTTGAGAGCGCTTTGTGCTGTTCTATTAATAAAAGAAGAGAAGCAGAATGTAAGATGGCTCTTTGTGAGAGCTATGACTTTTGCAGAATGCTGAGACGAGAAGGATATATTAATTAAAATAGAGGAGATTATAAAATGAAATTTGTTATTGGATTGGGCGTAGGTCTTGCAGCTGGTTTTTCTGCTGGGATCTTTGTTGCCTGTGTAGAGACACTAGTAAGAGCGAGAAATTAAGGAGAATTAAATATGTCTTTGAAAGAACTTATTAACCAGAAATTTATTGAAGAGTTTAAGACCCGTGTTGCTATCAGAAGATACCCTTATGAGATTATGAAGCAAAGAATTATGACTGCAGAAAAGTCCGGTCAGTTTGAACTTCCTCTTACGGATGAACAGATCACAAATCTTATTGTTAAAGAAGTGAAGGAACGTACTGAGCTGCTCAATGTATATAAGCCAGAGGATGAACAGTATGTCTTAGCTAAGTATATGGTAGAGGAACTTTCTCAGTATCTTCCTAAGCAAATGTCTGAAGAAGAGGTTATTGAAATTATTAAGAAGCTTAAGGAGACTGAGACTAACCCTGGTAAACTCATTGGCCTAACGGTAAAGGAAGTTGGCAATCGTTTTGACAAGTCTAAGATTGCTGCCCTTGTAAAGCAGGTATAATATGGACGCATTAGTTGCAGTATTTCTTGGTATTCTGACGCTCGCGGCCGGTTGTTTGATTCCAACTTTAGTTATTTGGCTTTTACACCGCGATAAGTGCTTACATACTTTTGAGAAGGTTGCTTGTAATGAAAAGCACGTAGTTCTTGTTTGTGAACGTTGTGGTAAGGTTAAAAAAGTGAGGATGTAATGACTTCATTTTTGATTGTATATGGTATCTGTATGCTTGGTCTTTCGGGCTGTGGCCTTGTGATGTTATTTTGAGGTGAAAATATGAGAAATAAGTTGAAGTACGTATATTTTATTGTTTATACCTCTGTAAATAAACCTGGCTGTTTGCCTACTACCGGCACCGTCAGTCTCGGTCGCAATAAAAAGCTTAATACTATGGCAGAAGTAAAATCAGCTGCAGAGTATCTTAAAAATAATTACGGTTATGAAGACCTCATGATTACTAATTTTATTCTTCTTAATAAGAGAGGTATTTTATGAGTTCAGACATGCAGATGTTTATAACTACTTGCTGTGCTAATTGCAAAAACTTTCATTGTGACGGCGCCTTGCTTACTAAATC